>Ga0265297_10012663_pt1 | contig 10083 bp, 6 predicted proteins | sample Munlanlwell13791_FD_192502 | JGI IMG/M metagenome (GOLD analysis project Ga0265297, IMG submission 192502) | Leachate microbial communities from a municipal landfill in Southern Ontario, Canada - Leachate well 137-91 | ecosystem: Engineered > Solid waste > Landfill > Unclassified | place...
TCGCGCGATATTTCATCGTTCTTTGGTGATCGCGGGTTCGCGATCAAGATTGCGGGCGATGGTAATACTTCGCGCGCAAGCGTGAGTGGCGATAGCACTTCGCGCGCGAGCGTGAGTAGCGATAGCGCAAAAAAAGATGGTGCGCGCGCGATAACGGGACTTTTTGTTGTGCGCGAGGATGGTGATTGCGCTGTGAGTGGGATCGTGGTCGACGCGCTGGACGGATTTCGCGTGCTCGTGCGCCCGCCGCCCGATGTTATTCGCGATGACGGCGCGGTCGCGTATTGCTTGCGGAACATCGCGGATTATGATGTTTATCGCGCGCTCGATGGCACGCGAATCACGCTTTATTGGGTGCCGCGCGTGGGTCAATGGTTAATGTCGACCGCGCGATCGTATGACGCGCGCGGATTTCGATGGATTGGCGCGCGCACTTACGCTGAGGCATTCGCGGACGCGCTCGGGCGCGAGATTAATTGGGACGCCCTCGATAAGGGCGAGATATATTCGTTCATATTCCGCCATCGCGATTTTCATCCGCTCGCGCGCGACGCTCCCGGCGTTTGGCAAATCAGTGGTCCCGCGCTGGACGGAATCGCGCAATACAAACCGCTCGCGCGCGCTGACATTCCGAGCGCGGAACGTATGCGGTTCGCCGCGGCGCGCGCGTTTTCGATGTGCGCAACCGCGGGCGAAGTGTTCTACGGCTACATATTCCGCGCGCGCAGCGGCGACGACACAGTGGAAAAACAACCGCGCGCGTCGCCTGCGGCGGTATTTCTCGAGAGCACGCTTCACGCGTTCGTGCGCGAGGGAATGTATGATATTCCGCCGCACGTGACGGGATTAACGTGGGAAACGCGCCCGATTTATCTGCATTTACGCGCGTATATGGCGATCGGGTCGGCGCATGCGCACGTCGCGATGTTTCCGCGCGCCGAAAGCGTGTATAGTCGCATGGATTATATTCTCTCGATGCTCACAGATATTACAGTCGCGGAAATGCGCGCGACGCGCGGGCGCGCTGGCGGTGCGCGTGTTGCGACGCGCGAGCAAAGCGAGATCGGCGAATCGCTATTCGGCGGCGCGTGGGCGCGCGTTTATGCTGCGATCGCGAGAATTGCGGTCACGGTCGCGCGCCATTTGGTCGAGACGGGAGCGATAGGCGCGTTCGGCGATCACGTGCGCGCGAATGTGCGCGATCAATACATGAACAAGGAAAATATGCCCGAATTCATGGGCATTCTCGCGATGAAGTGACGCGCGGAGGCGGTGGCAATATTATAATCGCGCCCGCGCGATTATTTTTTGCGCGCCGCCAATATAGCGCGCGAAATGAGCCAGCGAATGGTCAGCGACGATAGAGATTCATCAAATATGCGCCATTTTATGGCGCGATCGAATGGTATGTGTGCGTACGCGCCAACCGGAGCGCGCGCGAGCGGGCGCGGACCGACGCTCTGCGATTGCGTGGTTGATCCCGCGACGGGGCGATCATATTGCGTTTGCTCGTCGATTACCACGACCGATATGGCATTCGCGCCCGACAAAATGGCGCGCGTTCTGAATCCGCAAGTGCGATTCGCCTCGCCGTGCGAACGCGCCGCGCTCAAGCGCCGGCAAGCGTTTATCGCGAAATCGCTCGCGTGATGATAATATACGCGCGCACGATGGCGAAAAAATATATATATCGGCATATCCGATCGGTGGCGCGCTGATTTAACGCTGCGCTCCGATAGGGTGTGCTTTTATTCACCAGGGGGTTGATCGCGCCGCCGTTCATTATGCCATATCGAGCTCGAGATACTCATCGCGCGGCCCGTTTGCGGCGATATATGGTATATTCGGATCGGATGCGTTAATTGCGTTCCAATTATCGCCGTGGTTGTGGGCGTAATCGTCTTCTGGCATGATGTGTTTTTGGTGATATATAGTCGGCGCGATTCATTTTTTTGACGCCTCGTCGATCGCGTCCATTGCGCGCGCGATTTCATCCGCGGTGAGACTGCTGATTGCCATGTCGGGATATTCGAATGGGCGCGCAAAATGCGACCATTCATCGGTGTCCGCGCCCGCACGATATGGTTCCACGCCTGGGAACGCGCGCAATATATCGACGAGCGGATACGCCGACATATTGATCGAGGATGGGTCGGCGATGCCCGCGAAAAGCTTCGCTTCACACGCGGATATGATCGCAGAAACATCATCGCGCGACTCCGCGCGTACTGCATCGATAACCGCGCGCATCGCGCGTATCGGATCGAGAAGCGATAGAATATTAAACGCGCGCTCGTAATCGTCGCGCACGAGATCGCGCACCGCGCGCTCCGAATCGTGCGCTGGATACATCGACGCGAAGAAATTTATGAGGCTCCGCTCCTGCTCGCGCGCGATAACCTCGGGATGCGACGACGTATATCGCGCCACCGGGGGGAAAAATGGGTTGATAATCGATCGGGAAAAGTCTATTATATGCCCAGTGTGGCGCGATCGCATCGCGCGCTGTACATCACCAATCACGACGCCAAATGCGTATCTCAGGCGCATCATGCGCAGATTGCCGATATGCGCATCAGCGTGAATGGCGCCGACGTGCGAATGAAGCACCGCGAGCGCGTATAACCAACCAAAAACGATGTCCATCATCGCGTCGCGGTCGCACACCTCCGGGGCGAATTTCACCGATCGATATGAGCTGATAAACACGATGGCGACGCCGGACATTATTAGATTATCGGATGAATGCGCGATGATGGCATCGAAATCATCGCGATAAACATCGTGCGCGACGCCGGTCACGCCGCTATTGGCGGCGTTTTCGCGCGGCGTTGTCGCTTCAATGGCGATCATGCTGCGATTAATCTCGCGCACGATATCGCTACGGCGTAACTTGGCGATCATGAATGGATTCGCGAACATTGCGCCGTCAATATCGAAGATCATCGACCAATCGCGGTATATCGTTAATTGGTGCATCGCGACGCCGCTGTGCTGTATTTGCGTGCACGTCTGCTGGATAAAATGCTCGCGCCATACGCGATATCGTATATCATTTGCGTTCCGCAGCTCGTTAATCGTGATGGGGACGAGCTTGAGGACAAAAATCTGTTTTTCCGCCGCGCTCACGATTACGGCGCCGATGCTCTCGCCGCCGTGTAACGCATTGGCGCTCTTAATAATGCGCGGAATCATATCCTCGGCGCTCGATAACCAGCGGCGGTCCTCGATGGGCGTAATACCATACGCGTCGGCCGCAGCGTAAAAATGCGCGACCGCGATATTGAAATCCAGGCGCTTGCCGAAGAATTTCTTCTTGAACGCGCGCTTGTTCCCGGCCGTGTGTGTGCGCGGGAAGTAAAAATGGGTGACCAGATGCGCCGACCCCAGGAATTGGATGAAATAATTCTCCATCGCGTCCCACGCTGGCGTGAGCATGAACCGGCGAAAATGATGCTCAAATATAGCGATGCCGCGCGTGTCGCCGTCTCTCGAAGCAAAACGATTCCCAAAGCACACCATTCCGCTAGCGCCCCCCCTATCGTTACCCTCCGCGGACGGAATATAATATCCGCAAACGTGGTGATCAACGCTGCCGCGGAGTGGTGCGGCCGCGTGCTCGATAATTACGACCGCCAGCGTCACGCTGGCTCTGGTGGTGAGGTCCGATGGCATAAAAATGAATCGGGCGCGCCTAGATAGAAATATATTGTATCCAGCAAAAGCGAATACATGTCAGCCAGCAGCGAAATAACCCACGACCAAGCCGATAGTGGCTCTGGTGCGTTCTGGAGCGGCAACGACCCCTCCTGGACCGCGCCGATTGGTGTGTTTGACGTCGATTACACCACCGACGTCGGCCCCGATCCATTTATCTTCCCGGAGGCGCAGATATCCCTCCACACGTAATCCGCGCGGGCGCGGCATGGTTGAAAAAAACGCAGCGCGCAAAGGATAACCGCCGCACGGTGGTGGTCCTTGCGTTGCGATTTGCGTGCGGTCTGTGATCGGAAACGGTCGCGGGCGGCGCGCGAAGGCTAGAAATGGCGGCAATCATGCCGTTATTTTTTTGGCGCGACGGAGTCCATGGCGCCGCGTGCGACCGCGGAATAAGAAGGCGCGATCGGCGAATCCTTCGCGGAATCGCTCGCGATTTCGGCGCGCGCGACATACGAAGGTGAATGAATGGGACATTTTCCGCCGTAGACCGACATACCGCCCGCGACGATACACATCGCGTAAATTTCCTGCCCATCACGCTGCATAACGCGCATTATTTGGCCGCACGGCGTGCCGTTGCCGAGAATTTCATCGCGCGTGTTGGTTATGAGCTCGACGTGTGCGCCAGCGCGCGCTGGTGCGCGTTTTTGTTGCGCCGCGGAGGGCACTGCCGCCGCCGCGGATTGTGCGCGCTGCAATTCATCGATTTGGCGCCGGAAGCCATCCATCGCGCGCAATAATGAATCGATGTAGAGAACGGTTTCGTATAGGCTGTCATTCACGTGATCTAATTGCGCCGCTGTGGGGCGCGGACCGACGCCGTGGACGTAATTAAGCGCGACAATATGCGGCGGGATGCTCGCGGTTTCAGCGTCGCTTGTTGCCATTGGCGCGCTGTTTTGTATACGTGAGCGCGCCAAATTTGAAATCGGTCCGCACCATATACTGCGGCGCAATGGAATTCTGCCCAAACTGCCGGCGCTATATGCCGCGATCAACGTCGAGCGGCGCGAGTGGCGACGCGCGCGTGATATTTACGTGCGAAATATGCGCGGCGACGAAGGATGGATTACCCGAGGATACGCTATGGTTCGAAGCGGCGAGCGTGCGCGAGGATGAGCGATTCCAAATGGTTCTCGAGCGCGCGTGTCATGATCCCGCGGGAAAAACGGTCCCGGTCGCGTGTGATGATTGCGGGCGCCAATACATGACGCTCGTGCGCGTGGGGCGCGCTGCAACGACGCTATACGTCTGCGAATGCGGCGCGCGGAAGGACGCGGAAATGCAAAAAATAGACAGCGCGCGAGCGAGTGCGCGCACAGAGCCGCAAAAATGAGTGCGCGAATGCGCGAGTGTGCGTGTGCGCGAATGAGCGTGTGCGCGAGCGTGCGCATTCGCGCGCGCATTATTGGAACGGCGGATGCATCATTTCATTCGGCGACCATATTTCCACATAATTTTTTGGCACGCCCGTCTCCGGATCAATCGCGCGCCCCACAGATCGCGTCACGCGCAACGGACATCGGCGCGCTTTCATTTCCGCGATTGCGATGTCGCGCGCGGTGCATGTTCCGGTCGCGAACGCCGGAATGCGCGCGACATCCGCTTCGTCAATCATCGCGCCGCTAATACCATCGGTCCCGATTTGCTCCGCGCGGATGGATATCGCCTCGGTGTACTCGGAAAGCGACATTATTTGCGATGTACGGCGGCTGCCGGGCGCGATAACTATTATCTCTTCGACGCCGCCGCGAACGACGTTCTCGAGATTATATTGCGCGTCGGGCACTGCGCGGAGTTGCGCGTCGGCAAGCGTGGAGGTGCGCGGTTTGATATCCGGCGCTGCGGCGGCGGACTCCTCTTCCTCAGATTCGTCCGCGAGTTCTTCGTCGGAATCGGATGGTGCCGCCGCGTCATCCTGCGGCGCGCGCGGTTTTCGTCCGCGCGGTGCGATTCGCGACGCTTTATCTCTCGCGCGTGATGGGCGCGCGCTTGCATCGGATTCATCGCTATCTGCTTGCCGAGGATCATTATCGTCGCCGCTTGCATTTCCGTGCGCGGCTGCACCATCCGATTCCGATGCGTCGCGCTCATCATCATCGCTCGCGGCCTCGAGCGGGCGATCTTCTTCATCGGACGCGCCGGAATCTGGTTCCGCCGGCGTTTTGCTCCGCTGCTTTTCGGATTTGGGCGGCGCGATGTCATCGTCATCATCGTCCTCGCGCGCGCGCGGCGCTATTTTCGCCACGGTTGCGGTCTTGCGGCGGCGCATGGGGGGCGCAAATTGAATGTGCTTTATAAATGTATACGCATCATTCAATTTCCGATGAATACCGGATCCGCGGGCAAGAAAAGCGGGGTTGCGAAAATATTCCGCGCGCTCGGCTGGCGCACCCTATCGCTATTCGCGTGCTCAATGATAATCGCGGGCGCGTGCGCGTTTTATGGGGGCGCGAGCCCATTCGTGCGATGCATGCTCATTATTTGCGCGATCGGATTCATCTGCGCGCAGCTTGTCGACGTGATTATTAGCAGCGCGATTGCGCCGATAATGCGCGCGCGCGCGGCGCGGCGCCAATCCACGCTTGATGGTTGCGTCGATTGCGTGGAACCATTCCTCGATCGCGCGCGTGCGGTGGTGGCGATTGCGACGATGGTCGTTGATCCGCCAAACGATGGTGCTGCGCGCGCATATGACGTCACGGCGCTCTATAATTGCCTCATCGATCAACAATTATTCTCGAATCTGCGCATGCGACTGGCGCTCGAGAGCGATGCCATTATTCGCGCGGTTTACGATTGCGGAGCGAGCGCGATAATCGACACGCGGCGCGACACTGCGATCATTCATTTTCCGGGCGCGGGCGTGATAACGAGCGCGATGTGATGATAATACATTGCGCGCCAGCGCGATGTGATGATAATACATTGCGCGCCAGCGCGATGTGATGATAATACATCACGCGCCAGCGCGATGTGATGATAATACATCACGCGCCAGCGCGATGTAATCGCGCGATGCGGTAATCGTTGCGCGATGGCGATATCATATTTTTTTTGGTCGCGCGCGCGACCGCGGATGCACGCAGCGCCGCACGATGGCGCAAATGACGCTGTTTTCGCATGCGCCGCGCGCGCCAAGATATTTTGAATTTTGCCCGGGACATATACGAAAAAGATCCATTTCATCGCGCTGGGAATGGAATTTTCGCCATCTATAGCGTCTGAGGTGGGCGCAGCGCCTGATGAGATCGCGCGCAATTCGGTGAGTGCGTCGCACCATGAATTACTCGCGTTTCTGCGCACGCATGGATGTGTGAGCGCGGGAGATGGCGCGGTATATCACATTCTCGATCGCGGCGCTGCGCGATTAAATCACAAAAACCGCTTCGACGACCCGCAGGATATGGTTCAGTTTCTCGAGCTCGCCGAGGATTGCCGACGCGATGATTGCGTGCTGCATATTCTCGAGCATTTACCCGCGAGCGCGCCCGCGGGCATAATGATCGACCTCGATCGCAAGCAAGAAGCGCCCGCGCCGTCCATATTTACGCAGGACGCGCTGATACAGCTCGCGAATATAGTAAAAAATATCATCGACGAAATGGTGGTGGGCGACGATGAGCCAGCGCCCGATCCGGCGTCCGCGAGCGAGCGCGCGCTGGCATTAATGTATGAAGCGGACGCCGCGGACGCGGTAGACGCGGTGGACGCGTCAGACGCGCCAGACGCAACCGTTGGTGCGCGGTGTGCGGTCGCGCGATCAACAACGCCCGCGATGGATCGAGCGCGCGCCTGTGCGCTGGTTCACACCTGCGCGCCGGTACGCGCCTGTGCGCCGGCGCGCAACCCGCTGGATTTCCATATTTTTATCATCAAGCGATCGAAAATCACGCTGGATCCCGCGTCGCGCGCGTATAAGGACGGCATTCATATTCTCGTCCCCGAGATATGGCTATCGAAGCCCGCGCGAGAAATGGTGATTGCGCGCGTGCGCGAGAGAATTCCGCTCGCGTTCGCGGATTCTCTCGATGCGGATGCGGCGCGCGATCTTGTCGATCGCAATTCATATTCTGTACAACCGCACCTCATCGGGTCATGCAAGCCCGGCGGGATATTGTATAACCTCGTTTACGCTGCATGCGCGCGGCATGTTGGGCGCGAGAGCGGAACAATGAATACACTCTCGGTTGATGAGCTTATCGCCGGACGCAGCCGCGCGCCGGCAGAGGGTGGAATACCGATAAATCTGGTGTATGAACTGAGCCTAACGATCACGCTCGATGAAATTCGCGGATGCCCAACGTGGTTGCGCAAGCGCGCGGTGGAGTTACCAGCGAAAATCGCGGCGTGCGTTGCGCGAATAACGCGCGCGCCCGTAGTCACGCGCGCGGCGCGCGAGCGTGATTTCGCCGATAGTATCGCGGCATTTATCGGATGCGACGCCGAATTTAAATACATACACGAGTTAACGGAGTTGCTCCCGCGCCGATACGCAGATGATCGCGCGCTATGGCGCAACGTCGTGTTCGTTCTCGCGGATATCTCGTGTGGTCCGCGCGCGCGCGCGGATGACCGATATAAACTGCTCGCGCAATGCTTTTCAATGCGCTCGTCGAAATGGGATCCGCGCGCGTTCGAAGAACTATGGCGAAGCGCGATCGCGCGCGGCGCGAGTAACGATACGATCGCGCGCGGAGACGCGACAGATGCGTCTATAGGTCGCCCGCGCCGCGTGACAATGCGTTCTCTCGAGTGTTGGGTGCGCGCGGAAGACCCCGCAGGTTACGAGCGCGTAAAATCCGCGGACGCGCGCTCGTTTTTGGCGGCGCGCGTCTATCAAAATGGCGGCGCAATCGATCACAATACCATCGCGGGCGTTCTCTATCGCAGCCTACGCGGTCTTTATACCGTGGATACGGACGCCGCGGATCACGATTTGCGCAAGGGCTGGTTTGAGTTTGTGCTCGATACGACCGAACACGCGCGTGAAGAAGAGCGATATAAATGGCGCCACATGCAGGAGCCGCACGCGATGTTTACGATGATATCGGAACATATTTATGCACTTTGCCTCGATGTGGCCGCGGATATTGGGCGGCGCGAGGGAGCCGCGGTGGATGATGGGCAGCGCGCGAAATACGCCGGGGTTGCGAAATTGTTCGGCAAAATGATGATCTCGCTGCGCTCGGATAAATTCCAGGATAGCGTGATCCGCCAAGCGCGCCATCTGCTGTACACGCGCGATTTTGCGGCGTCGATGGATACGCAACCGTATGTTATCGGCGTGGGCAATGGCGTTCTCGAATTTGCGCGCGAAGGAGGCGGCGGCGGAATGGATCTCGCGTTTGAGCCGCGCTTGATCCAATCGTATCACGAGCACCGCGTGTCGCGATTCACCGAGACGCGATACGTCCCGTACGACGCGGAGAGCCCGATCGTGCGCGAGATATTGCGCGCATACCGCGATATCTATGTCGAGCCGGACGTATGCGAATTCATGCTGTTTTACCTATCGACGTGGCTCGACGCATGCGATTCCGGGCGCACGCTCGTTCTGCTCGGCGGCGGCGGATCGAATGGAAAAACCTGGTCCGTGTATTTTCCCCAATGCGCGCTCACGGATAAATACGCATGCGTTTTGCGTATGCAGCTGCTCACGGAGGGACACGAGCACGCGAAAGAAGCGAATTCCGCGATGATGTCGCTCAAGGGCCTGCGCGGCGGGTATTTTGATGAGGCGAACGAGGGCGACGCGCTGAATGCGGCGCGCGTGAAAGCGATCGTCACGCCGGGATCGCAGACGGGCCGCGAATTGTATCGCTCGGAGGAACGTTTCCGCAACACGGCGAACATGATCGCAATCTCGAATTACGATTTTGTCGTCAACGCGACCGATAATGGGTCATGGGACCGCCTGTATTTCTACCAGTGCAAGATGAGATTCGTCGCGCATCCTGATCCCGCGAGCCCGTATGAGCGCGCGCGCTGCTCGGAAATGACGACGCGCTGGGTCCGCGACGCGCGTTATTTGAGCGCGATGCTATCCATTCTCGTTCACTATCGTGTGCGGCTTGAGCGCGAGTATGGTGGCGATATTCGCGCGATACCGGTTGAATCCATCGCGCGCGAGACGCGCGCGTTCCGAATGAAGCAAGACCCGCTCACGCGATTCATCTGCGAGCGTATGGTGCAATCGCCGCGCGTGAATACGTCCGCGCGCGTATTGGCGGACGCGTATATCGCGTGGTATCGCGAAGCGGTGGGCACGCGCCCGCGATCGACTGATCCGAACACGCTATTCCAAAATTCGCGCATCGCGGACTACATGAAGCGCGAAAGCGAGGTCGCGAGCGCGCGCGG
>Ga0265297_10012664_pt1 | contig 10083 bp, 8 predicted proteins | sample Munlanlwell13791_FD_192502 | JGI IMG/M metagenome (GOLD analysis project Ga0265297, IMG submission 192502) | Leachate microbial communities from a municipal landfill in Southern Ontario, Canada - Leachate well 137-91 | ecosystem: Engineered > Solid waste > Landfill > Unclassified | place...
TGGGCGAGGCTCCGCCGGGTTTAGCCTGGTAAGTCTTGAGCTGATCGTCCGGGAGAGTGAGCTTGACGTCGGGATTGGCGTCGTCTTTTTCCAGCGTGGCCGCCACCTGTTTAACAGCCGCTTCGAGTTTCTGGGCCCGGCCTTTCAACGTCTCGCGCTGTTGAAAGAGCATGACGCCCAGCACCAGTGCCGCGGCGCTCAGCACGAAAAGCAGGATCACCAGGCTTCGCATTATCCATTTGGATTGGAACATTAAGACTCCCGTTGGCGACGGCCTTCTCGGACAGCGGCAACCATGCCATAACTGCTTTTGAAATATATAACAAATCCCGCCGGCTAATCAACATATTTTTTGGATAATATTTTCAATGGTTGCCGGGGAATGACGCGCAGCCCCGCGGGGACCTGGCCCCCCCCCGGCCGTGCCGGAGGCAACTCCGGCACGGCAGTCTTTTGGCAGAATACGGCCGGGAAAGCAATGCGAAACAAAGTCGCGGGCGCAAAATGGCCGAAAAAAAGATTGTCAGACGGCGGTTTTCACGGTAAGAAGGCTTGCATTTGAGCCCTGATTCGCAAAGATCCTATGAAGCCCGGACTCTATATCGTCGGCACGCCGATCGGCAACCTGGAAGACATCAGCGCTCGCGCCCTGGAAACTCTGCGCGGCGTGGACGTCATCCTGGCGGAAGATACGCGCCACACGCGGATTTTGCTCGGCCGTTACCAGGTCCGCGCCGCGCTGATCAGTTGCCATCAGTTTAACGAGGCGTCCCGGGGCCCCGGCGCGGTCGCGCGCATCCAGGCTGGCCAGGCCGTGGCCCTTGTAACCAACGCCGGGATGCCGGGAGTCTCAGACCCCGGCGCGCGCATTGTAGCCGTCTGCCGCAAAGTGGGGTTGCCCGTGACGGTGATTCCGGGACCTTCGTCCGTTACGGCGGCCATGGCGCTGTGCGGGTTTATTACCGGCGGATATCACTGCGAGGGCTTTTTGCCGCGCAAGGAAGGCGCGCGTAAAAAAAGGATGGAACAATTGCGCGGCGAAACCGTTCCGGTGGTCTTGCTGGAATCGCCCTACCGGTGCCTGAAAGTGCTGGCCGAATGGAACGCCCTTTTGCCGGGGCGGGACTTGTTCCTGGCCCGGGAGCTGACCAAGCTTCATGAGGAATGTCTCTGGGGCACCGTGGCCGACATTTACCGCAGGCTGGCGGAGCGTCAGACGGGAGATGCTGCGCATGCTGTGCGGGGCGAAATTGTAATGGTGTTGGCTCCGGCCGGCCGGCCGGAGCGTGAAACCGATTCGTCCGAAACATTAACGCCGTAGCCGTTCGGAACGGAGGCAGAACAAGAAAAGAAACCGGAAGATTGCCCGCGAACCACGCGAAAGGAACGCTAAATTAAAAAAAAGCAAAAGTCTTTTCTTTTTCGCGTCCTTGCGCGTGGTTCGCGGGCAAATTCTTTGGATTGCGGGCATAGCCCGCTTTTGATTTGCCATGAACGAAAACCAGTCCAGCGCCCATGTGCTTGAAGTCGCCCGGCAGGGCGCGACCGCCTATCTGCGCGTGCTGGGCCGGGCCACTTTCACGACCGGCCCGGTCCTCAAGCAGTTCGGCGCGGCGGCCATCGCAGACGGCTGTACCAGGATGGTGCTTGATGTCGCGGCCTGCGAAGGCATGGACAGCACCTTTATGGGCGTTCTGGCCGGCCTGGCCACGCGCCTGGCCCGGCAGTCCGGCGGCGCAATGCTGATGTTAAATGTGCCGGATAACCTGCTGGAGGTTTTGCGCACCCTTGGGCTGGACCAGTTAATGGAGTGCCGCCGGCTGGGCGCCGCGCCGGAGCCGCTGGCGGCCCTGCCGTTCAGCGCGCAGACCCTGCGCCCGATTCCGGCGGTTTCCGCCGACCTGCCAACCACCCGGAATGTGATGCTGGACGCCCATTCCGACCTGGCCGCGGTCTCGGCCGAAAACCAGCTGCGCTTCAAGGACGTGCTGGCGTATCTGCGGGAGGACGGCAGACGGACGGCAGAGGACAGACAACGAACGACAGACCAAGCCAACAGAGATAACGCGCACATTCCTTAACTTGATGGATAGCAGGAAATTCAAGGTTTGGATTGGATTCCCGCTTTCGCGGGAATGACAGAATGGATGGACATTGTTTGTCATTCCCGACTCGACTCGCCTCGGCGAAGCCTCCGGCGTAGCCTGGGTCGGGAATCCAGTGTTTTTTGTCGCCGCCTTTGGCGGCCTGATTCACATTCCGGATTAATTTTTATGACCTGGATTTATGGAACCTTATTGGTCGTTGCGGCGCTGGCCGTGCTTTTCCACTTGCGGCGCATCCTCCGGGAACGCGATGCCCTGCTTCAGGAAAAAGAGGTTATATTCAATTTTGTCCACGATGTCAGCGAAGCCTTCGCCGAATCCACCAGCGGCGCCCCCCGGACCGACTTTCTGCTCAAGCGCGTGCTGTTTTATGCCCAGCAGACCGCCAAGGCGGGTGCGGGCGCCATCTATTTCCGGGAACCCGATGACGAGACCTTGCGCGTCCGCGCTGTAGCGGGACTCTTCCCGCCCATCGCCGGCGGCGCGGCCGATGAACCGGAGCAAGGCGACGGATTTTTCCAGCGGGTGGAAACAATAGTCCGGAACCAGTTTGCCGGCGCGGGTGATGGCCTCGTCGGCACGGTCGCCGCCCAGGGCGCCCCGTTGCTGATCGAAGACGCCGAGCGCGACCCGCGCGTACCCCGTTTCAAAAGCGAATTCCTGCAGATCCAATCCATCCTGCTGGTGCCGATGCGTTTCCAGAACACCGTGCTCGGCGTCCTCGTGGTCGTGAACCGGATTGACGGCGCGCCTTTCATCCAGGCGGACCTGAATCTCCTGCAGGCGCTGGCCGACCAGGCGTCCATCACGATTTACTATGCCAAGTTCAACGAGGAACTGGACAAGAAAAGAGTGCTGGACTATGACCTGCGCGTGGCCCGCCGAATCCAAATGGGGCTCCTGCCGAAGCGAATACCCCAGGCGCCGGGTATGGAGATCGCGGCGTTCAGCTTGCCCGCCCGCGAGATCGGCGGCGATTTCTACGATTTTGTCGCCATTGACGACGATCATCTCGGCCTGGCGATTGCCGATGTGTCCGGCAAGGGGGTCGCGGGCGCCATCCTGATGTCCATTTGCCGCAGCGTGTTCCGGGCGCATGCTCCCGGGTGTCTGAGCCCGGCGGCCGTCCTCAAGGCCATTAACCGTGTTATTATCGGCGACATTCACGAGGACATGTTCATCAGCATGCTCTATTGTATCCTGAATACCTGCACGGCGGAAATCACCCTGGCATGCGCCGGGCATCCCCGCCCGCTCCTGATTGCCGCCAATGGCCGGGCCCTTCCCGTGGAAACCGCCGGTGTCGCCATCGGTCTGGTGGATTCCGACATGTTTGACCGCCGTCTCAGGGAAACCACCGTCACGCTCCACCCGGGCGATCTCTGGGTCCTGTTTACCGATGGCGTCACCGAGGCAATGAACGCGGAGCACAAGGAATGGGGGCGGGCCAATCTCCAGCGCGCAGTCCTGGCATGTGCCATGGAAGGTTCCGCGGCCATCGTCGCACGCGTGCAACAAGAAATATTGGCATTTGCCGGAGATGTGGCACAATACGACGACATGACATTGGCCGTTTTACACCGATCGTGGAGCGCGCCGTCACCGCTGCCGGCTGCGGAACATAGAGCGATGGAGCAGTAACGTATGAGCAAGAACAAAGAAAAACATCATGCCCATGAGGACGCGGATGACGGACGCCAGACGCCAGACGCCAGACGCCGGACGACGGACGCCAGACCGGAGAAGACGGATGACGGACCTGATAATGAGGACGATGGACGACAGCCTGCCCGCAATGCTACGCCCAGCGTTGCAGGCGGGACGGCGGCAGGAGATGGGGCGGCGCCGGCCGGGGGCCCCGACCAGGACAAAAAACTGGCGCAACTTCAGGACCGGCTGCTGCGGCTCCAGGCCGATTTCGACAATTTCCGCAAGCGGACCCTGCGCGAGAAAAACGAACTGTTCGACAGCGCCAACCAGGCCCTCATGCTGGAACTCCTGCCGGTGCTCGATCACCTGCATTTGGGCATCCAGGCGGCTTCCGTTCACGAGGTGGGCCCGGACTTCCGGGAAGGCCTGGTCCTGATTTTTGACCAGCTTATGGGGGCGCTGTCCAAATTCGGGCTGAGTCTGATTGCGACCGAGAAACAGATCTTTGACCCGAACCGGCACGAGGCGGTCAATGTTATGCCGTCCGCGGCCGAACCGGAAGGGACCGTGCTGGCTTTGGTGCGCGGCGGGTATATGCTCCGCAACAAGCTGCTCCGTCCGGCACAAGTAATCGTGTCCAGTGGTCCGCCGCCGGAAAAAAAGACCGATGACTCGCCTGGGCGTAGCGCTCCGGCGGAGCCTGGCAGACGGCAGACGACGGACGACGGACAGGAGAAGACGCAAAACGGATTTCAGAGAGCGGATGACGGTAAAAAGTAAGCGAAACCGGACCATTGCCCGCGAAACACGCGAAAAAAGAAAAGATTTTCCTTTTTTACATTTAGCGCTCCTTTCGCGTGTTTCGCGGGCAAATTCTTTGTGTTGTGGGCAAGCCCGTGTTGGGAAGGATATATAAAGTGGCAACCAAGCGCGATTACTATGAAGTTTTAAACGTGTCACGTAACGCCGGCGAGGATGAAATCAAGAAGGCCTATCGCAAGCTGGCCCTGCAACATCATCCCGATCGCAATGCCGGCAACAAGGCCGCCGAGGAGAAGTTCAAGGAACTCTCCGAGGCCTACGAGGTGCTCAACGATCCCCAAAAACGGCAGCAATACGACCAATTCGGCCACGCCGGCTTGCGGTCTTCGTTCGGGCCGGGCGGGTTCGATTTCTCCCGCGACTTCACGCACGGCGCCGACCTGCATGATATTTTCGGCGACCTGTTCGGCGGGTCCGGCGGCATGTTCGAGGAGTTTTTCGGGCGCGCCGGCGCCCGCCGGGGCGCGGCGAACGGGTCGCGCGCCGCGCGCGGGGCGGACCTGCGCTTCGATCTGGAAATTGATTTTGAGGCTTCAGTTTTCGGGCAAGAGCACGAAATCACGCTGCCCGTTTCGGAAACCTGTTCCGCGTGCAACGGCACGGGATCGGAGCCGGGGCGCCAGAAGGAAACCTGCCGGCACTGCCATGGCCGCGGCGTTGTCGTCACGTCGAGCGGTTTTTTCCATGTCCAGCAGGATTGCCCGTCCTGCGGCGGCCGCGGCGAAATCATCGTGCATCCCTGCCGGGCCTGCCGCGGCACGGGGTTGATCAAGAACCGCAAGCAGTTGACGCTTAAAATCCCGCCGGGCGTGGAAACCGGCTCGCGTCTGCGCCTTTCGGGCCGGGGCGAAGGCGGCGTGCGCGGCGGTCCGGCGGGCGACCTCTACGTCATATTGCACGTGCGGCCGCACAGCCTTTTCCAGCGCGAGGGCCGCGACTTGTTTTGCGAGGCGCCCGTGCCCCTGGATGTGGCCCTGCTCGGTGGCGAGATCCAGGTGCCGACCATTGAAGGCTGGGCCAGCCTCAAGCTGGCGCCCGGCACGGAAAACGGGAAGCTGTTCCGTCTGCGCGGCAAGGGTGTGCCGGGTATTAGCGGCGAAGGCCCCGGCGACCTGCACGTGCGCGTCGTTGTCGAAGTACCCCGGGACCTTTCCGGCATGCAGAAACGCAAGCTGAAGGAATTCATGGATACCTGCGTGGCCGGCCAATATCCGGCGCGCAACCAGTTTAGAAAGCATGCCGAGGAATTCATGGGACGCCGCCAGCCGGCGGGGAAGTGATGTCTGCCGAGATCCTGTTTGTGTCCGCGGATCGGTGCGGGGATATCGGTTGTTGAGCCCATGCCCCGCGGTCCTCCGTCGCAACGGTAAATCCAACTTGGCGCACATTCACAAAAAGGTCCAAATTGTTTCATCAAACATCAGCGGATTAATCCTTGGCCGGAAGCCGTCTGTTTTTCAGGATGCTGGTTCTTCCCTTACAACGGCACGCCATTATTGCGCAATTCCTTTTGTAATTTGCTTATACTTAATTTAACGGGATTGATTTTGTCATGAATGCTCAGGGCTGATGCTATACCTGCGGCTTCACCTATCGCAAAGCAGGTGCCTATCACCCGCAGTGAAGACATGGCCTCATGAGAGGCGGAAATGCACCGGCCTGAAATCAGAAGGTTGTCAATGTCCTTTGCCACCAGAGCTTTATAAGGTATGTCGTAATATTCATTCGGCGGCAAATAAGAAGATTTCAGAGCCAAGTGTCTGTATTTGTCTGTCTTAAGTATGCAAGGCGCCTTGACCTTGCAATTCGCAGAACAGATCGCTTCCTTGAACGGGCCGGGATGATGATATCCCATGCAACAATGCATATCGAGAAACCAGCAGCCGCGCGCCACTGTGCTTTCGGGAAATTTTCTGACATTAACAACATCATCGGTTGTCAGGAAATACCGGCCGTGAATCTGCCGCGTTTCACGAACGCCGACCTGGGCCGGAGAGTCAATAAGGTAGCTGTTCTCAAAACCCGGAACTTTTGCCCGCATGAAGTTCGCGATATTCAGTGTCTGCCTGCGAATTTCCAGTTCGCATTTTGTAAGATCCCTGACATTGGTCCCGTCACCTCCGCTGCGAGTGATGTCCGGGCAACTGTCAGTTTCCCTCAGCGAAGAGCCGTTATCCACAAAATCACTTTCATTCATGCAAAGCAGTTCGCGCGCTTTTATTCCATTCCGGGTTATTTCTTCGCATTTCCTGAGTTCGCCCGGGGTTCTTTTTCGCAAACCTCCCATGCGAAAGCGCGAGCCCATGCTTAACGTCCTGCCATCCCCGGGGCGGCCCTTATCATAAGAACATCCGCTGTACCATGCCAGGTCACCATCGCCGGTGCCATCTACAAATATATTGCCTCTGATTGCCTGACGGCCTGATTTGCTTTCAATAATAACCGCCTCTATCCTCTTGTTTTTCACCACGGCGCCTACACACCAGGCATGCAAGAACAACTTTACACCTGAATCATTGACAATATCATCGCAAATAAATTTAAATAATTCCGGATCAAATCTTATGGACTCCCACGAAATTTTCTTGTCGTTAAAAGCGCCTCCTATTTTCTGGAGTCTTCTTATAAGTTCAACCGGAATGCCGCCCAGGATCGGACCTTTCTTTTCCAACTTATATCTATCAGTATGATATAATGCGCTTCCCACCGGCGCATATCCGTAGAATGGTCCCATCAATCCGGTTGTTGCCAACCCGCCAAGAACGCCGTATCTCTCTATCAATATTGTCTTGCATCCCTGCCTTGCGGCCGCTACCGCCGCGGGCAACCCGCCTGGGCCGCCTCCAATTACAACAACCTCGGCCTCATCCACTATCGGAATCTGTCTTGCCTTCTCGGTCAGGGTCTCTTGTCTTTTTGTTTTTTTTGCCATATTACGATTTTCCTTTCTTCATGTTTATTGAATGCTATGGAAATTCAAGTTATACCACGGCCAAGGCCCGGTTAATTGCCGCAACCGTTTGTTTCATATTGGTCATTATCTTCTGTTTGTGCCGGCCTTTAAAACGGTATGCGGGCAGATAAATCCCCAACGCCGCCGTAATTTTGCCGGCCGGCTGGTAAATGGGACATGCCAGGCCGATGGTGTCATCCGGCAAACCCATGCAGAGCCGGCCCCGTGCGCGAATGCGCGCCAGCGCCTGCTCCAAATTGTTCAAGGAGCGTATGCCCGGCCAGGCCGGGCCGGGCATGCCGATTTGCCCGACAATCGTCTTCAGCCCGGAATGATCAAGCCCGGAGAGCAGGATCCGGCCGGTTGCCGTGGCGTACGTCCGGTTTTGAAACAAAAGCTCGCTGTTGACCTGGACGGCTTGGAGGCTGTTGATCTCGCATAAGATAAAGCGCTGGCCGTTGCGGATAACCGTCAAGATCACGCTTTCGTTGACACTCCCGGCCAATTCGGCCATGAACGGTTTGGCCGCCGCCACCATGTCCTGGCGGTAAGCGCCGCGGCTCACCAGGCGGTAGGCTGCCGGGCCGAGCAGATAACCTTTTTTTGGCGCGACCTGTTCCGCGTAGTTCCGCGCGACCAGCTCCTTGAGAATGTTGGCGCTGGTGGCGGGATGCGATTTGAACCGCGCGGTGATTTCGCCCAGCCCGCGGGGCTGGGCGGGATGTTCCGCCAGCATTTCCAGGATGTCGAACACCTTGCCGATGACTTTGATCATTGCGCTCCTTTTCTCCGGAAAGCAGTCTCGGGCTTTTTTATAATTTTGTCAATATAAAAATCAATTTTATATTAACGACTATTGCGACGGGCGCCAACCAGGGGCCGGGCGCCGATCGGGGATTGATCGCCCGGCCGATCAGGGCTACACTTTCCCGGGCATTTGAATGGCCCGATCCGCTTTTCCCGCGGCCGGGCCGGATTAAAAGCTGCATATGTTGAATGAAATTATGATGCGCTGCTTGATTAATGCGGAGCAATGGGCCGCGGATGACATTGAACTGGCGCCGGACGAATCGCATCACCTGGTCCAGGTGCTGCGCGCCCGGCCCGGCGAGCAGGTGGGCCTTTTTACCGGCCGCGGCCATACCGCGCAGGCGACCTTCATCGCCGTGCGGCAGAAACTGGCGCTGGTCCGGGTCTTGTCCGCTACGCGGCGCGAAACGCCGCCGCCAGCCGTGGCCGTGACGCTTATCCAGGCAATTCCCAAGCACGCGCTGATGGACGGGATCATTCAGAAAGCCGTGGAATTGGGTGCGCAGGCCATTCAACCGTTAATGACCGAGCGGGTTATCGTCCGGCTCTCTGCCGGCGATGGCCGGGCAGCCGGCGAAGCTGAACGCCGGCGCAGTCGCTGGCAGAAGATTGCGCTGGAGGCCACCCGGCAATGCGGCGCGGACTGGATGCCGACTGTGCTGGCGGTCCGTTCCCTGCCGGAGACGATCGCGGACCTGGCGCGGTTTGATTTATGCCTGGTGGCCTCGCTCCATGCGGATGCCCGGGCGTTCCGCGCGGTCGTGAACCAGGCGCGCCAGGCTTTGCCAGAACGCTACGCCCTGGCGAGCGCGCATCGGGCGGTGAGCATCGCGCTGGTAATCGGCCCGGAAGGCGACCTGACGGATGAGGAAACCGCGGCGCTGCGGGCCGCGGGCGCGCAGCCTGTCAGTTTCGGCAAGACCGTTTTACGGGTGGAGACCGCCGCGCTTTACGGATTGAGCCTGCTGCATTATGAATTTCAGGTTTAGCCTGAAATCTTAAAGCGTGGAGCGTGGAGCGTGGAGCGTGGAGCGTGATCAATTATGAATTGTGATGCGTCAGTCAAGTATAAACGGGATTCTCATCCTGCTTTCGTTTCACGTTCTTCCGACGCTCAACGCTATACGCTTAACGCTCTACGTGCTTCCGTTACGGACTGAACAGGCCCGGCAGGGGTGCGAACGGCGGCTGGGAGGGCTGGGCCAGCTTCTGGAAGCCTTCCGTGCCGCGCAGGGGATCAAGGCGGGTGTCCTTGCGGATCGCGTCCTTCAGCGGCTCGCCGCCGCAGGCAATGGCCTGGCGCAGGGACTGGAGGGCCTGGTCGTTCTGGCCCATCTGGGCCCGTGCGCAGGCCAGTTCCAGCCACGCACGCGGGTCGTTTTTCTCCCGCTGCAGGTACCGCTGGTAGGCCTCGGCCATCAGCGGCCAGCGGGGCGGATTGGAAGCGAGCTCCGCCACTTTCAGGTAGGCCTGGGGCGGAATATTAGAATTATTCAGCACTTGCATGGACAAATCCTGGAAGGGCTGTTCCCGGCCCGCGCGCTGGTAAATCGCGGCCAGTTCAAATACCGTATCCAGCGTGCCGCTGCCTTTCGAAAGCTGGGCCTGCAGCTGGCCGGCCCGGTTGTTTACCTGGGCCATCTCCCTGATCTGGGTGATGAACCCGTCAATCCGGTCGTTGTTGGGATCATTGGTCCGGTTTGTTTCCATGAGCTGGAGGGCATCGGCAAACCGGCCCATCTG
>Ga0265297_10012665_pt1 | contig 10082 bp, 9 predicted proteins | sample Munlanlwell13791_FD_192502 | JGI IMG/M metagenome (GOLD analysis project Ga0265297, IMG submission 192502) | Leachate microbial communities from a municipal landfill in Southern Ontario, Canada - Leachate well 137-91 | ecosystem: Engineered > Solid waste > Landfill > Unclassified | place...
AAAAATAACGGACTGGCTGTTGTATCTATGAAAGCCGGAGATAAAATTAAGATAGGTGATGATGTTATGGAGATTATCTCTCCTTTAATAGGAGTGAATTTTTCTGAAAAAAACCTTAATAATAGCTCTTTAGTATTTAAAACAATTATTAATAGTTTTAAGACTTTATTCTTAGGAGATGCTGATAGTAGTTTTTTGAAAAAGATTATGACTAATTGGCAAGCGGATATTTTAAAAGTAAGTCATCATGGGTCAAAAAATGGGACAGACGAGGCATTATTGAATTTAATTAATCCTAAAATAGCTCTCATTGGCGTAGGGGAGGATAATAAATATAATCATCCAGCTGATACAGTGATTAATTTACTAGAAGATTTAGGAATTGAAATATTTCGTACTGATCAAGATGGGGGCATTAGTATTCAGTTTGGGAAAGAGTTAATTATTGGGGATTAAAAAACCCGCCGATGAGGCGGGTTTTTTCTTAAAGCCATTTTTTAATTTTGAAATAAATAAAGAAAATAGCTGAGATTATGAACATTACTCCGACAATAATCCAAAATCCGTAAGGTCCGGCTGTAAGCGGGGTGTAATTAGTGTTCATGCTAAAAATACTAGAAACAAGAGAAAGAGGGAAAGTAATGAAAGCCATAATGGTAAAGAGTTTCATGACTTCATTCGTTTTACTTTCAAACAAGGTATTATTAGTTGATTCCAACGCTTCAATGGTTTCTTTTAAATTATCTAGGGCATCCCATACTTTTTCGTGGTCTCCGATCAAATCATTTAAATAAATTTCCATTTCTTTTCCGAAAAATTTAGAACCCTTAATTAATAATGAATCCAAAATTGTTTTTTGTGGTCTAGTAATTAAACGTTGATCCAAAACATCCCTTTTTACGAAAGATATTTCTTTAATCATCTCTTTTTCGTGGCCCTTAAAAATTGAATCTTCAATATAACAAACCTTCTCATTAATATGGGCGAGTTGTCTTAAGGAAAATTCTTGGCAGTTTTCTAATATTTCGTATAAAAGATGTCCAGTGGTTTTGTCTAAATATTTTTCATGACTAGTGATATCTTTTTCCAATCTGTTAAAGAAAGTATTAATAGGCTCTATTTCACCATAACGAGCAGTAATAATTGCATCTTTGGTTATAAGAAAATCAACTTCTGTAGATTTAGAGACGCGGGTGCAGGGGTCGTAGACGGGAATATAATAGACAATATAAATATAGTTATTATATGCTTCAACCTTGGAACGAGAAGATGGCTTCATTAATTCAGCTAAAATGAGAGGGTGGAATTTGTAGTTAGCCCCTAAATAATCTATATCGCTTTGGCTGGGATTGACGATATCAATCCAAGTAATTTTTGATTGAACCTGTTTCATGTTGATTATAAAAAATGGACTTTTATTAACGTTATCTCTATTATATAAAAATATTGCAGAACTGGCAATTGTGCACAACCATTTGACAATAACTTTTTTATTTGCTAAATTACCTATACATAAAAAATGCCAACTATTAATCAGTTAATCAAAAAAAGAAGATCACCGAATATTAAGAAGACCAAGTCACCGGCCTTGAATTTTGGTTTTAATGTGAAAAAGAATCGTCCCGTATCTTATCCGGCCTCTTTCAAGAGGGGGGTTTGCGTTAAAGTTTTTACTACTACCCCGAAAAAGCCTAACTCCGCCTTACGTAAAGTAGCGCGTGTCCGTCTTTCTAACGGTATGGAAGTAACTGCTTATATCCCTGGAGAAGGACACAATTTACAAGAACATTCCGTGGTAGTAATTCGCGGCGGCAGAGTTAAAGATTTGCCGGGTGTTCGTTATCATATTGTACGTGGAGTTCTGGATACAACCGGAGTACAGAATCGCAAGCAGCAAAGGTCTAAGTATGGAGCCAAAGCGCCTAAATAAAATATTATGAGAAGAGGTAAAAAGTTTAAGAGAAATTTTGAACCGGACATGATGCATAATAAAATCGAGTTTACTCGGTTTATTAACTATATAATGGAAAGAGGAAAAAAGAGTGTAGCAGAAAGTATTTTCTATGAAGCCTTAGACATTATTAAAGAAATAACTAAAAAAGACCCGATACTTGTTGTGGAAGCAGCTATGAAAAATGTTTCACCTGTTGTAGAGGTACGTTCTAAAAGAGTGGGCGGTGCTAATTATCAGGTGCCTCAAGAAGTGAGACCAGAAAGAAAATTTGCTTTAACTTGTCGCTGGATTTTAGATGGAGCCAGAAAAAGAAAAGGTATTGATATGGCTAAGAAATTAGCTGAAGAATTTTTAGCAGCAGCTAACAACGAAGGCGCGGCTATTAAGAAAAAATTAGATACTCATCGTATCGCCGAAGCCAATAAAGCTTTTGCGCATTTTGCGAGGTAAGGTGGAATTTTAAATAAATTAAGAAAAATTAATCCGCCTAATGGCGGATTAAAATTATAAAATTATGGCAAGACAATATCCAATTGAAAAAGTAAGAGATATCGGAATTATCGCGCATATCGACGCCGGAAAAACAACTGTTTCCGAACGCGTTCTTTTTTATACCGGTATTTCTCATAAAATTGGAGAAGTGCACGAGGGTGAAGCAGTGATGGATTGGATGGAACAAGAAAGAGAAAGAGGTATTACTATTACTTCCGCCGCTACTACTTGTTTTTGGACTCAAACTTATAGAAAAGCAGCTGGAGAAAAGAAAGGCGGAGAATATCGTATTAACTTAATTGATACTCCGGGACATATTGATTTTACTGTGGAAGTACAGAGATCATTGCGCGTATTAGATGGCGCCGTGGTTGTTTTTGATGGAGTTTCCGGCGTAGAACCGCAATCAGAAACAGTTTGGCATCAGGCTGATAAATATGAGGTGCCTCGCATGTGTTTTATTAATAAATTAGACAGAATGGGGGCCAGTTTTGATTTTTGTTTATCTACTATTAGAGAAAGATTAAGTCCTAATGCTTTGCCGATTCAATTAAATATTGGTACTGAAGAAAAGTTTACTGGCGTGATTGATTTAATCAGAATGAAAGCTTTTTCTTTTGGTGGAGAAAGGGGAGAAAACATTGAAGAAATTGCTATTCCTGAAGATTTGAAAGACAAGACCAATGAAATGCGTCATGAATTATTAGAAAAAATTGTAGAGCAGGATGATGCTTTAATGGCTAAATATTTGGAAGGACAAGAACCAACCGAAGAAGAATTGAGAAAGACTTTAAGAAAGGCTGTTATTGGTTATAAAATTATTCCAGTTTTATGCGGGACCGCCTTAAAAAATAAAGGCGTGCAATTTATGTTGGATGCGGTTGTTGATTATTTGCCGTCTCCGATGGATGTCCCTCCGACTAAAGGATTTGATCCAGCTCAACCAGAAGTAGAAATTTTTAGAAAACCCGATGACGATGAGCCATTGGCTGCTATGGCCTTTAAAATTGCCGCTGATCCGTTTGTAGGAAGTTTAACTTATTTCCGTGTTTATTCCGGTGTTTTGAAAAGAGGTACTTATATTTTAAATAGTATTAAAGGAGACAGAGAAAGAGTAGGACGTGTTTTGCGTATGCATGCTAACCACCGTGAAGAAGTAGAAGAAGTGTATGCTGGAGATATTGCCGCTATTGTAGGTTTGAAAAATACTACTACTGGTGACACTTTGTGTGATCCCGAACATCCTATGGTTTTGGAAAAAATTGACTTCCCTGAACCGGTTATTCATATGCGTATTGAACCAAAGACAAAAGCTGATCAGGAAAAGATGGGCTTGGCTTTGAGGAAATTATCAGAAGAAGATCCTACTTTCAGAGTAAAAACTGACCAAGAAACAGCCGAAACTTTAATCGGCGGTATGGGTGAATTACATTTGGAAGTTTTAGTAGATAGAATGAAACGTGAATTTAAAGTAGAAGCTAATACTGGCAGACCGCAGGTAGCTTATAAAGAAACTATTAAAGGTAATGCTGAGGCTGAAGGAAAATATATTCGTCAATCAGGTGGTAAGGGTCAATATGGTCATTGTTGGTTGAAAGTAGAATCAATGGAAAGAGGTGAAAAATTTGAATTTGTTAATGCTATTAAAGGAGGTGCTATTCCTCAAGAGTTTATTTCTCCGATTGAAAAGGGTGTCAAAGAGGCTATGGATAAAGGTGTGGTAGCCGGTTATCCGATGGAAGATATCAGAGTCACTTTATTTGACGGTTCTTTCCATGATGTTGATTCTTCGGAATTTGCCTTTAAGATTGCTGCCTCTATGGCTTTTCAAGAAGCTTGCAGACGTTCCAATCCAGTTATTTTGGAACCAATTATGAAGGTGCAAGTAATTATTCCGCCAGAATTTTTGGGAGATACTTCTGGAGATTTGAATTCTAAACGCGCTCGTATTGAAGCTATGAATGATAGAATGATGACTAAAGTTATTGATGCTAAAGTACCATTATCAGAAATGTTTGGTTATGCTACTAAATTGCGTTCTATGACCCAGGGTAGAGGATTCTTTACTATGGAATTTGACCATTATGCGGAAGTGCCGAAGAATGTAGCCGAACAGATAGTTGCTGGAAAGAAATAGAAAATCTTAATTTTATGAATATTGTCATGATGGCCGCTTCGACTTTTTGTCGGAGCGGCTTGACTTTTAGTTATAAATAATTATAATTTAAATCAGTCTTTTTAAAATTAAAACATGGAGGCATGAATGAATATCGTTCAACTTGTTTACAAGCAAACTGAAAAACGGATTGGAAGCATCAGAATTAATTTTGTGGTAAAGGGCGTTGGTATTTTTAATAATCCCAAAGGAGCTTTAAAGGCTTCAAAACAAACATTGCGCGAAATAAGCGTGGTGATTGTGGGAAGATTATATAATAGCAAATTTCATAAGGAAGGCGAATACACATCTATAGAAATTAAGAGATACACTTTTTTGAAAAGAGATCAGTTTGCCAAAGATTTTGGATTGAAGATAAAAAACAGGAGGTAAGAGATGAGATTTGAATTTCTGTGGCAAAAACTTGGATTTAAACCGAAATCTCTTTTTGAAACAGATGATCCTTGTTTGGTCCATGGCATTGCAAAGCAGGCCGTTGAAGAAAAAGAGAAAATAGGTAAGAAGGTGGATGGTAATATCATAGTTAAAGTTAAAGGAAAAAAACCCGATACTTATTTATTGGTAAAAAATGGAGAAGAGGATACGAGACAGGGAGTCAGATTTGTAGGAGAATTTTTCTAATAAGAAATTAACCGCTTTGGCATTTTGCTGAAGCGGTTTTTTTATCCTTTTATTTTTTCATTTCTTTCCATCTCTCACATTTTTACTATCGTAAAAATGTGAGAGATGGGGGATGGTGGGGGTTGACTTTTGGTATTGAAGTATGCTATAATATGGGTAGCATCAAGGAGGTTTGAAAAATGAAAATATTAACGAATGAAGATCTTCCTGCTTTGGCCTCAATTATTAGAGAAGCCACTCACAGAAAGGTGATGATATTAAATAGAAAAGTGACGATATTAAGTGGATTTGGATATTTTATATTGCCCGTATTAGTAATTTTAAGAAATCATAGAGTAATCAATAGAGTGCGAATAAGCGATGGGAAAATATTTTCTACCAATCTTATTCGTGGGTTTGATATGCATTTTAATTCCAGTCATCTTGTTGATCCGTGGAATTGGCAGATTCTGATTTAAAAAAGGAGGATAAAATGAAAGGTGCAATGAAGGAAGCCTACAAGACCAGGCTGCAAAACGAAATCGGTCACAAGTCGACCAAGCCCGTTTCGAACGAGCCCAAGGGCAAGTTCAAGATCGGGCCGATCCTGGTCGCGTTGTTTCTCGTTCTCGGCGTCGCCGCCATGTTCGCTTTCATCAAGAAGTAGGAGGTCAACAACGCCCCTGGTTATACGTAACCAGGGGCATCTTTTTTTATAAGTCTCTTATATTTTACTATAGTAAAATATAAGAGACTTAGGGAAAGAATGGAGGGATAAAGTTATTTTTGGAGACATTGTTTGATTTGTAAAAATTTGGTAAAATATAGGTATGAATCAAGCTATTGAAAAAATTGCGAAAGTTTTAAGAGTCAAACCGGAAGATTTGGAGATTTTAGAACAGAAAATGAATAAGGCCACAGGTAAGAGTGGTATTTTGGAAAAGATTAGCACTTCCAATGACCAAATAGCCAAAGAAAAAATTCAATCCTTGGGATTAAACGCTGATTCACCGAGTAAGGATATTTTTTCCGCTTTAATTAAAAAGATATTTGTGGCGGATAATGTTTTTGTAGAAAGATTTGGAGGAACAGCTATTACTAATATTGAAGATTGTCAGAAAGTTTTAGATGCTATTAAAGATAGTCAGGAAAAGTTAATTGGTTTTTTCTTGAAAAAGAATAAAGCTGCGGAATTATTGAGAAAAGAGCCGCCTTTAAATATTGTGCGGGCTTTGGGTTATAAAAATATTGAGGAAGCCTTGGTAAAAGAAGATATTTTTGAATTATTTGCCGCTTTGAGATTTATTGAAGACGGGGATTGGTTGAATAATGTCTTTTTTAAACAATACGAAAGTTTAACCCCCAATGATTTTGAAGAGCGAGGAGTGGAGATAAAAGTTTTGAGTCGTAAATGGGTAAAGGCAGCGGAGGGTTTTGTAAAAAAGAAATATCATAATATCAGCCATTTGAAAGAATTTGGCGCGATTTTTGTGATTCCTGTGGCTTTGAATATCCCCGGTGAATTATTAAGAATGGTTTCTTTGGTAATGCATTATTATCATGAAGTAAAGTTTTATTCGGATATTTTTAGAGGATTTTCTGGGCAAGCAGATTTTGCTAAAAATTTAATTCAAACTTTAAAAGGTAGTACTATTGAAAATAAGCCAGCGCCAAGTGAAAAAGCGCAATGGCTGGTAATTCAGCAATATTTAGCGAAAAAAGATGAAAATGATTGGCGTTTATTAATGCCACATATTAATCCCGAAGCTATTCATTGGAGAAAAGCAGAATCAGGCATTGTGAAATTAGGACAATCTTTAGTGGGTTTGGAAGAAGGAGATTTTGAATTTTGGGAAGATTTGGATTGGGTGGGAGAGTACTTCATGGATGCAACTGGTAAAAGTGAGTTAGTAAGCTTTGATTTGGTGGACGTGGTAATGTCTTTAGTAAAGGAAAAAGAAATGGTGAAATATTTGTATCACCAGCAAGAGGCTTTATGGAATAAAATTTTTGCCGAGTATTTTGGTGAAGAAAAAATGGAGGAGATTATTAAAAATAATTTATTAAGGGGGTTTGTGGAGGTTTAAAAATACTATACATATAGTAATATTATGGGAGAAAAAATAATATTTTTTGCTTATAAGGGTAAAAATGAAGGGACCAATGATGATAATATAGAAAGTATTAAGTACGCAGTAAAAGAGTATAATCAATATCAGAAGACATATGTAGCAAAGCTCTGGGAGGATTATAGGCAAACAACATGTATAAGCGCTGATATATTAAACGCTATCAATGAGTGTGAAATTTTTGTATGTGATTTAACATATTTTAATCATAATGTATTGTTTGAGTTGGGATATGCTATAGCAAAAAATAAGAATATATTAATTTTATTAAATAATAATATTGATGACGCAGGGAATAAATACAGGGATTTTTTCCTTAAAGGAGTGAGGTATACTTCTTTGGATAATTCAAAAAATATATTAACAGCTATACAACAAAAAAATTATGAGAGTGATTTATTGGGTAAATATATAAAAATTGGTAATTTAGAAAAAAATAGCCTTGATTTATTGTATATAAAAAGCAAGCTTAAAAATCAAGCATCCATAAATTTAAGTGATAAAATTCAATTTCTTAAAGAAACACATGAGTTAAGCGTATTGGTTGATGATCCCTCAGAAGTTGCTTATAGACCAGAATCTTGGTATTTCGGGAGTATTTATAAGGCAAAGAGTGTCATTATTCATTTTTGGGGAGAAAATACTAAAGATGCTTTTAATGAAAATGCTCAAAATTCACTTCTTGCAGGGTTGGCTGTTGGCCTTGAAAGAAAGATAATATTGGTGGCGCCATCAAAATTTAGGGCCCCATTGGATTATTATGAGATTTTAACCCAATATGATTCCTCTGAAGAATTAATCACACATGTGAATAATTGGTTGGGGAAACATCTTATTAATGAACAAATTGAAAAGAAAATAGAAAAAATAGAGGAACATCAATCAAATTTAATTAAATTGGGAATTGGTTGTGAGGTTGCGGAATATGAAAAAGATGGATTGTTGCAGTATTTTGTTGAGACATCACCATATCGTTCGGCTTTAGTAAAAGAAAAAATAATTGTTGTTGGTAGAAAAGGTAGTGGTAAGACGGCTATTTATATTAAACTTTTAGATGAATTATCTAAGCGGAGTTTAAATTATATTTTAAATATAAAACCAGAATCAAATGAATTATTAGAAGATGCTGAATTGGGGGGAGTTTTTAGAAATAAATCTACTCAAAGATCTTTTTTTATTGCTGCATGGAAGCTTACTATTTTTTCTAAATTAATATACTCTATTTATGAAAAATTGAACCAATCTTTATATGCTGATTTTTCTCGGACAGAAAAAGATTTAATTGTTTTTGTGAAGAGACATGAGCAGTTCATGAATATGAATATATTCGGTGTTATTTTAGAAATTAATAAAAAAATTAAATCTCAAGAATTTGATATTAATTCTCCGAGAGTATTGGATGAATTATATAAAGAATATTTGTCAGAGTTAACTAATATATTAAAAAATTATTTTAGATCTATTAACACTAAATATTTTAAAATTATAATCATAGCAGATAATCTAGATAAGGCATGGGATATAAAAGGAGAGTTGAATATTCAATCGGAATTAATCGCTAGTCTTCTAGAAATTGATAATAAAATAAAAAGTGAATTAATAAATAAAAATGATAACCAAGTTGATTTTCAGACAATCATTTTTCTCAGGGAGGATATATTTAGGTATATCCTAAGGATGGTTAATGAACCAGATAAATTAACGTTGATGCATAACGAAATTAATTGGGAAGATTACCCTGAATTATTGAAGAAGGTAATAGAAAATAGATTTAAATATAGTTTAAATTTAGGGGCAAATGAAGATATGGATAAAATATGGAGTGAATACTTTGAAATAAAAAAGAATAGAAATCCGTTTGAGGTTATAAAATCCATAGTTACGCCTAGACCTAGGGATTTTATTTATTTCGTTAGTCAATTATTTGAGTCAGCAATTAACCGAGGAGGAGAAAAGGTAACTGACTCTGACTTGGACAGGGCAATAATGAATTACACTAATTTTTTAAATGAAAACTTAATAGCAGAAACAAAGGCAGAGTATCCTGAAGTGGATAAAATATTAGCGAAGCTTCAAGAGTATTATGGTGAAAAAATTGAATATAAAACATTTTCAAAGATATTAGACGAATTCGGATTTAATCAAAATAAAAAGAAGAAATTCACTAAGGTGTTATTTGAAAGTGGTTATATGTTGGGTTTTGATAATGTTACCAATCAGCCATTTGCAGACATAGATATCCTAGAAAGGAAATTAAATGAGAAAAAATGGTTAGTTTTCCCTAGAAAGGTATATGTGATCGCTCATGCGAAATATTATAAGATAAAAAATATTGTAAATAAACCATTTTAATAAAAATTTAAAATAGTATTAAGGATAATTTGTTAATTAATTTATTATTTCGTATAATATAACTATATGGCTACAGATTATTTAAAAAAAATAACAACAAGAGGAAGGGCGATTTATTTGGCGTATGATCATGGAATGGAACATGGGCCGGAAGATTTGCCGGGGAAATCAATTGACCCGACTTATATTTTGGATATTGCTATGCAAGGCGGATATAATGCTGTGATTTTGGGAAGAGGTTTAGCGGAAAAATATTACAAAGATTCTATTTACGAGATGAAAGTGCCTTTAATTTTGAAATTAAATGGCAAGGCTAATATTTGGAAAGGAGGGGATTTATTTTCCAGACAAAATTGTTCGGTAGAATATGCTAAAGAAT
>Ga0265297_10012668_pt1 | contig 10081 bp, 14 predicted proteins | sample Munlanlwell13791_FD_192502 | JGI IMG/M metagenome (GOLD analysis project Ga0265297, IMG submission 192502) | Leachate microbial communities from a municipal landfill in Southern Ontario, Canada - Leachate well 137-91 | ecosystem: Engineered > Solid waste > Landfill > Unclassified | place...
ACGAATGGCGTCCTTTGCGCTTGAATCCAGTCTCAAGTTCGTAACGGCACTTCTCGCATACCGCGCGCAGATGTCGGACCCGTCGGCGGCGATGCAGGGCGTGGAGTCCGTCTGTGCCGCGTGGGAGGTGTAGCCGGTCACAGGGACGCGCTGGATGCCACCCTTACCGTCCGGGAGCTCCGTACTGTCGATCCACTGATCCGCTGGTCCCTCAAAGGTCCAAGTGATCGGGACCTCCGCTGCCGATGTCGGTTCAGGCCAAGCGTGAATGGAGGCGCAGTACAGGAGGCCAAACAGGGCGAATAGTAAGCAGGTCCAGAAGGCTATTTTGTTTTTCATATTTTTACCGTGCAAAAATTCGTTTGAATGTTTGCAGCTTTCGAAGATCGTAAACGTCCGGATCCCAGATAAAATGAAATCGACCGCACGTCTTCCCCTCGCTCGTTCGCATGAGACGCCCCCGGAGCTGGTGAATCAGGAGCTCATTCGAGAACATCGGTGACATGAGGATGAGGTCGGTAAGGTTCGGGATATTCACACCGGTTGAAAAGCATGGGATCGTCGCGAGTAACACATCACAGGATCCCGACTCCAGGGCGTCACAGCTTCCTTTCTGATCCTGCTCCTTGCCGGTTACACACCGGACCGTAAGTCCGCGATCTTCCAGGTTCTCTTTCAATAGGCGCAGAGGTTCGAGGAAGCGGCAGGCGACCACGATCCGGGCATCTTTATGCTGTTCTCGAATCTCCATGATACGGTCCCGAATAAACGTGAGCCTTGACGCAGACTCGTGGAGAAATATATCCGCCGCGCGATTGAACTTCACGGCATCCGGCTCGTCCATGAGCTCGATTGGAGGCTTCAACATCGTGTCGTGGATGTTGAGCTCCACGGGGACCGCGCGCCCGGCTTCGATGATCTCGTCCTTATTCACCTCAGCGATGATCCGGCCGAACGTCGCGTATACCAGGAACTCCATACCATCCTTTCGGCGAACGGTCCCGGTAAACCCAAACCGATACTTTGCCGGGAGCTCGTTGTATATCTTCTGGAATGACGGCGCGGCAGCGATATGGACCTCATCAGCGATCACCATGCCGAATCGTTTCGCGGCTTCCGGAAGAAATTTTGCGAGCGAGCGTTCAAGTGCGAATGTTACATCGCCCCAGACGGCCTTGCCACCTTCAATCGTACCGAACGTACACCCCTTGAGACGCTTTTGCGCGTCCCTAAGGAGCTGGTCAAGGAGGACTTTTCGATTGACGACAATAAGCGTCGCCTGCTTTTGCGCCGCGATGAGCGCGAGGATCATGTCGCTTTTTCCAGACGACGTGGCCGCGTGAATGATTCCCTGCTTCGCGTTTTGAGCTGCTTCAATACATCGATGCTGTCGTTCGTCGATTTCGAAGTCTTCGTTGACGTACTGAATATCGGGGAGACAAACATCCGTAAATTGTTCATCCAGCTCAAAGTGAGTTGCGTACGGAAGCTCCTGCAAGGCTTGAGCGACTTTTCGAAATTCGCCGCGCGAGGCGATAAAAAATTTATCCGACTGGACATAGGTTGTGACGTCTTTAGGGATGTGTTTGGTCGAAAAACCAAAACGCATCGCCTGGCTGAACTTAGGATTCTTGTACGTGCACGCCACCCGGATACGCGCCTGCGTGCCAGACGGGAGGCTGTCCCATTCCTCTTTCGTGATGCGAAGCATCGAATTGATGATCATATGTTTGCCATCTTTTTGCGCATTCTCTGTAACCGCTTTCGTTGCGTTTCTTTATTATAGTGCTCGTCGCACCGTGAAGAGAGATCCAGGCCATCCGCGCCGTACTCGTCAAACAGCCGATGCGTCACTTGATTTTTACACCCTGAAATATCGCATTGTCCGTTAGAAAAATTCGCATGCTCCCAGTGGATTTCGAGCGGATCTTTATTCATTCTCATACAGTAGCACAGATGGCTTGTTATGTCAATGCCGCTGAACCGAAACGTGATCCTGCAACGCCCTCTCTTAAGCCTCGACCGCGCAAGGCTTGAAAGAGATCAATCCCTCCCGCGAGAGATAGGCAGTTACCGACCACGTTCCGGTTCAGCGGCATCGACGACCAGCTCAAACGGACTCATTCCATTCACCCCTCCATATGGGCTGAATGTCTTGTCGCGAATGGACAACCTCACGATCATCCTTAAACCGCACCACGAACATCTCAGGGTTATTCTCACCGACAGATCCCGGTTGGTAACGTACGATCACGCCCTCCTCTCGAAGCATGCGATCACTATTTTCGAGCGGCACCTGAAACAGGTTTGAATTGACCGGCATCCCCACCCATCGAGAAAATGGTGGATTTTTTTGTACCGTTTTCAATTCAACCACAATTTCTTGGATACGTGCGCGGAGCCACGACCCCGTACTGTCCGATTTGTGTTCCTCTAACTTCCCCAAGAATTGATCCCGCGTACGTAGCAACCAATCAAATGGCATGGTCTGATAAAACGGATTTCGCATCATATCGTTGAGCATTGAAGATTAAGACGGACACGATTTTGTCTTGCGCGTTTTGTTTTTTCGTTAAGGGTAAGAAGGTGCTCTTTTTCATACGTAGGTCGGACCATGACGGCTGACGTCCACTGCTCTTTGTTGAATTTTGTATGGTACTCTTTTGTGTTCGTGAATGTTCCGATCGCCGTATCGAACGTCGGAGGTGAGTTCTCTTCGAATGAGATCCGCTCCTCTTCTGGCAATTCGATACCCTTCTCGCGCGTGGTCAACCCAAAGACGCAAGGAATTTGGCTGGTGGTCACGCGAATAATTTTTGGAAAAGACGTTGGATCAACCACGGCTGTATTCTTGTATGTATACGGATTCGGTGCTTCCCCGTGGAGTGCAAGAATGTACTTCGGATCAGAGATCGCGAATTCGAATATCCGAATGAGATTCATTTGGTAGAGGTTCATTTCCGGAAGGAAGCGAACCTGATACGCATGCTTCATGTATTCCTGAAACCATGCAAGGAAGACGACGCGGAGACGCGCAAACGTCATCCCGCCATTCGGATCGCCGTTCACACACGACGAAAGGAGGAACGCGATCATCGGCTTAGAAAGTGCGTCCGTCGGACGTCCTTTCCTGATGTCGCGCGTCGAATTGAAGAGGTGGAGGGGAACTTGTGGGATGTTCATACTCGGTTGAAGGGGATAGCCATCGGTGAGCCATTAGACGATCTCAGTCGAAGACCGACGATGTAATCAATGTTGAGTACTCGCGTGACGTGAATATGCCGGAGCTTTGAATGCGTCATGTCACGACACTCTCCAAGAAATGAGCGATACGACTTCGGACTGTTCCCATGGGAGCTCGTGAATCGCTTATACGCCTCATACACCGTCATCGCATTCGTTGTCCAGCGACTATCATCGAGCAAAGTTAGCTCCACCTCCTCTATTTGAAGGTCAGTCGAAGACAAGATGAAATCAACAAGGGGGGAGTTGTCAATTTTGAATTCATCGAGATAGTCAAGAGAAGATTGCGGAAGCTCGAAATCTCCTCGCGCATAGAGACGTTGCCAACCCTCCATAGCCCATCGGAGGATGCCAGATCTTTCTTTCCACAGCTTATCGGGAAGCAGTTTATCCCCTTCTAAAAATTGTCGATTGAATGACAAGACAGCAAAACGACGATAGAACGCGAACCCCGTATCCGTGACACGCGGGAACTTATTCACGTTCATGATAACCGTTGCGTAGGGTCGAAATCTGAGTAAAGAGAGGTATTTACGATCACATGTGAGCTCTTGTCCGGTTACAATCTTTTTCAGCTTTTCAGAATCAAAATATGCTCGTTCGTGCGCCTTGATCTCTTCCATGACGTTGAGGCGTTTTCGGTGAAGATCGATAATTAGATTTTTATTGTTTATGTCGTCGAACGTGAGCGATGAGGCGAGCTCACCCCCAAGCAAGCGCATCAGAATGTCGGTAAATGTAGATTTTCCATTCCAACCGTTCCCGATAAAAATAAACGCGCGCTGCAAAAACACGTATGGCGTGAGTGAATACCCAGCAATCTCCTGGAGTAACTGAACCTTCGCTCTTGTGTCCTCATCCCCCAAAGGAGACGCCATGATCTGCGAAACGAATGCTTCGAAGTTCGGGCATGTTGCGTCACGAGGATCCGCGTCTAGCGCGTGTGTGAAGAAGACGTCTTTTCGATGTGGCGACACGACCCCCGAATCGATGTTGAGTATTCCGCACATCAGGTTAAGGAATGTCCCATTCCCTGGAGATGTTGAGTTCAGCCGCTCTGCCTCTTCGCGAGTCAGGTGCATGGCGCTGAACGCCTGCAAGGACTCCACCTTTGCCGCGATCTGCCCCGTACTACGTTTGTCTGCCAGGCCAATATCGTACAGTAGCCGATTTACGATTCCCCGGATGATCTGATACTCGACAGGAGCGTACCACGCGCCATTATCCATACGTCGAAAGAAACCCAGGTCTTCCACGAACACGATATCCGGATGCGCCTTGATGAACTGATGTTCAAAATGATCGTAAAGATTTTTTTTAATATCCGTAGACAGCGCGAGGTAGCCATCAGGGACGCCGATTTTTACCGTCCTTTCAACCACGTCATTCGTCTCAACGATTCGAACTTCCGCCATTTTTCCCACCTCTCCAGCAGCGAGCATCTTCTCTTCCCGGTACTCCTTAACGGCGCTTACAACCTTTGAGACCTCTTCCAGTGGTGTGTACTCGGCGAGAACAGGATCGCTCCAGCCGAACGTGTACGGCTCGGCCGGCCGGAACGCGCTTCGAACAGTTGCCTTGATCTCATACTCGGTGAGCCCATTGTATCCGGATTCCAAAAACCCATTCAAAACATCCGCCTCCGAATTGCCAGCTTCTCGCAGAATAGACGCGGCCATCAAGAGGCACTTGTTCCGGCGTCCTTCGGGGATCCCGGCCGCGGACATGAGCGCACGCGAGCTCGGCCGATCGATTTTCGGATACCGCTTATTGATCTCTTTCCAGTCTTCCGGCGTAAGGAGTTCATTCGGGCTCTTTGCCGACTGAAATTGCGCAGAGAGTGCCGACGCGATACGCGGGGCGATCGGGCGATCCGATGACTCCTTCCACGCATCGAGCCCGTGGGCATACGTCGGCGTTGAATTGATCGCATTCGGATTCTCAAGCCAGAACTTGCGCAATTCAGAGAATCGATGCCGCGCATCAGGATCAAAGTGCACGAGCTTGACGAGGTACGGATCCCCGGGGACCTTCAAATGGTACGAGTCCGGGATGCGCAGTACCCGTGTCGGATCCTTCGCTTGAGTATCGCCCTGGAACCTAGCGATCAGCGTCTCTTCCATTTTTCGGTACGAATCAAAAAGTTGCTTTTTCTTTTCCGGATCTTCCAGGCGTGCGTCATCAAGAAGGATGGGCCGCTCAAATAACCAGTACACGTGATATCCGTTCCGCGTCTCAACGATCGCCGTTGGTGGTGGCGGCAAGTCTGCCGTCTTCGGGGATGCGCGAAATGCGCTCACGTCCGCCGTAATCAAAAAACACAAATCCTCCATGACAGCCGCCTTGAATGCGATGAGCTCGGCGGGATCGGCTCGGCGATCATGCGGCCAGTCAATATCGACAAACAATCCGTTCAGTGAATAAAGGTTGTTGGCGGTTCGTACGTGACTTTTGAAGCCATTCACGGAAAAAAACATCCCATATCCGTTTTTCTGTTTCTTCGGATCAGGGAATGCCGTCCTTTCTGGCGTGAGGCCGTCAACGCCGTAGGTATGGATGACGGGCAGCGCCTTATCAGACTCCCCATCGGGAATGTAGACGAGAAGGTGCGCCTTGAACATGCGCAAAAACGCATAGCTCGTTTCCGGCTTAATCGATTCGGGGATGATGGGCTTCGCTTTGATGGGGAGCTTTGCCATCTTCTCCATTTCCAGGAGAGCACTTACAGGATTCCGCTTGCGGTTGAGCGGTGACATAGTGCGGGATGAAGTGATGGGTGGTGGCGGTGGATCAGCGTTAAAACGTTCGCACGCAATCAGCTTAGGCTATTCTTTGGATTCGAGCTCGCGTTCTAAACGCTTGCGCGCTCGTGCGTCCGCACCCGCTCGCGCGAATGCCAAACGCTCCTTTTTGGTCATACTACTCATCCTGGCCTTTCCCGCAGAGGATTGAAAATCGATAAACGTGCCTGTTTTCTTTCGGTTCGCCATGGCGCGTTTTCCACCGGCGCGTAGAAAATCAACACGCACGCGTTTTGCGACGCGCGCGGTCACGGGCTTGGGCTTCTTCGGTTCGCGTGCAATCAGTTTAGGCATAAACGTAAAACGACGATAGCATACTATCGCCGTTTTTTCAAGCCGTCACTTTCGGGCTGGCTCGTTGATAAGTCTCAATCATCCTTGGGGAGTGGATCATCAACGCCGGTTATGGGCGCGGTCCACTCCTCAAGGAGTGCGTCAAGATCGGTTAAAGGCATATCTTACCCGTCGGCCATTTCAAGGTCAACCGACTCAATCCACGCCGCGCCGTAGTGATCCATGGCCTCAAGTATTTTATGCTGTCCGCCCTTGACGTCAAGGGGAACACGGCCGGGCAGGATGAGACGCGCGCCCTTGATGCGCCGAACGTGAACCGGCCGGGCATCGCATGGGAGCGCCTGTAGCGCGCTACAGATCGCCGCATGGAGCCGTTGGGGATTGGTGGCCATAAGCGTGGTTATAGGCGCGTGACGCGCAAGGTAACGACCTTGGCGCCGCGCTTGATGAAGGGCTTAGCCAGGACGTATGCCTTGCGCGCGGCGGTTCCGTGATTCGTTGCGCCGACTTGCGGCGTCTTGAGTAGGTGAGTCAACGGCCTGCCGTCGGCAAACACCTCAACGCTAAAAGCTTTTGACATATCAACCAAGGGATTCGATTGAATTGATCGCGTATTCTTCCCCGGTTTCGTTTTCGTCTTCAAAGTCCCCGTTAAAGAATCGGGATTTTGCATCGTACGCATTAGCCGCACGGACGAGGCAGTGCCCCGATCCGTTGAATTCGTATCTAATGCGGTAGGTTTTGAGCTCTTTACCGTCGCGCGTCCCGTCTTCGTTGAATACATACCCGCACGCATCGAAAATATCCCCAACGTCCGCATCTTCCGATGCGCCGACCATGTCGGGATGCTCTACTAGGTACTCTTCGATCGCCTGATCCTGCCCGTACATATCGCGGGCGTACTCTTTCGCCGTCTGGCTTAATTCGATATAGCACATATTTGTAACCGCCTACGGGTGTAGTAAGCGATCCGTGTCCCCGTCCCTCGCAAGAGAGGCGGGGGGAACGGGTTAAACCTTCGCCACGATACAGGCACTCTCTCCTACTGCGTCCACCACATCCCGAATATCCTCTGGCGTCCACTGTAGAGATTCGGGGTAGATTCTATTGTCAATCTCAACGCTCGCGTTCCCGTTGAACAGGATACAAAGCTTGGTGAGGTTGTACCCATGCGCCACGGGGTCAACGCAAGCAAGGATATTAGAGACTTCGTTGTCTTGGATGTTTTGCATCACTCTCTCGTGATTCCACTTTTTTGCTGTTTCAATCGATGGGAAGAGGTAGGAGTTTAGGGGCTTGCCCGTGTAGTAGTCTACGACTTGATATTGCATATTCTGAATCCTCTACGGGTTTAGTAGAGAATCCGCCGATGCGCCTATGAGAGAGGGGCGCACGGGGCGGGCTCCGGCGTTAGCCCGTCTCTATCACGTCTCTTATCAAGTGCTCCGGGCATTCGTCCGTGTACCCGTCGAACCAGTCCGCGCCGTGTGTGTTTTCGCGCTTGCAGTGATCCTGCACAGCAAATTCACTATGTACGCGCTTAATAAACTTTGAAGGTCTGTCATCCGCGTAGTAGCGGATTATATAGTAGGTTGACATATTCCCGGCGTCTCAGGGGTTTACTGAGGCGTCCGCGACTGCCTCTATCGTGAGGATAGGGGCAGGGAGCGGAAGGTTAGTCGCACAGCTCCATCTCGCTATAGTTATTATCGGGGGCATCGGTTGCCCAATCGCCGCGCTCATTGAATAGGCGGAGGGCGCGGGCATAACAGGCGTCGGACATGAAGTCGGCACGCCGTGGGGCTGTTAGAGTCTCCGGGGCTTCCTGCATGAGGATGGAGCGCCGGACGTTCGCCGCGTCCTCTATGCTCATGGCGCGAACAGTGAGCTCGGCAAGGAGAGCAAGAAGGCATAGGGCTACGGCGGCGAGTATGACGCGCTCCAGCGTTAGGGCGTAGCTCTTTGGCTTCGGGGGGATACGGTACATAGTTTTGATGGTGCGTGATTGAGAGGGGCACAAGGGAAGGATACAACAAGCCATCTATGCCGTCAAAGGGGTATTTTTATTGGTATTTTTGGGCAAATGTGGATAAGTGTTTTTATTAAGATATGAGGTTATGAAGCTATAAACATTGAATGTTTATGGATTATTATAATATGATCGTATTTTTGGGTTGTTGAGTAAGATATAAGATTTGATGATTATTTTTACTGGTATATATTGAAAAATTGATTATTGTATTTTACTTTTTTAGTGTATAAAATTTATATGTAATAAAGTAGTATATAAAGTAAAGTATACTTGTTAAATGTAAAGAGAACTTTATATAATGTATAGTTAGATGGCAATATATCTATATGTCAATGTAGGTTGATATTCGTATTCGTATATAAAAGTTTTAGAGCTAAAAAAAAATGAAATCAAATGCATGAAATGGTACTTTTCGCTGAAGATATGGCGCGTTTAGCTTGTATCATGCCAGTTTTTGCGTTTCGTGAAAGGATAGGAGTTTTAAAAAAAAGGTATAAGAAATGGGCGTTCCATAAGCGTCGTAAAAATCTTTGTAATTCATAACATGATAATGCTGGTTGTCAATTTTCAAAATACCAAGATATGAAGATATGAGGATATGAGGTGAAAGACAAGGCCGTTTGGCTCTTCGGTTTAGTTTGCTGGGGGGGGAGGGACGAATAGACTTTACTTTTTTAGTCAAGTTGACTTTACATTTTCAAAGATAACTTAACATTATGCCTTACCCAAGTTGACTTGACATTGTTTTTGCTTATATTTTGATCGTTTTTGCCTTTCTTTTTGACCCACCCCCCCGACTCTCATGATGGCTTGATGTTCCTTTGCTTTGTTGAGTCATGATGACAAGCCGTCTTGTGACGTACCAAAAAGCGAGCAGGTTATCTGCTCGCTTGATGTGTTGCGCCTAAAATTATGTTTCTTTCTCAACGATTCTTTTCCCCTCGTTACAGAGCCTACAGAGGGTTTGCAGGTTGGTTGTCTCCGTGATGCCTCCCCGGCATCGCGGCATGATGTGATCGACCTCCAGGGGACACTCAGACGCGCTGTTGCCACACTTGACGCACTTATAGTTATCTCGTTGGAGCACCGCGTAGCGTATTTTTGAGGATATGAAGCGCGTTTTTACCTTTATTTTTGGATCCTTAAACGCCCAGTGCACACGTCCGCGCTTAGCCGCAAGCCTGAACGCGTCGCCGCAGCTGCGCATGACTCCACGATCTTTTAGCCAGCGGTTAATAGATTTTGCGGTAATGGGCTGTATTCTTGATAGCTCTTCCGCAATCTCATTTGCGCTCTTCTTCTCGTCTACGTACATTTTTTTGATGATCTCAAAAAAGCTGTCAATAGAGCATTTTAATGCTTCGCAAAAGAGGAGTTTTCGCGCCATGTATTCGGGTCTTTGTAGATTGCTTCGCATATTGATTTATTAAGTTACAGCGCAACGTAGTCATTATATAGCATAGAGTCGTACATCGTCAAGGTAATGGTTAATAGTTATTATACGACGCTCGAACGCATCCCTAGTGCGTGGCATCATGCGCGGGGAGTGTGCTACTATGGACGGGCAGGTACACGAGACCAACCCCATACCCGGGGGTGATCCAAAGATCGATCGCGCCGGCAAAGCGGCAAAGTCTGACTATTCCCCTCATCCATTTTTCCGCCAGAAAATTTTCCGCCAGAAAATTTTCCGCCAGAAATTTTTCCGCCA
>Ga0265297_10012669_pt1 | contig 10081 bp, 3 predicted proteins | sample Munlanlwell13791_FD_192502 | JGI IMG/M metagenome (GOLD analysis project Ga0265297, IMG submission 192502) | Leachate microbial communities from a municipal landfill in Southern Ontario, Canada - Leachate well 137-91 | ecosystem: Engineered > Solid waste > Landfill > Unclassified | place...
GCCAGCAGGCAAAATGGCCGAGGGTTGAGCGCAGCCTGCTTGGGTAAAGCAGGCTGACGCGTGTAAAAAATTAATTTATTGAAAGATTTAAAAACCGCCAGTCGCGCCTGCCTGCCGGTAGGCAGGTATAGCTTCGCCCTGTGGGCTTCGCACGCGATTCGGCGGCTTTTAAAATATTATTTCCCTGGACTGCAAATTGGTTTAATAGACCGATAAGTGGTGGTCGAACTGATCACGGCTGCTGTTATGCAATAATTATTTTTATCAAGATAAAAATTGGGGATATTAGCATAAAAATCTTTTTCAATCGGATCAATAACATTAATTCTTTTTTCGGCGTTTGGCCCAGCTAAAATAAATTTAGGATAAGAAACAAATAAAGGATTAAATATTCCGATGTCGGTTTTAGTATTACCCTTCATAAAAGTGCCATTTTTATTAACAATAATGCCCTTTATGTTAGTAAGAGCAGACGGCGACAAGCTTTTGGTTTTAAAACAATATTGTTGTGGCCCGATAAATGTGTGTAGAATTTTCATCGTCCCTCCCGACAAAGCCGTTGGATTAGCATAAAAAATTGTATAGCAATATTCCTGATTAGGAATTAAATTTTCAATTTTAACACTTGAAAATGGAGATTGAGGAACAACTATTCCGCCCGATTTTAAATACACTTTTTCGTTAGCAATCTTCTCCCAAAGCCTAAAATTAACATTCATCATCGTCTCCTTGCCAAACGCGACGACCTCTGATTTTAAAACAACTGAATCAGTGGTTATCTCTTCGTCTTTGGGCATAAATATTCTGCCCAAAACATCATTTTTAATAATCGGCGCCCAAATTCCATAATATGTTTTTCCATTTTCTATGGCCTTAGCTCTATAATAATATTTATTAATTCCAGTCAAATCAATAATTTTTGCTGATAATACCATTTCATTAAAGCTAGTGGTATCTATATTTTTACTTCCCTGAGTAGAAAAAAGATAAATTACCTCTCTGTAATTCTGGGGATTGCTAGATTTTATATAACCAATGTCAAAACCAACCCAATTGGGCTTGTCCATTTTTTTTAGAACCTCTCCATATAAAACAGCATCTAGTTGTTCGTTAAAAATAATATCTTTAGTAGCAACAAAAAAAGCCATATTATCCATTGGATTGGCGCACTCAAGTTTGCATTCAGGTTTCCCCCAAGCCAAATCAAGCTCTAAATAAAACAATTTAGCCAAATTCTGATCTCCCGTTAAAGTACTGGGTTTAGTTGTTTCAGTTAAAGAATCTCTGCCTAGGCCGTTATAAATAATCATGCCTTTGCCAACATAGCTATAAGCATGACTAACACCAGCAGTCCCCTCGTCTTTAGGAGCAAAGTTCTTGCCCAACATATTAGCGCACCAGACATTTTTATTAGCTGGTTCAATGAAACTCTGAGTTCCAGCTGCATTTGTTTCAAAAGCGATTTTTGAAGTATTTATATAATTAAAATTCGATGAATAATCAGACATCATGGCTGGGCTTTCTTTTAAAATCTGCAAATCAATATAAGAAAAATTCTGCTTAGTCCAATTAAAATATTTAGGAACTCTCAAATTAGTATTGTATTGATCAGACCCAGGATAAATAGTCAGAAATCCTCCCTGACCAAGCCAAAGATAATCAGCCTTGCTCATTCTATTAACAAAACCGCATTGAGCATCGTAGATAATAAGCTTACCTCCGTTTTGGACCCACTTAGCTAAAGCATCTTTAGATTTTTGCGATAAATTAGATTTGGCATTGCAAGACTGAGGCTGTAAAATAATAGTGTCATACTCCTTTATGTTTTCCTCTGTCACCTGGCCAAAGGCTAGCGATCTAATATTAAATTTCTCCCAATCTTGCCCATCCCAAGGCAATGATCCAAGCACTTCTTTATTTTTAGGAGATGGCACGAATAAAATATTCTTACTCCCTCCTGAGCAATCTGTTTCTCTTTGAATATCAGGGACTGGCGGTGGAGGTGGCAATGGCTCCAAATTAAAACTCTTCCACTCGCCATAGGCCAATCCAGCCCCTCCACTTAATTTATTATTAGCTACTGCCCTATATTCATAGGCAATATACATAGAAAAACTCTTTTCAGGAATTTGAGCCTGAAATTTACCGGTTTTGTCTAGCGAAAAATTATTTGGATAAGCTATTCCAAACTTAGGTGTTCCATTAGCTTCTGTAAATCTATACTCAAACAAAACTTCAACATCTTTCATCTTGTCAAAAACTTCCCTGTCTTCATTGCGTCCTAAATCTACTAAATTCCCCTCAACAATAGCTTTGTTCTCGCTAATTTTAGAATAGTCTGGATCTAATGTCTGAACTTCGGGCGGAATTTGAATTGGGCAGATTCTAAACGATCTGGTATTAGCTCCACCCACATTATCAACGCTTTGCCCAGAAATATACTTAGTTTTTGAGGCTATCCAAATTTTACAATAGCAAGGGTCTTTAGCTTTGTACCAAGAAAAATCATAAGGCACTTGCCAGTATTTTTCTGATAATTTCCAATTAGAATGAATAGACCAATCATCAAATAAAAGTTCTTTAGCAGTTTTAGCGCATCTATAGCGTAAATCATAATGGTCATGGCTTGATTTATCTCCATACTCTTGCCAAGTAATTTTTATCTCACTTCCCTTGGGGAAATATCCTAATTCAGTATTTTTCAAACTAGGGCTTAAATCATTGTCTAAAAAAACTTGACCAGTTGTATCACTGGCCAAAGTAATGGCAGAAAAAAATAATTTACACTTGGTTGGATAAACCTTATCTGGACAAATAGTGGGCGCGTCAACGCCAGAAACCGTCAAAGCCAAAACATTGCTAGCAGTTACAGCAAATACAAAAATTAGAAGCAATGTTTTAAGCGCTTTCATTAATTTGATTATAACTCTTTTTTAAACAAACAAAAATCCGTCTAACCCGATGTTTTGTGCGAATAGCTTATCACAAATTATCAACGAGAATATTGATTAATTATCTCTTTTAACCCTTCTTCACCTACATTCCCTATTTCAATGAATGGGATATTTTGACCATTTTTAAACAAAAGAATGTATGGAATCGCATCGTTCTTTCCTCCATTTTTAGCATTATATTCCATACAATATTTTGAAGACATAAAATCATACGATCCAAAGCCAGAATCCATATATCCAAACTTAACCTTTTCTTTATTATCTAAGACAATTTCTGAAAAATTATAATCATAAAGCGGATCAATCATTGTTATATTGTTCTCTTGAGCATATTTCTTCATAGCAGCATTCAATTTTTCACAAGCCTTGCATCCCTCTGAACCGCAAGCCAAAACAAATAAGTTTTTTCTTTCTTGATTGCAGGTCATATTAATAGCCTTAGCCTTAATACCATTCACTGTGCAATAAGCTCGATAGCAATAACTGCTATTCTTAAAGTTAAGGGAAGAATCATTAATACTAAAAATTCCCGTCAAAGAGTCAACTCCTTCCGCCTGCTTCAAGATTCCTCCGCTCTCTCCAGAATCACTTTCTGAGAATATTTTAAATTCACAATTAGCTGGCATTACTTTTGATTGAAAACTAATTTTCCCTTTATAAATACTAGCATTGCCATTGATATCCATTGGCAATGTCTCTACTCTAAATATAGTATTTGGGAAAAAACATTCTTCTGCTCCACAGTTATTGAACTTTTCGTCAACAAGACGAACACAAGCTCGATAGCAAAATTTATTATTTTTTGTATGTTCGTCTGTTCTTCTGTCCCAAAAATTAACATATTGTTTTTCTTGAAACAACAAAGATTTTTTATTCTTGTCATCAATATTTACATCCTGCAAATCACCTTCCACTAAACTCTCGGGTATTCCTTGATCCTTAAAATCGTATTCAAACCAAGCTTCAACCTTCTTATTCCCAGCAGAATTAGTAATAAATCCTTTCATTGTAATAACCGCGCTCATTGACCCAATATCAATTTCTGGTTTAAGAGTAATAACCCAGGGTGTTCTGGGCATGCATATTTCTTGACCATGAGCATAATTAATCTCTTCTTTGTTTGGATCCTTATCATAATATCCGACATTAGGAACAAAACACCAAACACTTGAATTATTGGGGAGCTTAGGTAGATTCGTAGCCGTAGTCTTTATCCAATGATCTCCATTAGGATATTGAATAATCTTTTCTTTTCTCCAATAAGGAGAATATCTGCCGTTTTGCCCTAATCTAACCATATCTTTTGTGTCTAGCGTGTAATAATAAAATTGCCAAACAATTTTCTTAGTTTGATCGCCAGTCCAAACTGTAGCAGACATATCTAGAGTATTCGTTGTCGAATCATATTTCCCACCTTCAGTTATTACTGTTGGAGTCAGAGGAATCTCGCGCGCTATGGCGCGCGAAGAAAAAAAATATTGCAAACCAAGAGTCAAACTAATGACAAAGATTATAAAAAATATTCTTTTCATATCTGAAAACATCGCCATTGGCGATGTTTTTTTAAAATTATTTAGTCAGAGTTTTAAAGGGATAGCTAACTCCAAAATCATATTTATAAATATCGGGGTGAGAAATTCCGTCAGAGCGTTCAGTCAATTGTCTAGCAATGGACTCATAACAATAATCAGTATTGGGTTTAAGATTAGTGACAGTGGCGCTATAATCAGCCCAAATATCAATATCATCTCTTGTAGAATAATTCCTGTGCGTATAAATTGTTGTTAAACCAATATTATCTTTTTTACTCCCAGGAATAATGTCTTCTATGTTTTCAGGGAAACAAGCTCCTGGATATTTAGGTTGCCAGACAAGGAACCAAACATCGGCCGCAGCGCTTTCAGCCAAGGGCGGTTTATAAGTGTTGTAAAGCCTTCCTGATAAATAAGCGCTACTTTTAGTAATTTGGGAAATCCCCATTGTCCCAATAAATAATTTATCGTAAGATTTTGTCTTCAATTCTGGATCATATTTATAAGTATCGCAAACTCCGCCAAAAGCATTAGAGGCGCAAAAAGCATAAACATATTGTGACCCAGGATCTAATTGCTCAATTTTGCGACTATTAGACCTATTTATACCATCAGGCCAAGGACCAGAACTTTTAACACTCCCTAAATTATCATAACCGTAAACTTTTCTAACATTAACCCAACTCTTAATGCCCTCTATATCTTTGCCCCCGCTAGTTACTGTTCCTTTTACTCCAGCCGAAACAGCTTCTACCCAATCAACACCATCGGTTCTTACTTTTGGTTTGCATTGGCTAATATCTTTCATGCAAGCAAAAGCTACTCCTCCACAAACATCTGAATTATTAAAGCAAAGCGGATAGCCATTATTAGCTCTTAAATTAGGATTAACTGTCAAATCAGAACTACACGATGAAGTGCTATTATATTTTTTAGTGGTTAAATTACACCAGCCCCCAGGGGTTGGATAATAATATTGCTTGGCTCCAGTTGCGCCATAAGGTTCCATTGTCCTATCTGTAGACGCCATGTCCACAGTCTGCCCCACTGGCATTGGTTCAAGACAAGAAACACAATTAGTTGTTTTCAATCCTTCAATCCTATTTTTCAAACTATCATAATCTCCACCATAACCTGCAAATCCGTCTATATCTTTTCCATCTCTAAAGAATACCCCCATTGGGATCCCTCCTTGCGGACTATATTTTGAGAAATAAGAATTACAAGAGCTATTCTCTGAGACCTCCATATGACCCAGTTTAATTTTTTCCTTATTTCCTAAAACTTTTGACTGAAAGTCTGAATCCTTAACATCATCAAGCATTGTGATGCCTTTTTCTTGAGCATACTTTTTCATGTCTTTATCAAGAGTCCTACAGGGAGCGCAAGTATCCACGCTTCCGCAAGCCAACAGAAAAAGATTGGATGTTGATCCTCCTCCGCCTCCACCATCTTCAGCGCAAACTTTATTTTCAGCCTTGTAGGTATTCCCTTGCACAGTACAATAAGCGCGATAACAATATTTGCTGTTTTTAAAATCAAGGGAAGTGTCCTTGGCTTCAAAAATTCCTGTCAAGGGATTGGGCGGACCAGCTTGCTTAACAACATTACTAGTTTCGTTAGAGTCACTCTTGGGGAAAATCCTAAACTCACAACTAGCAGTGGTAAATACGGGAGTGATTTTGCCTTTATAAACAGTAGTGCTGGCATTAGTTCCAAAAACAAGAGTCTCAACTTTAATTGTAGTAGTGGGTGAGGTTGATGTGCTCAAACATTCCTGAGCCCCGCAAGTATTAAATTTCCCACCTTGTCCCTTTCCACAAGCCTTATAACAAAATGGATCACTCTTTTTAGGATCGAATGTAATATTCTCGCTAAAGACAGTTCCTCCCTTGGGTACAGGATTCACAGCATTTACTGGCTTAGGAGTAGTCTTTTGGACATTGGGATCATTTTTAAATCCATATTCGAACCAAGTATCAATTTTTTTAAAGTTAGCAAAATAAGTAATTGCTCCGTTCATTGTTGCCTTTCCAGAAGTCATATCAACATTGGTCGGCTTTTTAGTCACAATCCAAGGCACTTTCGGAAAACATAACTCTTGACCAAACCCTTCTATTCCTGAGCCATCTGAATATTTAGCATAAGGCGTAAAGCACCAAGCAGTTAGGTCATTGGCTAACTTAGATAAATTTTTTGCAGTAGCTTTAACTAAATGTTCACCATTGGGATAAACAATGGTTTTTTTGCCTCGCGGAGAAGGCAATTCCATTTCATTAGTTTTGGCGCCATTAGTATCTTTAACATAAACTTTAAACCACCAATCAACTTCTTTGGTTTGGCGACCCACCCAAATCGTAGCAGACATATCTAAAGTATTTTTTGTCGTATCGTATAAACCATCTTCGGTAATAACCATCGGAGCCAAAGGCGGGGTTGTTGTAGGCGGGGTTGTTGTAGGGGTATTAGAACCATTAATAGCATTAAAAAAATTAATCCTCTTAGGATATAGAGTCTTGCCTTGTAAATCAGGAGCTGGATCAGCTGTATCAATAATTATTTTTTTAACTTCAGCGGCGGTTAAACTTGGTTTATTGCCCCAGATAAAAGCTGCCAAACCAGAGACATAGGGAGCAGCCATGGAAGTTCCCCAAGCTGTAGCATACATAGGGTCTGGGGTGGTAACAGTCCAATATGTGCTTAGAATTTTGCTCCCCGGGGCTCCTATATCAACACTAATATTCCCATAATTAGATCCGATTCCTTCTTCGGGCGTCCCGCCTGGCCATTTTGAAAGTTTATCATTTTCATCGGTCGAAGCGACACAAATCAGGTTGTTTGTGTCATAAGAACAAGGTATAGTAGTGCTGGCATTATTGTTAATATCAAACCCTTCATTGCCGGCAGCTACTACAAACAATCCTCCTGCGGCCGTAAATCTTTCGATTGCTTGTTTTTCCAAAATATCAACCTCATTTTTGCCAACAGTTGCGCCAAGGCTGGCATTAATTATCTTAGCCTTATTATCTTTGGCAAAATCAATACCTTTTATAAATGCTATTGTTGACATCTCGCAAATATCTTCCTCTTTCCCCTTATCTGGCCCTTTCTTTTTTTCTTTAACAACATTCTTGCACATTTTAACAGCCATTAAAGAAACTTTCCAATTCGATCCGGCCACTCCCACACTATTATTTCCAACAGCCCCTACAATACCCGCCACATGAGTTCCATGGCCTCCGCCATCCGGATCTTCATTAGGATGAAGAATCCCTTTGTTCGGTTTGGGATCATTATCATTGCTTCCAAAATCCCAGCCATGATTAGGGCATTTGCCAGATCCGTCTGGAGCTTTACAACTAGAACCATCCCACATATTATCTTTCAAATCGGGATGATCATAATAAACTCCCGTGTCTGTCACGGCCACAATAACATCTTTGGTCCCGGTAAATTTGTCCCAAGCCTCTGGAGCTTTCATTTTAGGCAGAGCCCATTGTTTACTGTACCCAAGATCGTTAGGAATAACATTGGGCTGATAAATATAATTAGGCTGAACAACAGCAGTGTCAGCATGGTTAGCCAATTTAGTTTTAATTGTCTTAACAGTTTCATTAGCTGTTGTTTGCAATAAAGCAGTATTATATTCTGGAATATATTCTATTACTGATAAATTATATTGCTTGGCAAAAGTAGCAGCTTTGGTTTGGCCAATTACTGTTTTCACATCAATAGCTGGTTTAAATTGAACCAAAATCTGGCCTTTAATATATTTCACATCCTCATCAGGATCAACTTGATTGGTAACTGGTTGATTTTTACAAACATAAAAAGGGCGCGAATTAGCTCCGCCCCAATTTACACTATTATAATTATCAGCTCCCTGTTTAATTGTTACCCAAACTTTGCAATAACAATTATTTCCTAAATTATTAGGAATTGTCCACCAAACATAATTATCTTTCGTGTTGTTAGTTATTGTTCCAGTTTCCACTTGCACATCGGGAGTGGCAGCGCAACCATATCTCACAAAATAGTGATCAAAATCTGTTGATTTTAATTCGGGAGTCCATGAGACAGTAATGGCATTGCCAGGCTCCATTGTAGCGCCAGAAATTTCTGGTTGTGACAATGGGAAATTAACAACTCCTTGACTAGTATTAGTGTCGGTTTCTAGAATGCCGACATTAATACTGTCTATTTTATATTTACAAATGCCATTAATACTAGTAAACCATGGGCATTTATTGCTTATGGTTAAAGCAAAAGCGCTCGTGGCGACAAAAGCAAAAATAGCGGTAACAAATAATACTATCCCTGTTATTTTTTTCATATAAAAAGAAAAATATATTTTTAATATTTAATAAATAATTATAAGTCTTTTTTAATAATTGTAAAAGTTAAAAACTATTGCGCCTCGTCTAGTTCTAAATCTATGGGCACAATAGCCACCAATCCCCCAAAAAATTGGTTTTCTGTATAAATACCATATTGGTACCCACACTTAGGAACTCCTGGAATATCGGGGTTTTTGTACTCTTTAACATGGTTATAATCATTAACTGCGTTTAAAATCCTTTTGGCTCCATAATAAGAATCATTGGTTATTATATCGGTTAAATAATTACGACCATTATAAGTATAAACATTGCCAGTAACGCTATTGTCTGCAAAATCCATTAGCACAGCAAAATGATTTGATCTGCCCGAAGCGTGTGATGGCGTGCAATAAGCTAAAAGCGGAATACCCTTAGCCAAATAACGCTCTTCTATTGCTTGTCTGGAATTAGTATTAACAGGCACTGGTTTTAATTTTAATTTGGCCCAAATATCAGAATCCCACCAATAGCCATTAAGACGGGCAAACCAATAAGAAGTATAAGGATTAGGAACATTGCCTGTTATTTGTTTGGCTTGGTTGAATCTAGCCAAATCATCTCCGCTTAAATTGTTAGCAATTATTCGCAATTGTTGATCCCAATTCTTTTTAAATGTTAAATCTCGTGGGTACCAATAAGCTAAAATCATAGACAATGAAGTATCCAAGCATCCATCTTTACAAAAACGCTCTCCAGTTGTAAATAAAAATTCTGACCATGGTCCAATGCATTGCAAATAATGTGGCACAGCTAAATCAAAGGTACTTTTAGTTTTAAAACAAATTCTTTGTCCGCTTTGGATCGATTTAGTTCTAGGCCAAAAAGAATAAGCATTATAGCAATAATTTTTACCAGGTTCTAAGTCTTTGCCATCAACTGTTTTTTGAGCCACAAAGGTAATTGTGTCTTGCCCTTTAGTTTTATAAATTTTTTCATTGTCTAAATCAATTTTAGGGGCTGGCAAAGCAGACTCATTATTTCTTTGTTCCCAAACTTTAAAAAAAACATAAACATCCCCTGTATCTATTATTTGAGCTTTGAGCATGGCTGATTTATTAGTAATGGATACTGGGGCCATGGTAGCAATCTTGGGCGTTGGCCAACTAGGGGTTGTAAAATAAGTAAATTGCCCGCTCTTTTCCATCGCGCTATCAACCCTGGCCACAGCTAAAACCATATAATTAGTATTGGGTCTTAAACATACTTTGGTTTTTAA
>Ga0265297_10012670_pt1 | contig 10080 bp, 5 predicted proteins | sample Munlanlwell13791_FD_192502 | JGI IMG/M metagenome (GOLD analysis project Ga0265297, IMG submission 192502) | Leachate microbial communities from a municipal landfill in Southern Ontario, Canada - Leachate well 137-91 | ecosystem: Engineered > Solid waste > Landfill > Unclassified | place...
CACACAGCCATGGGAAACCGCCCAACCCAAAGCACCTTCTCCTTCACGCGTTCCATCCGGCCAATAAGGAAGTTCATGAATGCCGTGCCCTGCGCCGGTAAATTGCATCCACCAGGGCATATAAACAAAACCAATATCCGACCAAGCCAAAGATGATTTGCTCAAAACCGAAAAAGTGCCAACTGGCGTAGGTGTATCCCAAGCGCCGGAAGAAACAGAAAAACCGCCATCAACATTATTGCCGTTAATAATATAAAGCATTTGTTGTGATAGATCGATTTCAATGTATTTGCCCGGATACATACCCAAAGTTGGTGCATCATCCGGCGACAATCTTGATTCTCCTTTAGGCACTACCATAGTTATTAGCGGAAATTCCGAATAAAGTTGCTTCAAACCACTTTGGATTTTGGCATAAGCATCATTTTGGTCCAGAGCGCGTCCATCGCTACCTTCCTCTATTAATTCTCCTTTCGCGCTCAAGAGCTTATCTTGGGGCTCAATTGCCACTTGAGAATTGAGATAACTAACATATTCCCACATCTTATCAGGGTTGAAATCAAAATCTACCTCGTCACTCCTTACTTCAATACTCAACCAATCACCAATCGTCGCCCTATCTGCCACAATATGTTTATCTTCAAAATTAAAAACAATTTGGCGGTCAATCAAAACATCGATGTTTTTCATCGCTTCTTTTATATAGTTCGCATCAGAAGGCGCGGGCGGCATTTGGCTAAAATTTAAATTAAAAATAAATTCTTTACGATTTTCAGGATTTAAACTCGTGATTTCTTTTTTTAATTTAGCCAAATTAGGTCTCTTACCAAAATTACCTTCACGCACTTTTGCTACTCCGTCTTCCACATAAACTTGAGGCAATGTCGGATCAGAAGCTATTTTTGCTACTCTATTGTTTAAAAAATTATTTAATTTTTTATCATTAATAGCTGGTTTAATTTTAGTTAAAGCACAACTTTCGCAAAATAAATTTCTAAAATATTTAGGAAGATTTTTCAATGAATAAATTTGGCTTAAATCCGCATCCAAATCATAATAAAATCCAAGCTGACCCAATGTGGCGGTAATCGGTTCGCCATCATTTTGAATGATCACTTTTTTGTTTAAAAGCTTATCAAATTTTGTTTTTAATTCAATTTTAGCTTCTTCGCGGCTGACACCTTTTAACTCCTTACCCATTACCCGAGTATTAGGATAAAAATTTTCATAAAAATAACCACACAAAAGGTACAAAAGAACAATTGCAAAAAGTGATATGGCCACTAAATTACGCCAAAAAACTCGCCTTTCTGAATCTGGTTTTAAGGTTTTTTTAACCATATTTTATATTTGCGGCACATCAAATTTAGTTTTTTCAATATCTTCTCGACTAATAATCATTTGCTTATTTTTGGCAATATTGCCTTCAATTATTTTTTTAGCCACCAATGATTCTACTTTCTCACGAATAGTGCGCTCAAGGCCACGGGCTCCAAACTGTGGGTTATAACCTAATTTAGCTAATTCTAAAACCGCGTCATCTTCCACTTCCAATTTGATCCTTTTTAAATTATACAATTCTTTTTCCAACTTTGCCAACTTCATTTGGGCAATTTGATAAATTTCTTCTCTGCCCAAAGGCTTAAACATCACCACTTTATCAAAACGATTTAAAAGCTCGGGTGTAAAATGATGTTCTCGCACAAGGTAATTCATAAAATTAACAGTTTGCTTATTAAAATCACCACCACGAGCTAAAATGGCTTGTATTTTATCTGAACCGGCATTAGAAGTAGCAATAATTAAATGATTATGAAATTGTACTTTGGCCCCAAAGGCGTCTGTTAAAAAACCTTCATCCAAAATTTGCAAAAAAAGATTTAGAATGTCTTTGTTGGCTTTTTCAAACTCATCCAAAAGAATAACACAAAAAGGATTATTTTTAACCGCCTCGGTTAATTTACCCGGAACCATAGTTTTGGGATCGCCGATAAAACGATAGATATCTTCCCTGTTTTGATATTCACTCATATCAAAACGAATCATTGACTCTTCTTTGTTAAAATAAGTGGCCGCAAGCGCCTTGGCAGTTTCGGTTTTTCCTACGCCGGTCGGGCCCAAAAATAAAAAACTGCCAATTGGTTTTTTAGAACTTTTAATGCCTGCCCTTCTAATTCTAATCGCTTCTGATAAAAGTTTAATCGGCTCTGCTTGGTCCACAATCTTTTTATGTAGAACTTGCTCAAGATTAGACAAGACGATTTTTTCTTCACTTTTTATCTCGCCCACTTCGATATTGGTGATTTTGGCAAAAGCTTGTTCAATTTCTTCCTTATTAATCACTTGTTTATTACCGCTTGAGGCATTTTGGGCCACTTTTTGCATAAAATTAATCGCAGAAAGTGGCAGATATTCTTTCCAAAAATATTCGCGCGAAAGTTCAATTGCTCGAATAAGCGCCGGATAAGTAAAAAAGATACTTGCGCTTGCCTCATACATTAAAGCCAAACCTTCCAAAATCAAAATATTTTCTCCTTGGCTAGGCTGCTGCATCCCAATACTGGTAAAAAACTGAGCAAGACCCACATTGCGGCTGATATAGTTATCATAATCCCCATCGGAAATAGAGGCGATAATTCTAAAATTAGGATTCTGCAGATACGGAGTTAATAGATCAATCAAATTAACTCGTCCTAAAGCTTCGCCGCCACCTAAAAGAAGAGCTAAATTATCAAAATAAACCAAAACATCACCGGCAATTAAAACTTCACGTAAAACTCGGCCAAAAATTTCTCTAATACCGGCCGCATCTTTGCCGCTAGTAATAATATCCGCCACATTAATTTGCAAAATCCGTTTATAAGCCAAACCATATGGGCATTTGCCATCGCGCAAATCTTTAGCCAAGCCAATCACCATGGAACGCTTGCCAATACCCGGCGCGCCAATAAGCAATACATTACCTCGCAAATTTTGCAATAGACTTTTTTTAAGTTCTTCTTTTTTGGCTTTATGGGCCAAATCCTGCCAATCAGCCAAAGGCGTAAAAGCCATATTGGAAGAAAATTGATCCAAAACCGGCGAATACCCCACTGTCCAATCGCGCGCCACTCCGCCTGTAAATCTAAGCTCAAAAAAACCATTTTTATTTTGTTTAAACCAATCATTGATAAATTTCAAATCATTTTCTTCGATTCTATTTTCTTCTAAGAAATTAGACAAAAAAGGGTCTTTTTGCATTAAAACTGAAAATAAATTAATTACACCAATATGGTTGATATCGCGCGAAATTACAAAAGCTAAAGCCGCTTGCAAAAGATCTTGAGTGTTAATGTTCGTCCCCCCGCCTTTTAACAAAAGATTTTTTAGATATTTGGAATCAATTTCCAAACGAAAAAGAAAAAGCTGAACTTGCGGATATTTTAATAAATCCAAAGCCAAATTGTAAGAGTCAATATTTTGCGGATATTTTTTTATCTCCTCATAAGCATCAAGTGTTAAAAAATCAACCAAATTATTGGTTTTAAAATGCAAGCGCTTAATATAACCGGACAGAAAACCAAAATAACCCATATAAGCCTCTAAAATGGCAAAGAATCCCAAAGAAACTAAAGCCAAACCCACGTAGAGGTTATTGGGCCAAATAAAAATGCCAATGATAAAATACAAAAAACTGGCAATTGCTAAAAGAGTAAAAATAGAACGTAAAAATCTAAAAAGAGGCGCTTTTATTTGTTTGTTAATTGTCGACAAATTTTTTAAAAGTGTGTGTTCAAAATCAGCAGCTAATTCCAATTTTTTATAAGCCATAACCTAAACCATTAATTAAATAATAAATGCCTAAAGCAAAAAGTGTGGCTAAAACCAAAGGAAAAAATAGCCAAAAAATCATAACAAGAGCTAAAAATATAAGCTCAATTAAAAATGTCAAAAGATAAGTGATTAATAAAAATCCGCGCAAACTGGCGCCAATTAAACGAGAAACTTGATTCATCAGCCAATTTTGCATTCGCAAATTTAAGGGAGCATTTTGCAGATATGTTTCATCGCGTTTCCAAGGAGCAAAAAAAGTGCGTAGCACAATGGGCACCGAAAAATAATCCAATAATTTATAAGCTAAAATACGAAAATAAAAAACAATCTCTCTGGGGATTTCTTTGTACCAAAACGCAAAAAAGCTGGGTGTTATTACCTGCATAGCTTAAAGATATTATAACACATTGCCCCACGTCATTGCGAGGAGATCGTCTTTGCCAACTTACGAAACGACGCCTGCCCGCCATACTTCGCAAAGCGATGTAGGCGGGAAGCAATCCCCTTCCCACCCGTCATTGCGAGCCCTTCAATAATGTTTTGTTAGAAAAGCGCCTGCCTCGCCTTTAGGCGGATGGCAATCTCTGTGTTTAAAATTTGGAATATGTCCGCCCGCAACGATTCGCCTGCCCGAATTGCTGCGCAAAACGCTGTAGGCGGGCAAACTCATCTTGCGATTCGGGCGGGGAATTTGGGAAAAAAATAAAAGAATATTCTTCGAGCGTTTCTGTTTGAAAAACAGAAAGTCGAGAAGCGTGCCATAAATTAAAATTAATATAATAATCCCAATTTCCGCCAGCTAACGAAAACAGACTAAATCAAAAACAATGTCCAAATTATAAATTCAAAAATATAAACTCAAACCATAATTTGCTATAATAAGAATATGGAAACAATTCCCGAACAAGAGCCAAAACAAAATCAGGCGCAAACCTTAGCGGATTATAGCAAAAACCCGGGAATCATCCCCCAAGATGTTTTAGCAATGTATCAAATTTCCGGCCAATCCCCAATCACCCCTTATGTTGTTGACCGCTATTTTTACGACAAAACCAGACTAAAACAAGATATAAACAATCCGACATCGATCAGACCTAAAAGAAAAGTAGAAAAATTTATAAAACAAGCTGAAAAAAGAGACGAATTATTTCACGAAAATTTAGAAAAGTTTCTTGCCGCCCCCGATTTAGAAACGAAACTAGATATATTAAGTATTAATGTTTTTTTATATAGCTTACCTATCGAAAAAAATCTTTTAGAAAAAATTGGCCAAGTAATTGAACAAGGATTAAATAATCCCAACAAAGATATAAAATTAAAAACCATTAAAAATTTATGCCATTATTTTGGCTACTTTAAATTTAAAAAACGTTCAGTATCCCCACAACTACAGGAAGAAACAAAAGAATTCCTAAAAGAAAAAGAGAGAGAATTAGAAATAAAATTATTTCTGGCCACTAAAGACGTGTTCTTATCTGCTGAATATACTTTAGAAGAAAAGTTAAATTTGGAAGAAATTCTGTTTGTAACTAATCCAACTAATAAATCAATCCTCATCAGTCTCTATTGCAATGTGATAGTTCAAGCTTTAAGACAAGAAGATAATGATATTCAAGAAAAAGCTATGCAAAGAGCAAATAATATATATGAACACATCAGTGAAGATAAAGCGATAGAGATAGCTGAAATCGCTCTCTCTATAAAAAATGTCGAGATCCAAAAAAAAGCAATTGCAATGGCAAAAAACCTAAATTATAGGCGACTATCTTTTCCTTATTTCTCTGAAGAAAAACAAACAAAGATTATAAATCTAATAGAAAAAGGGATCGATATTGTGCAAAACCATTTAGAAACAAGCGATTTGGCAATAAAATTAGAAATCTGCGGATTATTTGAAATACCAGAAATAAAACAAAAAATTCCCAATCTAATAAGCCAAGCTTTTGAAAGCGATAATGAAGAATATATACTTAAAGCCTTAGAGTTTATTTATCTTGTTCCTGAAGAGGAAAGAATAAATATTATTGCCAAAGCCCTAGATACCCACAATCTAAAAATTCAAAGAAAGTGTGTGGATCTAAAAAGATATGTGCCATTTGAAGGAGACGAATTCTTCTTAGAATTTACTAAAAGAGGATTGGGCCATCTATTAATCGAGTCACGTTTATACGCCGACACTCAATTTAGAGGGAATAAATTTGAAAAAGCGGCTTTTACCAAAACCGGGTCAGAAACTACGCTTTTGGGCGGATCCCTAAAAAATAAAGTTATTATCAGACATATTCCTCTTGAAGCATTTTTAGCTTGGCAAAAATTGTATGAAGATTTTTCTTTTTGGCAAGAGAATGGTTTTGATTATGTGCCCATTGAGCCAATTGTTGATTTTAAAATGAACTCTCAAGGATTGATGGATGTGGCTAGCGGAGTTTTGGACTTATCCTTGGAGGGGTGGGAAGACAATTATAGTTTTTGGCGACAAGAATTAAAAAAAGATATGGAGAAAATAGAAACTATTAAAAAAGAAATTAGGTTTACTCACGGTCATATTCATCGTAGGAATTTTTGTTTGCGGTTTTTTAGAAATCCCGATAATACCGTGGATTTTAGCCGCAAACCTCGCATCTATTTAATCGATTTTGATCAAGCAATCTCCCCATAAAAAATCTGTGCAAAATTGCTATTGACATTATCTAAACATTTCCTTTACTATAGGTTGGTAGTTATTTTTGTGTCCTTTGACAATTTGAGAGAGTATGTTATGCAAACAAATACAAAGAACCAAGTTTAGTGCTTTTTATCGCTTTAAGTCCTTATTTTAAGAAGAATTTGATCTGGCTGTCTCAGGCCTTGAGCCACTTTTGTGGCTTACAATGAGCTAAGCTTATGATTAAATTCCTTACTCTTTTTAAGAAGAGTTTGATCCTGGCTCAGGGTGAGCGCTGGCGATGTGCTTAATGCATGCAAGTCAAACGAGCCGTGTGTAGCACGGAAATCCTAAATTCGAATATCGAAATTCGAAATAATATCAAATTTTAGAAATTCAAATGTTTTAAAACATTATAAAATTAGAATATTGGAATTTGTTTAGAGTTTCGTATTTAGAATTTAGAGTTTTCGCGCTATGCACGGCTAGTGGCAGACGGGTGAGTAACACGTGGGAAACTACTCCAATCCGGGAAATACCTCCGCGAAAGCGGAGTTAATGTCCCATAAACCGTTACGCTTTGCACGGAAATTCCAAATCACAAATCCCAAATCTCAAACAAATATAAAATTCAAAATTATAAATTTCAAACGAGATCCTGGAAAAGAGATCCTGAAACGAGTTCAGGATGACATAAATGTCAATTCAGGATGACTTTAGTAAGTTTATTATTTAGGAATTAATATTTAGATATTGTTTGTTATTTGATATTTAGATATTTGGTGCTTCCGTGCAGAGCGCGACGGCAAAGCTTCGGCGGACTGGAAGGTGCCTGCGTCCCATCAGCTTGTTGGTAAGGTAATGGCTTACCAAGGCTATGACGGGTAGGGGAGCTGAGAGGTTGACCCCCCACACCGGAACTGAGATACGGTCCGGACTCCTACGGGAGGCAGCAGCAGGGAATATTGCGCAATGGGCGAAAGCCTGACGCAGCGACATCGCGTGAAGGATGACGGCCCTAGGGTTGTAAACTTCATTAGTTTATTAAAAAATCTTGATTGATAAATGAAAGCTCTGGCTAACCACGTGCCAGCAGCCGCGGTAATACGTGGAGAGCGAGCGCTACCCGGATTTATTGGGCGTAAAGAGCGTGTAGGCGGTTTAGTAAGTGAGAAGTGAAATCTTTGGGCTCAACCCAAAAATGGCTTCTCAAACTGTTAAACTTGAGTTTAGGAGAGGCAACCGGAACTTGTGGTGTAGGAGTGAAATCCGTTGATATCACAAGGAACGCCGAAAGCGAAAGCAGGTTGCTAGCCTAATACTGACGCTGAGACGCGAAAGCGTGGGTAGCGAACCGGATTAGATACCCGGGTAGTCCACGCTGTAAACGATGGATGCTAGCTATCGGGAGAGTCGGCCCTCTCGGTGGCGGAGGTAACCCGTTAAGCATCCCGCCTGGGGAGTACGGCCGCAAGGCTAAAACTCAAAGGAATTGGCGGGGACCCGCACAAGCGGTGGAGCGTCTGGTTTAATTCGTAGGCAAGCGAAGAACCTTACCAGGGTTTGACATGCTAATGATCGCCTGTTGAAAGACAGGTTTTCCTTCGGGACATTAGCACAGGTGTTGCATGGCCCTCGTCAGCTCGTGCCGTGAGGTGTTAGGTTAAGTCCTCGAACGAGCGAAACCCTTGCTAATAGTTACAAGTGTCTATTGGGACTGCCCACGTAAGTGGGAGGAAGGAGGGGATGACGCGAGGTCAGCATGGCCCTTATACCCTGGGCGACACAGGCGCTACAATGGTTAGTACAATGGGTTGCCAAACCGCAAGGTGGAGCTAATCCCTTAAAACTAACCTCAATTCGGATTGGGGTCTGCAATCCGACCCCATGAAGCCGGAATCGCTAGTAACCGTGAATCAGCCATGTCACGGTGAATACGTTATCGGGTCTTGCACACACCGCCCGTCAAATCACGGAAGCTCTGGGTACCTGAATCCCCCACACCTTTGCTCATAAAGTTCGCAAAGGAAATTCTAATATAGAATATCGAAATCCGAAATAATATTAAATGATTTAATGTCTGAAATTTAAAAAATTGTTTCGTGCTTCGAATTTATAATTTCGAGTTTCCTCTATGAGCTTGCGAATAGAGGCGTGGGGGCCACGGTAAATAGAGTGACTGGGATTAAGTCGTAACAAGGTAGCCGTAGGGGAATCTGCGGCTGGACCTCCTCCTTAATTTTTAAATTAAGGCTATGCCGACTATAAACAGCAAATTTATTTGCTAAAATTCTCTGGATTTATCCAGATTATCGTCTTTTGCAATTTTGTGTGAAAAACGAACAAGTTGAAGAGGATTAAAGCGGTAATGAGTACTAAAAAACTATAATCGTTCTAAAATTGTATTAAAAAATAATCAAATTAAAATTTGATTATTTTTTAATTGTCTATGCTCCACAAAATCTTGTCTTTGAGATCTTTATTTTTTTCTTTTTTATACCAATCTCGCAAATAAGTTTGCTTACCTACTAAATCGGTTTGGGACATTGCCCAAATTAAAGCCCGCTTAATTTCCAAACTTAAACCCAAATAAATGCGGGCGATTTTTTTAATTTGCTTTTTTTGATTATACCTGCCCAAAAGCCAAATATACTCGGCTTTAACCCGATCTTTGTATTCATCTTCTTCCAAAACAAAATCCGCCTCGTTTAAACTCTCTGCATCAATTTTAGCAATAGACCACAAAACCACTTCCAGCACTTTTTGATTGCTTTCTCTTTTAAGAGCAGACAGGAGCTTTTCCAACCCCTCGTCTGCATTATTGCGGCCCAATATCCAAGCCGCTTCCCGGCGCACATCAGCGTCGGTGTCTTCTTCCAAGGCTCGCAAAACCGGCGCATAATCCATTCTAATTCTGCCCAAAGCCCAAACTGCCATTTGGCGCACACCGGCTTCTTCATCGCTTAAAAGCACATCGCTAAGTACGCGGCTTGTTTCTTTACTTTTAATTTCCGAAAGTGCAGCCACTGCTTCCTTGCGCACTTTACTATTAGCATCGCTTAGGGCTAATTGTTTAAGCACGGAAAAAGTGGTTTTAGAATTATCATAATGCGACAATACCCAAATCGCTTTCTTGCGCAATTTGAAACGTTTTTCTTGTAAAATAAATTTAGCCAAAAGTTCCGGCCCTTCTCTGTTTGTATTATTTAAAAAGGCGCTTAATAATTCATTGACAATTTCAAAATCCGTTTCTTCAAAAAGATTCTTTTTCAAAATCGGCCACAATCGCTTGTCTTTTAATTGCGCCAACTCCCAAGCCGCAGCCAATTTTTCGCTTTTTTTGGGCGAATCAAGTTTAGTTTTTAGATGAGACACAATGCGCGAAGTCACCACCGAATCCATACTATTGCGCACCGGCTCAAGCCCTTTTTCGTGGGGCAAAAACCCAAAATCGTCTAAAAATGGTTTAAAATCAGCCATTAATAATATTATAACACAAAAAAATTTTCAATTATCAATTTCACAATTTTACAAAGAATTTTGGATAATAAGTTCTATAATCTCATAAGAATATCTGGCATAAAAAATTAATCAATAATCGGAAAAGAAATTATATTCGCCTG
>Ga0265297_10012671_pt1 | contig 10079 bp, 10 predicted proteins | sample Munlanlwell13791_FD_192502 | JGI IMG/M metagenome (GOLD analysis project Ga0265297, IMG submission 192502) | Leachate microbial communities from a municipal landfill in Southern Ontario, Canada - Leachate well 137-91 | ecosystem: Engineered > Solid waste > Landfill > Unclassified | place...
GTGGAGCAGAGTCTGGGGGTCCACCTCCAGAAAGTGGTGGAATACCACCGGAAGGGGGACCAGAAGGAATGCCTCCACAATAATGCACACAAAAAAGACCCTATGAGGGTCTTTTTTGCCACATTGAGAGTATTCAAAAATTTGTGTATTATGGACATATCAGCTGTGGAATTCCACGGATTATATGAAATCGAATACTATATCGGGATTTTCATCAGTTTTAGCCGCCCTATTGGGAAATGCTATTGTTGCTGCGATTAAGTTCGTAGCTGCTTTTATTTCTGGGTCCAGCGCAATGTTTTCTGAAGCAATTCACAGCGTTGCGGACACATTAAACCAATCATTTCTTTTAGTGGGCATTATTCGTTCGAGAAAGAAACCAGACGATGAATTTATTTATGGATATGGAAACGAACGGTTCTTTTGGGCACTTATTTCTGCGTGTGGTATTTTCTTTATTGGTGCCGGAGTAACAACATATAACGGAATCACGTCGCTTATCACTCCACACGAACTTGAATATCATCCAATTGTGTTTGTGGTGTTAGCTATCTCATTTGTTATTGAGTCGGTAACACTTTTCATTGCGCTCCGAGAATTAAATAAGAGACACAGACACAAACATTCAATAATCAGTTTCTTTAAGGAGGGAGACCCTTCTACTATCGCAGTTGTATTAGAAGACAGCGTTGCAGTGTTTGGTGTGTTTATCGCGGCAGCATCTATTGGACTTACGATGTATACAGGGAATCAAGTATATGATGCAATGGGTTCTATTGTGATTGGTGCACTTCTCGGCGTTGTTGCAATTCTTTTGATTTATAAAAATAAGAAATATTTAATAGGGCACTCAATACCAGAAAATTTAGAAGAAGAAATTATTGAATTACTAGAAAAGGATCCTGCAATTGAAAAGGTGATTGATTTTAAATCAACTGTACTTGATGTGGGTATTTATCGAGTGAAGTGTGAAATCGAATTTAATGGAAACGCGCTTCTCAAGGAACTTTCAAAAGGATATCCACTTAAAGAGGCGTACGAGGATGTGAAGGGGGATTATGAGGAGTTTAAAAAATTCGTGGCAGATTACACCGACCGCGTGCCACGATTAGTGGGAAAACGAATTGATGATGTTGAAAAAACAATCGAAGCAAAATATCCTTCGGTAAAGCATATCGATATTGAATTGAACTAAATTAAAAAACACCCTTTCGGGTGTTTTTGGTTTGTTATTTCTTTCCCGATAGCGCCGCATCAACCTCTTTAGGAAATTCAACTGCAACCCAGAAAAATGAAATACTTGAGAGCAACATCAGAACATGATGGATGGTATCCATAAGCACCTCATCAAACCCAACCCAAGGGAGTGCTTCCATTGCAAAACTGAGTGCAAGAAATGCAGAACCGAGCGTTGCATACGAATATGATTTCTTGAAGAATGAACCAGTAAGCGAACGTGAAAGCTGACGATTCTTAATGAAAAGCGCGATAGCAATGACGACCCCTAAAATGATCACAATAAAAGATATTGAGTCCATACTCATAGTATACACTTTTTAAATGTTTTTGTTCGAATATTTTTAGTAGTACAATTAAACAAATGAGCGAAATATACGTTACCAAATTATCGGGAGAACGAGAATTGTTTTCTGAAGAAAAATTGCGGAATGCATTACATCGTGCGGCGGTTGTTCCACACCTTATTGAAGACGCGGTGCAATCGGTGAAGTCACAGATACGAGATGGAATTCCAACGAATGAAATTTATCGGCTTGCGTTTTCTTATCTTCGTTCACGAGAACAAGGTTCTGCGGGACGATTTGGACTTCGAAAAGCAATTATGGAAATGGGACCCGACGGCCATCCGTTTGAAAAATTAGTTAAGGAAATGTTCGAGTCGCAAGGGTTTTCTGCGGAGACAAGTGTTGTGCTTCAAGGAAAATGCGTACAACACGAGGTTGATGTGATTGCAATAAAAGGAGATAGAAAAATAATGGTTGAATGCAAATTTCATCATGAACAGGAAGTGAAATCAGATGTGAAAGTTGCACTCTACGTACAAGCCCGATTTGAGGATTTGAAAGAGGTGCATCACTTTACTGAAGTATGGCTTGTGACAAACACAAAACTTTCGTATGACGCAATTCAATATGCACAATGTGCGGGTATGCACGCGGTGGGGTGGAGTTATCCGCAAGAGGGAAGCTTGCAACATATGATTGAGCGATCGGATCTACATCCGATTACTGCACTTGAAAGTGTTTCTACGGCAGAGAAGCGTGTGTGGCTGGATAACGGTGTGGTGAGTTGTAAAGACATTCGGGAGCGACAAAATGTCTTTGCGATTGCAAATATTCATGCAAATCAGCAAGCAAGAATTTTAGACGAGGTCCAGTTATTGTGTAGTGGGAATAAATAGCATTTTAGTAATCCACAAGGAGGTATTGACGACAATGTTAGATTTATATAACATACTAATATGTTATATAAATCTAACAAAAAGCTTTCAATGAAGCAGTATCAAACGATACGCATCATTGTTGCTGCGCTTCTTGCAGTTGCAATTAGTCAGTCGATTATTTTAGGAAAAATAATTATTCCGTTGTTTTTTATACTTCTTGCTTTTATTGTTCTTACATTTTTACGAAAGCATGTTGATGGAGTTATTGCTGATGAACGGGATTACGAAGTTGGCGGTCATGCGGCACGATGGGCCATTCAGATTTATGCAATTATTGGAGTAATCATTATGATTCCGCTTTTTGCGCTTCGAGCTATAAATCCTTTTTATGAAGTGATTGCATCTACGCTTGCATATTCAATCTGTCTTCTTATGTTTATTTATTCTGCACTCTTTCGATTTTACGGACGAATGAAGTTTAACGAACATAAAAAAACATATATTGTGATTATTATCATTCTCAGTATTGTTGCAGCAGTTGGAACCGTTCGCGTGTTTAGCGGAGAAGATGATTGGATTTGCAAAGATGGGGCTTGGGTTGCGCACGGAAGACCGTCGTTTCCCGCACCAACGGTGCCTTGTGAACAGTAAATATGAAAAATCGTATTAAAGAGTTACGAGAAGAAAAGGGATATACGCAAGAAACACTTGCAAAGATGGTTGGCGTGCGACGCGAAACCATTGTCTTTTTAGAACAAGGAAAATATAACCCATCTCTTAACTTGGCACATTCTGTTGCACGCGTATTTAAAAAAGCAATAGAAGATATTTTTATTCTTGATTAAACTATCTCTATGCACCACGTGGCGATCATGAATAAGTCGTGGAAATTGATTCCGAAGATTATTAGCGGTGAAAAAACAATTGAATCAAGATGGTACAAAACAAAACGGGCGCCATGGGATGGTGTGCGACAGGGAGACATTATTTATTTCAAAAATTCTGGAGAAGCAATTACCGCGCGGGCAGACGTGGAGAAGGTTTTACAATTTGAGTGCACATCTCAAGGTGTAATAAAGAATATTATTCGCACGTATGGTAAAAAAATTTGTTTAGTAAATGCGGATTTTAAAACATGGAAAGTGAAGCCGCGGTATTGTGTCTTAGTGGCTTTGAAGAATCCAAAAGTAGTTGAAAAACCATTCATAATAAACAAGAAAGGGTTTGGCATCGGGGCTGCTTGGATCACAGTCAGCAATATAAAGAAAATTTTGGTACACTAATTATATATGGGAGCACCGAAGAAAAAGAAAAAAGTGGTAGTGGTTTCTGGGGGACCCTCGACTGAACACGAGATTTCTGTTCGTGGTGCTCAAAAAGTTTCTGAAGCACTCAATAAAGATTTATACGATGTACTTCACGTGCTTGTAGACAAACAAGGAAATTGGGAAAAACATCCACACGAAATTGCGAAAGACCATGATGTTGTTTTTATTGTGATGCACGGAACATATGGAGAGGATGGAACAATTCAAGGATTGTTGGATTCGCACAACATTCCATATACAGGATCCGATGCGCTTGCGAGTGCGCTTGCAATGAATAAATATCTTTCGAGTGCCATATTAAAACGGGCAGGACTTTCTATTCCACTTACATTCCCTGTTTCAAAGTATGATTGGGAGTGGAAGAAACAGGAAGTGTTCGACAAGATAAAACATTATTTAACCTATCCATTTGTAGTAAAACCAAATTCACAAGGTTCAAGCGTTGGTGTGCACATAATTAAATCGCGAGGGGATTTGGAACACGCAATGCATGAAGTATTCAAACACGGGGGTGAGGCGTTAATTCAAAAGTTTGTTTATGGAATGGAATTGTCTTGTGGAGTTTTAGATTATGGATGGAAGGGAAGTGAGTTTGCGTTGCTTCCTATAGAAATTATTCCGAAAGACGGATCATTCTTTGATTACAGTGCGAAATATATGCCGATGGGTTCGGAAGAAATTATTCCTGCACGAGTCCCCGATTATAAGTTGCGAGAAATTCAGCGAATTGCAGTTATGGCACATCGAGCACTCGGTGCGCGAGGATTTTCACGAACGGATATGATTATGGATTCTGAAGGAAGAATTTTTGTGCTTGAACTAAATACCATTCCTGGGATGACTGAAGAGAGTTTACTCCCGAAGTCAGCGGAGGCGAGTGGAATTCCGTTTCCCAAACTTCTTGATTTAATGATTGATTCGGCTCTGTTTGGAAGGGAATAGAGCGTTGACGAGTTTTTGGTTTGTGATACATTTATTGGGTAACTTGAAAACGATAAAGCGTGTCGGAAAAGGGGTATCCCCAAGAATGGGATATAATATTGTGAGTGGATCATTTAAAAGAGATCAATTTGGAACAATGATTCGAACCTAGAACTAAGTCGCAGGGATGAGACACCTCTGACGGATCGATGTCTAGGGCGCTTCCAGACGAGCATAATTAGCTCTGAAATGCAGAGAGCAATAGTTCGCCCCATATGCGTGTCTGGGTTTAAAGTAAAGGCGCGGTAGAGTTACACCATTTTTATTCAGGAGCGGCAGCAGCCGCTCCATTTTTATACACTTTTTGGGGTGTTTTTGCCTTGCTTATTTATTTGTTTGGATGAATAATAAGGGCAGAATTTTACTAACAAAATAAAGGGAGGTATCCAATGAAACGATATCCTTGGACACGTGAGGATGTGCGCGATTTATTCTTAAAAGCACATACCTATGATGAGCTGAATGCGTCCGCAAAAAAACTTTATGAAAAATATTTGGAAGAGAAAGAAATTGATGAATCAATTTCTTTCGATTCGTTTTTTGCAGCATTATGGCGTCGTGGACGAAGTGATAATTTTGTCCGCGATCATCATCAGAAAGAAAAAGAAAAAAAAGCGAAAGTTTCGCTTAAAGCCGATGAACTTGAACTTGTTGAACACCTTGTTGTTTCGAATCTTCTTCATAAGGGAAGGAGAGAATTTCTTGTTCAGGCATTAAAAGATGTTCGCGGAATTGGTTCGAAAATTGGTTATCGCGGACTTTCTGAAAAATTTGATGAATTGGTTTGGTCAAAGGAACGGTTACAGTTCATTAAAGAAGCACTTCGTCGCAATCATGATCTTGATCGTATTAAAAAAACACTTTCGGTAATTCCGGAAAAATTAATTAATGCAAAGATCAAAGATTTACGCGGCGGGCAAAATAACAAAGCGGTTTATGGAGAAATCTTTTCTGAGGTAGGACAGGGACGACTCGTTGTTTCTGACGAAATCTTGAAAAATGCAAAAGTGGTGCTTTCAAAAGCAACATTGCATGAGCCATATGTCATAAAAACAGAAGATGAAAAATTTTCTCTCTCTGTTATTAACTCACCGCTTGTTGGTGCTGAATACAGTCAGGTTCTTGAAGAGAATATTATTCTTAACTCACTTGAGCTTGCAGAATCAAAACACGATGATGTTGTCATTTTTTCCGGTGGATTAATGTTTATTGATGCAAAAAAATCTGAAGGGCTTTTGACTACACACCGTGCTCGAACTTCTGGAATGACAATGAATTTGAAGATTCTTGATCCGCGCTACAGAAAAGATGCACTCGATATTCGAAAAAATAAACCCGCAGACGACGTTGTTTGCGAAACAACTCGCGAAAAATTCTTAAACCTCGCTTCCGGATGGCGGAAAACTGTTGTTGATAAAAACGGCAACCCCGTTTATAACGGAAAAATACTCATTACACTTGGGCGAGCAGAAGAAGAAATCATCGAAGCGGCTGCACATGCTGAAGTAACATATATTCTTGCGGTACAGCGGGAACGCATTAAAGAGCAACGACGCGGTGTTAAGGCAGAACTTCGGTATGTTGAAAATCAGGACTTTCCTAACCAGGCGAGAATTGAAAAATTAAGGAAAGAAATCGAATGGTTAACCATCAAGGAAAAACGCACCATTTCTTCAAATGTTTCAACTGAAGATCGGAAGAGATTTTTTGATGTTGTTCGGGCGTGGGTTATTAAGACGCTTGAAGACACCATTCCGAATGCAAAAGTCATCACGCAAGGTACCGCGTTTTTGAATATTGGTGGAAAGATTATTGAAGTTCACCAAGATAGAGAACAGGGACCGACAACTACGATGCTTGATGAATTCATGAAAAAGAATGCAGGGCGTCGTTCACTTGATTCAACGCTTCCCGATGTTGTTTTTCTTATTAATTCATTTTCAGTTAATTATCGTTGGGCAGTTGCTCAGCGTTATGTAGAAAAAAAACAAACATCAACTGATGTATACCAACTTCCTGTTGCACTCAATAAAAGATTCTTACTTGATCAATTGCGTGATGTTATCCGCAAAGGATCTCCACTTGAACGATTATTGAGGCATGAGCAGTTTGAGCCGGGCATTTTCCGTCTTGAATATCGAAATGAATTATGGAATCCGGAACCGATTTCAATTCCCACACTACTCAGAAAACCACTGAGTGGTATATCTCCAAAACAGATAAAGGAACAATCGGAATATGCTTATATATTTGTTACATCCGATCAACATATCGGACACCCCTGGAAGTCATATTATTATGACAAAAAAACAGGAATGTTTTATGGGCATGATGAAGCAGTTTTCGAAATCTTGCGGCGCGCATATCTCAAAAATGGGAAACTTGTTCCGCTTCACGCATATATTGATCTTGGTGATCAGGATCAGGGACATCATTATGAGACACAAGCAGAAATGCATGAGCGCACAAAAGACGTTCGTATGATTTTGCGCGAATTCAAAATACTTGAAAACGTAATAAAAAATGCGAATGGTGCAGAAGCTGCTGAGAAGTTAAACGAAATGCAGAAGCAAATTCTCGATCAAATTTTAATTCGTGGTATTCATTGGCCGCAGTATCAAATGCGCGAATATAAACGTCGTGTGCTTGAACCGAATGCTGATATGTTTGCGAGTATTGTGAAACGATCACAAAGCGCAGGCATTAAGGCTTATGGCATTGAAGAATACCTTACCGGAAATCCTGACATGCGTAGTATTGCGATTCTTACCATACTTGGTGGTAACCATTTCAGGAATACAGTCGAAGGCGAATTGAACGAGGGTTCATTTTATGCTGAAAACATTATCGATCTTCTTGCAGCAGACAAGTCGATTGGATTATCACGCGAAGAACTTGAAAATATCGTTCGTGCGCCATTACATGGAAGCACGTCATATGGACAAGGGATTTTAAAAACCGGAACTAACGGCTATGAGTGGGGTATTTCATTACGCCATGAGCCGTCCAGAAAATCCGGAGCAAATGGAGACCCACTCCGCGAAGCGATAAAAAATGTTCTCGAAAGAGGAGATTTTACTGGTATTTTTGCGGGGCGAAAGGTTATTCATCTTTCGGGTGATATTCATAGATTTGGTCATGTGCTTACATCAGATGCAGTAGTACTTTCGGTTGCCGCTGGCACTGGAGGCGATCCATATGGTGAACGCGGTTTCAGTCCTAATAACATTGGAAACTTTGTTGTGGGAATTCCTGCTCGCGGTCCAGAATATGGTCCGATCCGTATTATTCAATTTAACCAAGATTTTGTACGAAGTTATTTTGAAAAACCTTGGGATATCGATTGGGATCGGATATTCAAAGATCCATTATAACCTCCATTGTTGTTTCTTAATATAAGCCCCGCACATATGCGGGGCTTTTTATTTGACTGGTCTTTGCTTTAGCGGTAGATTAATCGCAGTAATATAAAAAAGGAGAAAAGACATTGGATTACATTATTTCGATTGAAGAATTTAAAAACGCAATTCCTCTTATTTGTGATGCTGAGACGGCGTGGCGAAGTGAGGAGTGGAAAAAAGATATTCCTGAGACAGAAAATTGCGATGTGGTTTCTCTACTTGCTCAGGAGATTTTTGGGGGAACACTCCGTCACGCAAATCTGAGTCATATTCCAGGATTTGAGAAAGTTACTTCGCATTTTTGGAATCGTCTTCCTGATGGCACGGAAATTGATTTTACTGTTCGACAATTTAGGGGAAAGACATATTCAGAAAAGGGCAAGTCATATAGCAGAAAACGTCTTTTATCATTTAATAAAGTACGAGTGCGTTATGAAAAAATTTTTGAGCGTTTTCAAAAACAGTTCAAAACAAGCCGAGTTTAATTCTCGGCTTTTTATTTTTCAGTTTTTATATACTGGTGTATTGACTTTGAATTACAAAATACCATTTCAGTTCTTTTTTGCTAATTTTGGCTCCGTGCAATTTTTTACTCCTCACTGTATACTGTCTGTATACAGTGTCGTCGCAATAAAATTATACTTGCTCAAAATTATCTAAAAAATAATTTGAAAAGTATTTTGTAATTCAAAGTTACTTTATGACTGAGAAAGAATGTGTGGAAAAATTAGTGAAAGATGGGTATATTCACAATGCTGAAATTAAGAAAGCATTTTTAGCAATTCATCGCGCTGATTTTGTTTCTGAAACACACAAAGCACAGGCGGGAGAAAATCTTCCACTTCCGATAGACATCGATAATTTATTTGTTCCACAGCCATCAACTGCGGCGTTTATGATTGAATTGTTAAAACCAAAACGTGGAGAAAAAATATTAGTTGTTGGTGGGGGATCTGGTTGGATTTCGGGAATCATTGCACATATTATTTTAGGAAAAGAAAAGACAGAAACATTTTCTGGTGTTGTGTGTATGGTTGAGCCAAGTGAAGATGCGATGCATTTTGCAACAAAAAATTTGGAACAGTACCGATTTATTTCTGATGGAATTGTTGATGTGCACAATGGTGCGTGGGATGGAATTTATAACGAACATGGTCCATATGATGGAATTATTGCGTTGCGAGGAATTCCTCGATTTCCAGAAGCGTGGGAATTAATGATCCGCGTAGGGGGAAGAATGATTGCGCCCGTGGGGGATTCCATTATTTTAAAGGAAAAAAAGAGTAGCACAGACTACGAAACAAAGCGTTATTTTGGGTTTAATTTTCCCGAATTTTAAAGGAATTTCTGAAACGACCCCCTTAGGGGCAATTTGGCTAGAATGCTATTGACTTATTTTTGGGCATCGTGTAATATCGTAATACGAATGATAGTCCAAAGAAGTAATGCTTTCGGCGGATAACAATCCCATCAAAATGGTGGGCGAGATATTCCGCTGAGTCAGCGGATTTTTATTGGCTCCATTCGTGTCCATTACAAAGTTAAAAAAGTATATCAAGCAGTTTTTAAATTATGAAATTTATTTTGTAATTTAAAACAATTAAAGAAATCGCATTTTTATTATTTTTTTGTCTTAAAAAAATAAATTATCAGCGAGCGATTATAAGTAGAATTTTTAGTGCATTCGTTTATGAATAAACGAAATGAACGCACTAAGGGTAGACGGAGGATGCCTTGGCATCATAAAACGATGAAGGACGCGGCGTAACTGCGATAAGCTTCGGGGAGGCGTGTAGCAGCCTTTGATCCGGAGATGTCCGAATGGGGAAACCTACTATAGTGAACCTATAGTGCTTTATGTGGTAACTCTACATATTGCGTGTACTCTGGGAAGTGAAACATCTCAGTACCAGAAGGAAAATAAACAAAATTGCATTTCCTTAGTAGCGGCGAGCGAAAAGGAAGAAG
>Ga0265297_10012672_pt1 | contig 10078 bp, 11 predicted proteins | sample Munlanlwell13791_FD_192502 | JGI IMG/M metagenome (GOLD analysis project Ga0265297, IMG submission 192502) | Leachate microbial communities from a municipal landfill in Southern Ontario, Canada - Leachate well 137-91 | ecosystem: Engineered > Solid waste > Landfill > Unclassified | place...
TTTTTCGGGAAAATTTTATCTCTGGAGTAATCAGAAGATGGCTCCCCGTGAGAACGGGCAGAAATACAACGCGGCAGAAAAACTCTATGCTGCTCTCTACACTTTGCTTATCAACTAAAAATCAATTCGTGTTGCTTCCCTGGCCCCTTAGCATTGTGTAAAAAAACATATCGGTATTGGGCACAAAAAATTTCTCAACTAATTTAAAACCGTAATGCTGATAGATAGAAACATTCTTCTCAATCTGCGTTTCTAAGTAACAAGGAAAATTTTCGTTTTCAATCCTGGCTAACATAGGCTTAATTAATTTACCGGCAAACCCCTTCCCCTGAGAATCAGGATCCACGCCAATAAAAGCAAGATACCAGTGCCTGAAAGGCGCATTCTGCTTATGCCTGTATTCAACAAAATCATATATCGGCTTTACTTTAGCCAGAAAATCTTTGCCTACCACAGCATCCAATTCATTAACCCCGGCCTTTGCCATTAATTCAGGAGTCATGATAGCATATTCAGAAGACAGCCACATCGCAGCTCCCTCCATATTCTCCGATGTTGCATAAGCTTCGCCGTATAGAATCACATAACGCAGCATAAACTTAAAGAAATGAAATCCAGCTTCATCTCTTTTTTTACCATCGGGAAACAAGAGGACCTTCAAAGGCTCATTATGAAAGGCACGAGCAAACACCCCTGCCGCAGACTCAATATGCTTTTGCTCAAGACGAAGAAGCCCTTTTAATCCCTCATCCATTTAAATACTCCTCTTATTTTTATAACGGCGCGCCAAGGCCGGTGACGACAATCTTTCCGCAATACCTGCGGCTCTGGTTTTTCAGCATTGCGGATTTTTTGGCAATAAAAGTTACGGTCTTATCTGCTTTAACGCAACAGCCAAGGGCTTTACCGCTGTCTGTATCAAGCCCGGAAGGTAAATCCACGGATAATACCTTTGCCGGCGCGGAATTAATCAAAGCGATGATATCGCTAAAAATTCCCCTGACTTGCCCTTTTATTCCCACTCCCAAAAGGGCATCTATAATTAAAGAATATTTGGCAGTCCTGATAGAATGAATATTGCGGGGAGTAATTTCAAATACCTTTTGCTTCAATTTTAAGAGAATATCCAAATTAACCCTTGCTGCTCCGGCTACTGCGCTTTTTTGGCCAATCAGAAAAAAATCAGGTTTTATTCCCTGAGACAGCAGATGCCGGCCGGCACAAAACCCATCTCCGCCGTTATTGCCTTTTCCGCAGAATATCGCTACCTTGCCAGGCTTATTGCTTAAAATCTTTAAAGCCTCCTGGGCAACTGCATTACCGGCATTCTCCATTAAAAGCAAAGTAGGCAAACCGTATTTCTCCTCTACCTTTCTATCCAGCAACTTCGCCTGCCTTAGCGTCAATACCCTCTCTCTTCTCACCATTTTACCATTATAGAATTTTATTTGAAAATTATCGTTAGTGTGCCGGCAGTAATTAAGCCTATCCCCAGCCACTGATACAACCCGGGCCGCTCAGCCAGAAAAAACACTGAAAGCAGCACCGCAAAAACAACGCTTAATTTATCAATCGGAGCAACCAATGATGCCGGGCCGGTCTGTAAAGCCCGGTAATAGCAAATCCAGGATAGCCCTGTTGCCAAAGCTGAGAGAATCAAAAAAATCATGCTTTTGCGGTTAATCTGCATAGGATTTGCCCACTCTCCCCGGAAGCTGATCAGAAAAAAGAGAAAAATCATCACAACTATAGTGCGGATAAAAGTTGCCAGATTGGAATTGATATGCTGCACCCCGATTTTACCCAATAAAGCAGTCAGCCCCGCAAAAAAAGCCGAACCCAAAGCAAATATTTTCCAATCAAGCATTATGGCCTCCGTTTTTAAGCTGCTGGTAACATATTATTATATCGCTTAAAACAATAAATCCCAAGCGCAATTTACGCTTGGGACCAAAAACCCAGACCCGCCCCATAGTTTTAAAGACTTAGAAGGAAACGGTCCTTATAATCTCCTCTTATTTTTTGGGAATTCGGCAGGTTGGCTTGATTCCGTGCTTACGGTAATAATCCTGATGGTATTCTTCTGCCGGATAGAAAACTCCTGCGGCAGTAATTTCAGTGACAATCTTTTCTTTAAATTTCCCGGATTTCTCTAGATTATTCTTTGATTCTTCAGCCTGCTTTTTTTGTTCAGGCGAATAAAAGAATATTACTGAACGGTATTGGCTGCCTATATCCGGCCCCTGCTTATCCGGGGTTGTAGGATCATGCATGCTCCAGAAAAGATCAAGCAGCTGCTGATAAGATATTTCCTGCGGGTTATAAATAATTTCTACGGTCTCAGCATGCCCGGTTTTACCGGTACAGACTTCTTCATAAGTAGGATTTTTTGTATGGCCTCCGGCATAACCCGGGGTTACAGAAATCACTCCTTTGCCGATGAGCTCGCGGAAAGTTGCTTCTACGCCCCAGAAACATCCGGCAGCAAAAACAGCTTTTTCTAATTTTATTGGAGCAGCCGGCTTTAAAGCAAGTTTCAATGCCACTGTATTTATGCAATAACGCTTGCCGGTTGGTTGCGGGCCGTCATCAAAAACATGGCCCAAGTGCGCATCGCAGCGCGCACAAAGGGCTTCTGTCCGCTGCATACCAAAGGCATTATCAGTTTCCAACCGGATATTTAATGCTGAAACCGGTTCCCAGAAACTCGGCCAACCGGTCCCGGATTCGAATTTTGTTTCATATCTAAACAAGTCTGTGCCGCAGCAGACGCATTGGTAAATCCCCTCTCCGCCCTTAGGCGGGATAGGGCATTGCTTGCTAAATGGCTGTTCAGTGCTTTTTTGCCTTGTTACCTGAAATTGTTCAGGAGTCAGGATTTTTTTCCATTCCTCATCAGTCTTATATACCTTATCTACTAACTCAATTTTTCCGGTTGCAGCATCAAAGATTTTTATTTTTTCCGGCTTATTCGCGTCTTTCATCTTTCCTCCGATCAATAATGGAAGTAACCCGAATATAACCAATATTTTTAGCTTAAACATTCCTTTATTATACCGCCCCCCATAAAAAATCCCAAGCGCTATTTAAACGCTTGGGACCAAAACCCCAGATCCGTCTCCTAGTTTTAATTAAATACTGTGTCCCCCGAAACTCTGCTTAGTTCTCCCTGCTAGAGGCTTTCTTAAGGGCCTCGATGATCCGCGAATCAACTTTATATCCTAGCTCTTGAGCCTTATGCATATCCCGCCATGATTCGTCATATTCTTTCGCAGCAAAATAGGTATAGCCGCGATCATAATAAGCTTCTGCATAGCTAGGGTCAATTTCAATGGCTTTAGTATAGTCAGAGATGGCTTGAGGAAAATTAACTAAATTGTTGAAGGCGATTCCTCGGTTGTTATAAGCCTCTGCATAATTAGGATTAATTTCAATGGCTTTCGTAAGATCAGAAATGGCCTGGGTAAAATTAACTTTATTACGGAAAATAACCCCACGCTTATTATAGGCTTCTGCGTAGCTGGGATTGATTTCAATGGCTTTGGTATAGTAAGAAATAGCTTTTTCATAGTCGCCTTGTGTAAAATAAGCATTTCCACCATTGAAATATTCTTCTGCTGTTTCAGCGTATACAGGAGAAAAACTTGAAAATAGTACTCCCGTTAATACAAATGTCTTAATTATTAAGCTCCTGCATTTCACTTTTACCCTCTTTTTTTTATAATATTATACCGCCTAAACCAAAAATCAAGCACATTAAGTTTTTGTCTAGCGCAGTCCTTGTGAGCGCAAGCGAACAAGGGCAAGCACCCTATTTTTTCATCCAGCGAGCACCTTAATCTTTTGTCTAGCGAAGTACTCCGAAGGAGTACGCAGTACTTTGTGCTCTGCACAAAGTACCCAAGCGCAATTTACGCTTGGGCCCAAAAACCCAAACCCGTTCCCTAGTCTTATAAGATTCTGAGCTTTTTTAGCTGTCTATAATATTCTCTTAAGCCAGTACAAATATCTTCAAATAATTCATTCGCTACAGATGGCGCATCAATATTTCGAATTTGCTTCAAATAACTATGTGCTTCAATATTTCTTTTTTCCTCCAACCTATTTAATGCAAGTCTAAATTTTTCTTTTTTATCAAGTTTGATTCTTTTTTCTATTCTCTCAAAGTTTAAACAACCAATAATAATCATCAATATTTTCCTGAAATGTTGTTCGTATGAAAAACCATAATTGCCTTTTATTAACTCTTTGAGATATTTCTCATTATTAATTTCTTTTGTATTCTTTTTTAAACACCTATAAAACAAATCATCAAATGTATCTTCTATCCATCCACAGAGTTCAATGATATATAATTTGGCAAATAATAGTGTTTCTTTTTGATCTTGACTATTAGAGTATAATCGTTCAACACGTGATAAATTATCGTAAATATATTTTCTAATGATCATCTTCCGGAGAATAATTTAATCGCTCTTTTAATCCTATTTTTAACTTTTTGTTTCTTCGATACACCTTCTGATAAAGACCTTTCTGAAAAAAGTTTATTTTTTTCAACAGTTCTATATCTCTTTTTTAGTGTAGTTATACTTATACGTTCTAAATTATCAATATTTTTGGCTATCCCAACAAATATTGCCTCAAGAAAAGCATTAGATATTTTCTTAGGCGGTATTTTATCAAAAATATTCTCATATATTAAATCTGATGTTTTATTAAATAATTGTGTTAATTGACCTTTTTTGTCTTCATCCAAATTACGATTACGATACATATAATCATTTAAAAACTTAGTAAGTTTTCCATTATAATCATCTAAATTTTCATAAAAAGCGAAAATTCTTAGTATCAATTCTTGTTTAATAAAACGATAGGACTCTTCTTCTCTCATTTTGTTTATTTTCCGCCAAGAGTCAATTTTATCTAGTTCTTTAAGCAATCTATTGAATATGCCTCCATAGATACAATTTCTAATCTCCTGATTATTTAATTTCATCCCTTCGCTATTAAGTCTATGAAAAATCATGAACAAAAATGATAAATGATGTTTATCCGAATGATTACACCGTAAAACGGTTATAGGTATTGTTAAATTTTCGATTCTTGTATAATATTCGTGTAATTTCCCTCTAGAATTTTTTATTTTTGTTACCGATAAACCTGCAATATTTTGGTCTATGTCATCAATTTTAGATAGCACCCAATTACCACCTTCCAGAAATTTAATAATAGTATATATACGTTGTAATCCATCAATAACTAGCCATTCCTGTTTACGCGGATCATAGCTAAAACACATACTAGGTATTGGTAAGCCTTTAACTAGTGAATCTATAAATCGCGTCTGTGATGCTGGAGGCCATACCACATCTCTTTGAAATTCAGGATACAGCTTAAGGATACCTTGACCATACATTCTAAATAAATCTGCACACGATCGAAGTTCATTATATGCCACTATATCAGTTGGAGGAACTTCCGAAAAATCCTCTTCGAAAAAAAGCTGCTTCTCTATTTCAAAAATATTTTCTTTTCTTTTCATTCTTCCTCCTTTTTACCTATCCATTTAGTTTAGAAAAATAATAAGGACGGTCCTCTCTAGAAACCGTCCCTCGAATTGCGACTTTGATGCGTGATAATCAGTGTTATTATTTTACCCCTGCCAAAATGCTTGTCAACCCTAAATCCCACTCTTAGCGTGGGGCTTGGCTGTGTTTTTGCGGGATCTTGGAAGCTCCGAGCGGACACAAATTAATACAATCTTAGCGGGTGACGAGGCATGTTTCGAGCAGGGCGTAACGCAGGCCGAGCGGGCATGGTGTCCGAGCCGAAGGCGAGGACGAGCGAGACCGAGTAGCCGAGCGCGATTTTTCACGCTGGGAAAAATCGTGCGGCCCTGCGAGAAATATGCCTCGGCACACGCGCCAACCCACTACAAACAAAAAAGGCGCCGTTTCCAACGCCTTTCCTCGTAGCACAAATGCGCCCCTTCTTTTACGCCTTTGCAAATCTGTGCAGTATCTCAGAGATAAGCGACTGGTATTTAATCCCGGCTTTGCGGGCTTTTTGCTTAATCGCTTTTAAATCATCCCCATTAATACGCATATTCAGAACCATCTCTTTCTTTTTACGCTCGAGGGCAGCTATAATTGCGTCACGCTCCCGGCCGGTTATCGAAACAAATTCCTCGGCATGATCCTCATACCACTGTTCTTCTTTAGTCAATTTAAACTTTTTATAAAAATCAACTTCCTTTTTCATATAGCTTTCCTTTCTCATAAAGTTTCCTATACTTACGGCTAGGATACACTGTTTTTAAGAAAATTCCCTCTTCTTCAAACACAAATGGGACTGCCCAAGTATAATTCTTGTATTCATATATTAAAACTTTTTGATTATTCCGGCTCGGATTATTCCCGAGGCCAAGCAAATCGGATTGAATTATTTTTTCAAATGATACGCGCCGGGTAAATTTTAAATGGATATTTTTTAATCTATTCCACCTTATTTCCCAGACAACATTTCCCCTGTTTCTAAGTATATACAATTGTATATACTTTGATACGCCCTGTCAAGATCTTTCTTTCTCATATCCTGCCTCCCTTTGCCCAGTTAGGGCACACTGGCGCAATTCTCCGCCACGGGGCGGATGCCGACCCATCCAATTGGGTCAGGCCGCTTAGCGCCAAGTGCTACTCTAATAGACGCAGGAAGTAATAAAATCTAACAAAAAATATTTAATAATTTTCTTAGAGTGAGGTTGGCTGATGTCGAAGGACGTGGAAGTATTGCGGGTGATCCCGCCTGCGGCGGGGGCAGGACCCGCCCGATAAAAAAGGGCGCCTGGAAAACCCCAAGCGCCCATTTGAAAACAAAGAAAATATTTTAAACTGCTTTATGATGCTTTTATTCCGAACAATTTATCTTTATTCCTCTGAAACGATACAGTGCCTAAAATCATCAATAGGCCTATTAAAGCTAAAGCGATGGGGAAAAAAGGAGAATTCTTAAAAATACTCCAAGCCAAATGCCCCAAATAAATATAAATACCCAAAGCGCCGAAAACCATTAGAGTAGCCCTCTGCCATCTTACACTAAAAACCACAAACATTATATGTATCACAAAATATAATAACGCACTCAATTCATTATTGAGCCAGTTGAACGCGGTGGCAGTAGTAAAAATCAATAAACCGTAAAGAAACAGCCAAAAACTATAATCCTCGTCAGTCCTGCGATTTAATAACCTGGCAATGGCGATCATAACAGCTCCGATAATAATAGAAATCCATTTTCTGGCTTCCCAAAACGCTTCCCCGTAATTCTGAGTTCCTAAAATAAGCTCGGCTAAATCCATAGAGAGGAACCAGGCAGTATGGCCGATTAAGACTACGATAAAAGAAAATCTTACCCAATAAAGCACTGCTATCGCAACTGCCAAAGTGATAATTTCAATATAAACCCAGCAAGGCTTAATCAGCATCCAATAATCTTTATACGCTGCTGAATCAAGCCCGCTTTTTGCTACCGGCCATATGCCAAATATTTTTTCTAATGAATAGACTACCAACGGAGTTATTGCGATAGCTGCGGTAACTAATAAACCGCCGGAAATCTTATAATTGAGTTTTTTACGTAAATAACCCCCCATGCCAAAACAGACAACCTGAAAAATTAACCCGATAGCCAAAATTAACCAGGTAGATAATTGATCCCACTGTGAAACTAAAAAATAGGTGAAGGCGAAAATTATAATCAAGGCCCCGAAATAATAAAAAGCCATTATATAATTAAGGCCTTTTTTTCCTTCTGCTTGCCCCGATCCAGGTTTATTATCTAAGGTCATAATACGGCTGCACTGATCTTCGCTAATAATACCGTCTCTTACGGCTTTGAAAAGCGTGTCTTTATTTATTTCTGCCATTCTGCCTCCACGGTTTAAAGATACCTATCACTGATAAAATTCTGGGAAAATCCTGGGAAATTCTAGGGGCATGAATTAAATATCGTGTCCCCGGAATCCCGAGAATTCGTCCGCCGCCTCATTATAGAACAAATAATACGATTGCTTTATTTAAAAATATCCCGCTTGTTAATCAGAATATCTGTTTTCCCTTCGCTGCCTTTAATGATAAGATTATGAGAAAAACTTAAACTGAATAAATGCGAAGCATCAAACTTATGCGACGGGTAAGTACAGAGCGCGGTAATGGTGCTCTGACTGATCCATCTATCTGCTTCTTTTTCATAATTAACCAGCTTCTCCCAGTCTTTCTTATCCAGCCAAGAGGCATCCCCGCTTACATAGAGCCCGCTATAACTCCGGCTTAACGCGTCAGTTTCCTTATTCCCATAAAATGCCAGGGCATCATCCGGGTTAAATACGCCTCCCTTTAAATACACATCCTCGGGGCTTAATAATTCAAGCTGATGTTTCTCTATATATGTGTCCAGATCTTTTATTTTATTTCTTAAAGCAGCCTTGGCAACTTCAACCTTAAGTGATGACGGCATAACCCATAAACATAATGCATTAGACCTTAATCCCTGATCAAAGAAACAGGATACCATCTCTAATAAGCTTTTTTCAGAATCATAATATAAACATGTATGATTACCCATTGTGTCCCCTTATGAAATAATAAGGACGGCTCCTCTCTTTTTAAAGCCGTCCCACGAATTGCGACCTTGATGCTCAGATAGATTTTGATTAGCAGCGTTATTTTACCCCATTCAAAATATTTGTCAATAATAAAAAAAGCCCACTATCTAAAAAGATAATGGGCTTTTTTATTTTAAGGAGCACCGACCTACTCTCGCATATCCTTACGAATACACTACCATCGGCCCTGAGAGGCTTAACTTCCGTATTCGGAATGGGAACGGGTGTTTCCCCCTCGGTATGAGTACTCCAATTACAATCTAACAACTATCAATCCAAGTACAAGTAAAACTACTCTAACCTACAGAAAGAAAAGATATAAGGCCAAGCCGATTGGCTGATTAGTACGCATTAGCTTAAATCCTTACGGATCTTACACATAGCGCCTATCAAGGTCGTAGTCTACGACCAGCCTTCAGTGCCTTGCGGCACAGGGATACTTATTCTTGAGGGGGGCTTAGCACTTAGATGCTTTCAGCGCTTATCCCTTCCAAACATAGCTACCCGGCCTTTGCCCTTGGCAGGACAACCGGAACACCAGAGGTCTGTTTCTCTAGGTCCTCTCGTACTGAAGAGAACTCCTCTGCAAGTATCCTTACGCACACATCAGATAGAGACCGACAATACTGTTACTCTCTATTCATTTGAATAGAGGAATTAACATTTCTGTTAATCTCTGCATATCGCTATGCAGTTCGGACTGTATCATACCTGCCTACGGCAGATTCTGGCGTACAGTCTCTGAAGATTCCAAATGAGATATAATATCTTCGATTTTTTGTTTACGATATTTTCCGCTAAAATTCATCGAGTAAGCAATTTTTAATATCGTAATCAACCCGTTCTTTTTTAAATGCCCGCCTTTCTCCATTAAACTAACTACTCGAGAAAATTTCTCAAAGTCTTTTTGTTTAATTGAGATGAGTGGATATTTTTTAAAGAATGGTATTACTTTATTGCGGAGATCATTAATATTGCGCACCACGTAAACTGAAGTTAAATCTTTGGGATTTTGAGGATCATTAGGCTTAATATACCCGCAACCTAATTTATCCTTAATCGCTTCAAGGACTTCACTTCTGTTTTGATGCTGTGAAACGTGAAATTCCGGAATTACCTGAATTCCCAGCCTCACATTACTGCTTTTCTGAATTGTTATTGAAAAGCAGCCTTCTCCATCAACAAAGCCCGAGATATAATACGGTATTATCTCGCTTGGCCTTTCCTGCTGATTGTCTGCACTCATATATTGTCACTCCCAACGAGATTGTATCATATAGAGACTAAATCGTCAAGTAGTAATATGAGATACTCAGATTTTCCAGCAATTAGCCAGATTTAAAGACAGCAACGGTCATTTTACTGTCTCACGACGTTCTGAACCCAGCTCGCGTACCCTTTTAACCGGCGAACAGC
>Ga0265297_10012673_pt1 | contig 10077 bp, 25 predicted proteins | sample Munlanlwell13791_FD_192502 | JGI IMG/M metagenome (GOLD analysis project Ga0265297, IMG submission 192502) | Leachate microbial communities from a municipal landfill in Southern Ontario, Canada - Leachate well 137-91 | ecosystem: Engineered > Solid waste > Landfill > Unclassified | place...
CTATGCATAATCACATGAAAAATGTGCAAAAAGTCGCTCACCCAGAAGATATGTCAGACAAGATTTTGAGAGAAATTTATAAAAAGGTAAAAGCATCTAATCCAAATATATGAAAAAAGTATTTTTGTTGAGCTATGAAATGCCCAAGTTCTTATCATTACATGACTGGATTGACTTTAAGCTACAGATTGAAATAGTTTGGCTTTGGGGACTTTTTAAAACTCATAAAACCATAAACTATAAGGTTTATGATTATCAAGACTTTAAATCCTTCACTAATCACTGGGATAAATTAATTGAAAAAAGATTACAATTAAAAGTCCCATTAGACGAACAATAAATTTTGATTTCTCCAAATGTTTTTGTATATTTGGAAAAATTTTTTAATATGGAAAATACCGAATTGACCACAGATGTGCTTTATTTTCAACACAAAAGAGACGATGAGCTCGAAAGATTTAACGATTTGATTAAGGCAAATGAATCTGTTGAAAAAAATGAAAAATGTTTTAATTCTCTTTTGAGAAAACAAAAACAGCTGAAGCTTGCAGAAGATGCCTTAATTATATATCGTTTAACTCAGGCTGAAAGTATATAATTTTTATGAAGAATTCAGAAATTGTATATCAAACTTCAAGGGATTATAGCAGGCTTTATAATCTGCTTAAAGCTGGAAATAAAATAACAGGTTATGTTGCTATTTGGACAAATGGTAAAGTCAGCTGGGAATATTCAAGAATGGTATTAATGGAATATTGCGAAGAACAAAAGTTTTTTGATTTGGGCTTTGTTATTTTTGAAGATGATATAGATGACTTTAATGAATTGTGCGGAAAAGAAAACATTCAATTTATAGATTTGAATACAGAAAAAAACAAATCAGAAGACAAATAAATATATGAAAAAACTAAGTGATAAATTTGAAGTCGTTTGGAATACCAAACACAGAAACGACATTGTGATGCGTTTTAAAATTCCTGTTGATAAAAGCAAAAAGTGGTGGCAATTCTGGAAAAAAGAAAGCCAGGGTAAAACCATAATTGAATTAGCTGATAAAACAGATGAGGAAATAATTAAAGAAGTTTGGGTTCCTGTAATAGATAAAAAATAAATTTATGGTAATTGAGGTTTATTCTTGTGAAGATGATTCAATAACGGCATTGATGCGTGAAGACCCCAATAAAAAAGCCCTTATTGGAGATAATGCAGTTCTTATAAGAACAATAGAAGGCGATGATTGGGAAGATTGCATGCGACAACATTATGAACTTATGGAATGGGAGCCTTATAAACCATTCAAATAATAAAGAAACTTTCTGAAGTATTTTACGCATAATAGAACATAAATCTGTTCAAATGCGAGAAATAGAAAAAAACACCAAATATTAACTCATATGTCAAAAGTAAAATACGTAAGAACAAAAGACCATCAAATAATTGTATTTGGTGATTATTATATTCATAGTGATTTTAAGCATTTAGAGCCAATTTCTGCTGGTTTTATTAGCATAGGAATAGGTAAGGATGGAAATCCAGATTGTACTTGTTATGGAGAAAGTGTATCCCTTGGCTTAAAGTCACTCGAAGATGATACTCTTTTAGCTCAAAGGCAGATACTTGGAAAACTCGTTTTTTAATAAAGAAAGATAAGTAAAATGTTTTCATATTTGGTTTCCTCAAATATTCTTTGTATATTTGGAGAAATTTTTTATTTATGGAAAAAGAACAACCAAAAACCGTAAACATTCCTTTCTCTTTGTGCAATAACATTTGTAGACATTTATCTACACTTGAAATATACTTGAAAGGCGAACATAATCATGAAACTGATGCAATCCAAGAAAAAGAAGATTGGGAACTTTATCAAGAATCTATTAGACTTAAAGACACATTGGAGCTTTGTATGGAAAATCAAGGTTCAAGTACATTAAGTAGTGAGCTTTTAAAAGCAGAAATCATGAATGTAAGATTGGATATTTTAAAAGAATTCATAAATAATGAATCTCCAACAGTAGAATCTTATGAGTGGGCTATAAAAAACATTCTGGGAATTTCAGATGACAATTCTAAAAAATAATTATTATGGAACTCAATATTAAAATGGTGAGTTTAAGCGACTTAAAAGAGCTAAAATCAATTATTGAAGAAAGACTTGATAGAAGAAAACAATGGATGGTTAGTCAACGTGGATACAGTTACGATGAATATTGCAAAAGAGAGTTGGCTTACCTCGAAGACGAAAATCACGAAAAATTAAAACGTGTAAATCAACGAATAGAAGATTTCATAAATGCTATATAAAACACAAACAACACACATATGAGAAGCAGAATACAAGAACCTCCAATAACTATAGGTGATGCTATTGGTCTATTTTTAATACTATTCAATACGCTTGGGACTACCTGTTGGGTACATTTATACATATCTGGAGAATATACTCAGTGGTGGGTAATTGGTTTAATAATAATTTGCGGATTGGCTGCAGTTATACCAGCAGTGAAAATAATAGTGGGTATTGTTAATTTTTTCCGTAATAATAAAATATCGTAAAAAATGAAAATAGAAACCAAGATAAAAAGTGGTAAGTTAAAGGGTTGGACAATCCGCAAGTCAAAGCATGGTTGGTATGCCCTTTATTCAGATAGCGGAACAAGCCAAACAAACGAACAACATACTCTTGAAGAAATTAAAGAAATTGTTAAAAATAAACAAAATGAAAACTAGACTGTTAAAAAAAGTCAGAAAAGAATTTTCCATAACCAGATACGATTCAATAGCTACTAATGCAACTGAACACGAAAAATATTTAAAAATGATATGGAAATTTCCATTTTTTGAAGTTATACAATGTAAAAATGGCAGTGTTCTTGATTATAGAAGTAAGTATTTCCAGACATATGATGAAGCATATGCTCAGCTAATTGAATGGATACAAGATAAATATTTTGAAAAGTTCAAACACAAAGATGCCAACACAACAAAAGTTTGGTGGAAAAAAAATTAAACATTATGGAAAAGCCTGAAGTAATAGAGAAGAAAATTGAAGAGCTTAAAAAACAATTACAAGAAAGCAAAAGATATTACAAATATGAATTAATTTGTGATAGGAACTCAAGTGATGAAACTATTGGATTTTTTGATATTGGGCAGGCAAAAAAAATTTTGACATTGCTAAACGATGGAAAAAAATTGCAATATAAACATCTTGTTTATGGCGAATTTAATGTTTATATGAACCCACAAAGAAATGGAATTCTTGTTAAAAATACTGATGATTCTGATTTGGAATATGCACTATATAACGGCTGTTCTACCGTGTATGTTAACAAATCTCCAATTAATGAAAATACTATAATGTCTTTTATTATTGGAAATTATGGAGAATGGTATCTGGATACAGAAAATAAATAAAAATATGGATTATCCTCGATTAAATGACTACTGGCACATAAGATATGGTGAAGCGGTAGGAAAAGAAATAAATATTATTGCTAGAGTAACTGAAGTTAAAAAAGAATTAACTCCAGCTAACTGGAGAAAAAACACATTTAAGTGTGAACATAAAGGTGAAGAACTTCTGGTGAATGGAGAATTCTTTGTCGAAAGATTTTTGTCAGGTTTAAGGGTGTTTACTGACACTGTTAGTCCTCTTGGTGTAGATATTTTGAATGGTAGGATTTAATAATTAAAATATATAACATGATGGAATTAGATAAAATAACACAAATAATTAATCAAGTATCCAACCGTACAATTAGTACAGATGAGGCAATAGAAGAAATATTACATTTGGAATCTCCTTCTAAACCAGTGTGTGATACTAAGAATTTTTTACTATCACCACGACAAGTAGATGACAAATTTACTAAAGAATGGGCAGAAGAACGCATTTGGGAATATGAAAGATGTTCTCCTTCTCAAATATTGGCCTGGGGATACAGATTGGGATATGAGGAAGCAAGAAAGCATATTAATTATGGAAAAGAAAATATTTGAAATTTTAGAGAAAGTCAAATTGGAAATAATAACATTCGATGAAGCACATAATCAATTGTGCTCTTTGTTTGGTGTTACCCGTAGTTCTTCTAAAAAACATTGGGTATGCAATGAATGTAATACTCCAAACTTCACACAATCTGTTCCAGAAGAAGAAATCGAATTAGAACTACACAGCTGCATCAATTGTGGTGGATTTGAGTTTCATCTTGAAAGTGTTAGGTAATAATTGGCAACAAAAAATTAAATGCATTATTAGATTCTCTTTAAAATTACTGCTAAATGGAAATTATAGGTCAAGTAAAAATTCAAGGTGCTAAAAAAGTAAATTCTTTATCAGACATTACTGATAAATCACGACTTTTTTATGAACTTGGGCATTATAAAGTTTTAAGAATATACAAAGATAAATGCGGAAATATATGTGAAGATAAAAAATGGATTGGGGAAGGTGTGTTCAAAGAAATAAATAATGTTAGTAATTTTCTTAAAACAGATAAAAGAATGGAAGAAAAAGAATTTATTGAACATCATAATTTTGTTGTTGTTCATAAATGACACACAACAATTAATAGACGCAATAAACAACCCAAAATAAAAAACCTATGGAATTTGTAAAAAAAGCAAAAATTGTAACAGACGATTTCTTTTATGATTTGTTCGATGGAGGATACATCAAACCAGAAAAACTTCTTAAAAATCAAGAAGATATTGAAAAGGTTAAAGAAGCAATCAAAGTTATAAGCGACTTCAAAGACTCAGCGGAGGATAATGATATAATACAATATCTTTAGCATTATCCTGGAAAAAACAGTAATCCCCATAAAGAATCCTACATGTGAAACTTTATGGGGGTTTTTTCGTATAATGAAAAAAACAAAATAATGATTAAACAATATGTGCCATATAAAATAGCTTTTGCCCTAAAGGAACTTGGATTTAATGAAGAATGCTTTGGATGGTATTATTTGAACAACCCCGATTATATTGAATATGAGAGATGTAAATTAAAAGATTGTACGGATATACATATCTCAGCACCATTATGGCAGCAAGTGATTGATTGGTTCAGGGAAAAATACAAATTGAGTATTTATATTATTCCCAATGGCGTATTTGATGAATCTAAGCATGTTTTCAGAATTGATTCAAAAGATAGAATGCTAATTCTTGATAAATTAAATAATGTGTATTCATTTATTAGTGACTGGATAGATAATTACGAAGAATCCCGTGAATCATCAATTTTAAAAGCTATTGAAATTGTGAAAGATAAAAACTCTACAAAAATTAAAAAGGATTAACAGTAAAAATAAAATGGAAATACCTGACTTAAACGATAAAGATTTCTATACCAATTTTCACAAGTGCATAACTGTGAATGGTAAGAAAATAAAACTCGTGTTATCCCATATTGACAATGAGGATTTGAAAGCCTATTTATGTGTTTTAAAGGAAGACCAGCGTGATAATTGCGGTAACAGATTAAAAGAAGGCAGTAAATATGTATGCACATTTCCTCCAACAAAAAGAATAAGTCATTCGTATATTGGGAGTGGAATTGGTGCTTCAGGTGGCGTTGGTTGTCTTGTACATAATTACGAATACATATTAAACAATTTTGAATATGTAGATTTGTACAATAAAGGTATAAAAATGGCAAAAGGCCAAACAGTATTTGTACATCCAATAGGAATTGATGAAGTTGATATAATTGCAGAAGTGAAATGGCGAGATGATGAACCCATGTTTAAGCCGAATAGAAAAAACAGGAATGCCAAAGATATATTAAACATAAATAATCATGAAGTATTATTTAGTTGGAGCGAAGCTGAAAAAATTGAAAATTTTAATTGCTATCGTATAAGAGCAACATTATTTCATGAAGGATTCAATAGATATAAACGATTTTATGCAGATACCAATAAGAATGATATTGTCGAAAATGCCTTAAAAATCGAAGACTTGGATGAAAGATTTAGGGCACTTTATAATATTGTGTCGGATACAATAAATGGCAAAGTAAAAAAGTGGATTAGTCAAAACAAATAGAAATGGAAAATCAGAACAAATCTTCTGTTAATGACAAATTAATTCTTTTGAAGCGTATTAACCCAACAGAGTTTGAAATACATAGGGGCGAAATAAGACAAAAAGCAAATTTAGTATTCACAACAACTGACAAAGAATTTGCAGAACGTCTGGTTGATGGATATAACGAACAACAATGTGCTAATGAATCATTGTTGCGTGAAGCGATTTTTTTATTAACATTAAAGCAGCCTGATAATTGTCCAAATTGGAAGTGTGGTGTTGGTGATTGTAACAGTCCAGACTGTGAATTTTGTAGAATCCAAAGATGTATAAACGAATTGGAAGCTCTATTAAATCAGAAGAATATTTAGAAACAAAAAAATAAAATTGTGAATACCGAAAAAATGTCAAAAGAAATAGAACATCCCGCATTAAATAAAAGCACTGTTAAACGCTCTTTTAAATTTGATTATAAGTTTGCCTATCTTTCAAAAGAAGGTTACAGACACTTTCCTATACTATATTTTGCCTATGGGACAAATGGATTTACATTATGTGTATTAGGTGCTACCATAACGATAAAACTGTGGTGAAATTGCAATGCTAACACAACACCCATAAAATGACACACGAAGAAATTCCTCCACAATATCTGAAACTTTTTGATAAGTATTCACATGTGTTTTCTAAAGATGAAGACCCTAAATATTTTGTATTTAATCGAATTAATAAAGCATATCTTGATAATTTGGAAAGATGTATATACGAAAGGAAGAAATCGGAAAATGGAGATTTTGTTGATAAGCTTATGTATCATGGAGATTTGATGATTGCGGACCTGCGTGGAAGTTCTTATCTGTCCACTCGAACACTTTTACTTCCATTTTATGATGAAATTATAAGATGGGTGAAAGAATCTAATCAAATATTTCAAAAAACAGATTCGCTAAGATTTTGCGCATATCACATGGAAGATAATTGTCCTAATCCTTTTCAACGAATTCGTGAAAACTTTTCATACAAATTATGTATAAATGCAGAAAATAGAGAATTGCCAGCTGTCAAATATGAAGACATTAAAATTAAATTAGACAATTTTTTATCTCGTCCATCAATAAATTGTTTATTGAGTATTAAAGGAATTTCTTTTAAAGATTGGTGTGGAGTTGAAGAAAATAAAAAAATATTTTTTAAACATGGTTTAGTAATACGAGGCGCAAAATTAACAGAGCAAGAAATAAACTTTATGTTTCCAGAAATAAACAAATAATCAATATGGACATTCAACAATTAATCATAGGCAAAGAATATAAAATTACTCATGCATATGGACAACCACCACAAAAAGTAAAAGTACTAATCGTGGAAGAAGAAGAATCCGAAATGTGGGGTAAATATTGGATTGCTCATGTTATTTTTACTAGTGATGATTGTACGAAAGGTATGCGAATGTCAATGAACGAAATAGAATGTGAAAGATATTTGCATCCACTTGAAAATTAATTTAAAATTTCTTGGTTAATTCAAATATTCTTTTTATATTTGCAGAAATGTTTTAAACACAACTGCATCGTGAAATTTAACAAAGCATATAAATTCAGATTATATCCAACAAAAAAACAAAAGGAATATCTTGAAGGATGTTTTTCTGCTTGCAGATATGTTTATAACGTTTCTCTCGATTGTGAAAAACAACTTTATGAATTGGGGGCAAAATCTAATTTGAGTGCGTTTGGCCTTGCTTATCATTTGAAATACTATAAAATAAGTGAACCATGGCTTAAAGATTATGACCACAGAGCACTTGAGTTTGAGATGGAAAATTTAGCCAGCTCTTTTCAAAAATTTTTTAAAGGAGGCGGTTTTCCCAGGTTTAAATCTAAAAAAGATAGAAAACAATCTTTTAGAACTAGAAAAAGTATATCTCTTTTAGAAAATTCAATTAAAATTCCAAAAATAAAAACCACAATTGAATGTGTGGTACACAGAAAAATAGAAGGAGTTATAAAACAATTTACTATTTCTAGAGAAAATGACAAATACTACGTATCTGTTATGACCGAAATTCAAAAGAATTTCGCTCCTCGTGAAATAAAAAAAGAAGTTGGAATTGATTTGGGCGTAAAATCCTTTTTGACAAGAGATGATGGAATTAAAGTTGAAAATCCTCAATTTTTGTCCCAGGAAGCAATACATATGTCCAAACTGCAACAAGCGTTTAGCAGAGCAAAAAAAGGGTCTAATAATCACGCCAAATTACGCAAGAAAATTGCAGATTTACATGAAAGAATTTCCAATAAACGTAATGATTTTCTTCACAATGAATCAGCCAAATTGATTAACGAATTTGACAGGATTTATATGGAAGATTTAAACGTTGCTGGAATGACACGTTCATCAAAAGGTACCGCTGAAAAGCCAGGAAAAAATGTGAAACAAAAATCTGGTTTAAATAGGAATATCTTAGATGTTGGATTGGGCAACTTTAAAAACATGATTGAATACAAAACCAACTTTAACAATAAAGAAGTTGTAAAAGTAAATAGATTCTTTGCATCAAGCAAAACCTGTCATAAGTGTGGTACGAAAAATGATGAACTGAAATTATCTGATAGAGTTTGGATTTGTTCTTCTTGCGGAGAAGAATTAGACCGTGATGAAAATGCAGCTAAAAACATTAAAGCTGAAGGAAGACGTTCTTTGACATTGATAAAAAAATAGGAAGAAAAAACTGGGCAGTGTGATGTCCAATTTTATTGTTCGGAGTCGTTTCGTTAGAAACGATGTTGATGACAAGAACCTATCAAACAAGTAATTACATCAATATGTAATGCAAATACCTTGATTTTGAGGGGTATTCACAACAACCTACTTTTCAGCTGAATGCAAAAGAGAAATGCAAATACCTTGATTTTGAGGGGTATTCACAACTCCAGGTTGTGGACGGCTCTTCGAATCGGGGATGCAAATACCTTGATTTTGAGGGTATTCACAACTAACCAATGATGAAATAATTCAAGGCTTTCAATATAAATGCCTTGATTTTGAGAAGTATTCACAACACCCCGAAGAATCTGCAGGTACACCGATTAAAATGTAAATGCCTTAATTTTGATGGATATTCACAACGGCACCAGATACAGACGCTGGATTTATTTAGATGTAAGTGTTTTGATTTTGAGGATATTCATAAATAAATTTTACACAAAAAATTTAATAAAAAACTGGGCAGTGTGATGTCCAATTTTATTGTTTGGAGTCGTTTCATTAGAAATGATGTCGATGACAAGAACCTATCAAACAAGTAATTACATCAATATGTAATGCAAATACCTTGATTTTGAGGGGTATTCACAACAAACACCCACTGGTAATTTGCAGAAGCTGCGATGGAAACACCTTGATTTTGATAGTATTCACAACGGTTTACATAATTTGGTTAGAATTCCTATTTTTTTACAATAAAAAAGTCAAAGGAGATAGCTTGTATCGTGATAATTTTTCTGTCCCCATACAAAGAAAACCTGTTAACAATTAAGCATGGAAGAAAATTTAAGAGAAATACCTGAGACTTTAACCGAAGTGTATGAGTTCATATATACAGATTGTGTTTTCGAGAGCGCAATGGCAACAATGAGTTTGCATAGAACTAAAAAAGGGGCATATAAAGCCATGAGAGCTTTTTTGGAAACTGAATATGCTGAATGGAGAGAAGATAGTATTAGACATGGAAAACAACGTTTTAAGTTTGGAGTATATTGTGCCTGGGCTGTTCGCCCAATAGAACTAAAAGAATAAGTGAAACTTTTGAGTTAGTTTTTCGTATAATATAAAAAACATGAAAAATGGAACATGAAGAATTCATAAGCAAAAAGAATACGTTATTAAACATAATTCAAGATTTAAAACTACAGTATGTTTACAGTAAAACAAATTTAAGAATAGGGGATACTGTTAAATTTACAGTAAAAGGCGATTCATATATTGGTAAAAAAGATATTGTATATACTGAAAAAATTTATGGTTTTGATGTTTTCCCGACAA
>Ga0265297_10012674_pt1 | contig 10076 bp, 9 predicted proteins | sample Munlanlwell13791_FD_192502 | JGI IMG/M metagenome (GOLD analysis project Ga0265297, IMG submission 192502) | Leachate microbial communities from a municipal landfill in Southern Ontario, Canada - Leachate well 137-91 | ecosystem: Engineered > Solid waste > Landfill > Unclassified | place...
CTAAGCCGACGTTATGATGAGCACATTGAAAATATTAGGTCTTTGTGATGGAGAAAAACGGTTATATATACGCATTTTTGCATATTAAAAGAGCCAAGGCTGTTCGAGGCCGGATCATCGTCCCGCCAACGGCGGGACGCCGGCCGAGTTGCCGCAGGCTCCCGTTTTTCGACTGAACAAAGACCGGCCCCATAGATAGAGCGCATGGGAAATATTTTCAGTGCTCACATAACTAGGCTTAGGTTTGAGCAGAGTTGGTATAATAATCAGGAGTGAATAAGTGGATAGGTGCGATATTATAATACCGGTATGGAATCAGCGGGCATTTACCAGGGATTGCGTCGACTCTATCATTAAGAACACAGACGGCAATTACCGCCTGATCATCATAGACAACGCCAGCGATGAAGAGACTCGCGGATATCTGGACGGCCTTAAGGAGATGAAGTCTCCTCCTGTCCTTGTCTTGCGTAATGATAAGAATGTCGGTTTCGTCAAGGCTGTGAACCAGGGGATACGCGCTTCAGACGCGCCTTACGTATGTTTATTGAATAACGATACTATCACGACCAAAGATTGGCTTAAATCCATGATAGATATCGCTTCAATTAAGAATGATATAGGTATAGTTAATCCCTCCAGCAATAATCTGGGCCAGAAGCCTGCCGACGGACAGCCGTTTGAACTTTACGCGGCTTCACTGGCCGCGGAAGCGGGAAAATTCGTCGAACTCGGCGCGGCGATAGGTTTCTGCATGCTCATAAAACGTGAGGTGATAGAAAAGATAGGCCTCTTTGACGAGATATACGGCATGGGGAACTTTGAGGATACGGATTTTTCGAAGCGGGCCGTGAAAGAAGGCTACAGGTGTGTCAGGGCGTGCGGCGCTTATGTGTATCACAGGGAAAGCTCGTCGTTCGGTAAAGTGAAGACGTTCGAAGAAGATTTTAAGAGGAACAGGGAGATATACGAATTCAGGTGGGGCAAGCCCAGGAGGATCGCGTATGTGCTCGATTCTTACGATGACAATGTCTTGAAAAGGCTGTCTTCGGACACTCTTAAACTGGCGCGGGGAGGCAATTGGGTCTCGTTCTTTTTAAAAGAAAAGCTCCCTCTGCCGGAGCACTCGAATATAAAAACGGTCGAACTGCCCGGTAAACACTTTTACCTTAATACCCTGTTCAATATACTGAAAAAGAAGAAGAAGTTCGATGAGATATTCGTGTCAGAAGAGAAGTTCGGCAAGGTGCTGGAGAGGCTGACATTTATCCATTGCGCCAGGGTGAAATATTACTGACGGAGATATTATGGGCCATATACCTGTATCGGTGGCTATCATAGCCAAGAATGAGGAAGAGAATATTGCCAGATGCCTCGCGAGCGTCAAGTGGGCGGACGAGGCCATCGTTGTCGATGGTTTTTCTACGGACAGGACCGTTGAGATAGCGCGTTCGTCCGGGGCAAAGGTGATACAGCGCCGCTTTACGGGTTCGTTCGCGGACGACAGGAATGCGGGCCAGGACAGCGCAAAGAACGATTGGGTCCTGCACCTTGACGCCGACGATGTAGTGACTAAAGATTTTGCGGCCAGGATGGAAGAGACGCTGTCTAAAGGCGAAAGCGTTGTAGTTTATAAATTCCGGCGGAAGAATTTCTTCCTGAGCCATGCTATGGACCATGGGGGATTCCATCATTACATCCCGAACCTCGTCGACAAAAGACATGTGCGATACGAGGGCGTCGTCCATGAGGTACCAGTTTACAAGGGCAACATGGGCCAGATAGAAGCCGACATCGAGCATTATCCGTTTGGTTCCATAAGCCAGTTTATAGTAAGACAGAACCGCTATACGGATATTTCGTCAAAGGAACTGCTGAAAAAAGAGGGAATCTTGCCCGAAGCGAAGATAAAGAGCAATATGATATTAAAATCGCTCAAGATGTTCTGGAAGTCGTATGTTAAGAAGCAGGGTTATAAAGAGGGGATGTACGGGCTGGCCTTCGCAGTGCTCTTCGCGTGGATACATTTCCTCAAATGGGCGAAGTACTGGGAGCTCGTCAGGAAGAAGGGATGAAATTTTTCGCTTTGCCCTTGCGCCGATTCGGCTAACCGGCCAGTGGGCTTCGCCTAATTTTGATATCAAGTGTGTTTGGTTTTGTGTATAGTGTTTAGGCTTTTTTGTTCTTATGGTAACTATGGCGCTAAAGTGCTTTGGGTATTAATGAGACGTTATCAAAATTTACGGCTCAACCCACGTGGCCGGTTGCCGTCGTCGCCATAACGGGGCGAAGAAATTTTGCTGAGGGGGCAGGTTAAAAAGAACTTCGGCAACCGCCCGTAAGTTCCCTGCCCGCCTGACACAGTCGAAGTCGGGCAGGCGGGCGCCATCTGAGGAGCGAAAAATTTTACAAGGGAAGCAGATAAAACCTAAGCCGACGTTATGATGAGCACATTGTCCCGCCTAGAGTCTAATACGGGGCGGGATCCCGCCAGAATATGACAGAGGGCGGGAATAATATTAGGTTAAAGTATGCGGGCTGGGAAATTTTTACGGGTGATGCTCCTTCCAGACTTTTTCTCGATAAGGGCGAAGTTTGGGATGGGGCAGTACAGATACGCGCATAGAATATACCGATATGTAATGACTTCAGTGTCAAGTTAGACCGTTATTTACAGAGTATAGTATAAAGAAATAGGGAGATTGTAAACCCCAAACGAGCCCTTTAAAAGAAAAAGTCGAAGGAGCAGCAGCCTGCCCGCCTGAAGCGGTCTCTCGCTGGCAGGCGGGGACCCGTAAAAATTTCCTTGTGCTCACATAACAAGGCTTAGGTTGAAGCAGGATATTAAAATAGTCAGGAGTGAATAAGTGGATAGATGCGACATAATAATGCCGGTGTGGAACGAGCATGAGATTACGCGGGAGTGTGTCGATTCCTTACAAAAGAGTACGGGCTATCCCTTCAGGCTCATCATAATAAATAACGGGAGCGACGCCGCGACAAAGGGCTATCTCGACGGCCTCTGCGCTAAAAAAGAGACGGAAATCGTTCTCGTGCGTAACCCTGAGAACTTGGGGTTCGTGAAGGCGGTGAACCAGGGCCTGAAACTATCCGACAGCCGCTATGCGTGCATCATGAACAATGACACAATCGCAACGGAGGGATGGCTTAAAGAGATGGTCGATGTCGCGGAATCTGATCCGGCGATCGGCCTCGTCAACCCCTCGAGCAACACATCGGGGCAATTCCCGCCGGACGGAAAAGGCATAGAAGAGTACGCGCTTTTGTTAAAACAGTTCAGAGGGGAGACCCAGGAGCTGTATAATTGCCGGGGATTCTGCATGTTGTTGAAAAAAGAAGTCATAGAAAAGGTGGGGCTGCTCGACGAGGAATATGGAATAGGCTACTTCGAGGAGACCGATTACTGCAGGAGGGCCCATGGAGCGGGGTTTTCGGCAGTCAGGGCAAAGGCCTCTTACGTCTATCACAGGGAGCGCGCGACCTTCGATAAGCTGAAAGATGCGAAAGCGCTGTTCAAGGCCAATGAAAATATCTTTTTCAAAAAATGGGGCAGGCCCGTAAAGATAGCTTATCTGGCGGATTCAGCGTCATATGCCGACAAGACCAATGATATTGCGGTAGACGCCGCAAGGCACGGATACAGGGTATCAGTTTTTCTGAAGAAAGGGCTGCCGTGGCCCGTAAAGATAGACCATTTTGACATACGCAGGCTCGATATCAGTGCGGCCCTATTCGGCCTTATCTCGGCCTGTAAGATATTGAAGGACAGAAAAAAGAAACCACTTGAGGTCGTGATCACGGATAATGAGGCGCTGGGGCGGTTCCTGACGGCGATGAAGCCTTTGCACGGTTCCGAGGTCGTGGTGGGCGCGGACAAGAAATCGGTGCTCGAACTGCTGGAAAAAAGGTCAAGAAACTTTTAAACCAGAAAAGGAAGATATATGGAAAAGAAGGCTTTATCGGTCGTAATGCCGGTTTTCAATGAAAAAGAGACTATCCTGAAGATCATCGAGAAGGTCTTAAAGCTCGACATAGTGAAAGAATTGATAGTTGTGGATGATCTTTCCACGGACGGCACCCGGGACCTGTTGAAGAACGCGAAATTCGACGCTCGTGTGCGGATATTTTACCATGACAGGAATCAGGGAAAAGGCGCCGCGCTCCGCACCGGCTTCAAACAGGTCACGGGCGATGTAGTGGTAGTACAGGACGCCGACCTCGAATACGACCCGAACGAATTCCTCGAGATGATAACGCCTATAGAAGAGGGTGTGGCCGACGTTGTATACGGCTCCAGGCTTTCCGGCGGAAGGCCGCAGAGGGTCCATATGTTCTGGCACAAATTAGGCAACTGCCTGTTAACGTTCGTCGCGAACCTTCTATATAACTCGACGCTTTCCGACATGGAAACGTGTTATAAGATGTTCAGGGCGGATATCCTGACCGGCATACAGATAAGGTCCAACGGTTTTTCGGTCGAGCCCGAACTGACGGCCAAGATCCTGAAGAACAAGAAACTGCGCGTCTATGAGATACCTATATCCTATTACGGCAGGAGTTATGCCGAAGGCAAGAAGATAACCTGGAAACACGGCATAAGCGCCCTTGCGGCTATACTAAAATACAGGATGATGGATTGATGAAAGCGCGAAAAATGAGAAAAGCCGTATTTATCGACAGGGACGGTGTTATAAACAGGGATCCCGGAGGGTGGACGGAGCACAGCTATGTTACGAAATGGGACGATTTCTATTTCCTGCCGGAGGCGAAGGACGCCATAAAGAGGCTGACCGATAAAGGTTACGATATTGTAGTGGTATCAAACCAGGCCGGCGTGAGTAAAGGTTATTACACTGTCCGCGCGCTTAACAACATCAATGCGAAGATGCTTAAAGAGATAAAGAAGGCAGGCGGCAGGATAACTAAAGTGTACTACTGCATACATAAGGATGAGGACGGGTGCGGGTGCAGGAAGCCTAATACAGGCATGTTGGATCAAGCTGAAAGAGAGCTGGACGTCGATGTGGCGGGGTCGTATTTTATCGGCGACGGGAAGGTCGATGTAGAGGCCGGCTCGAAGGCCGGGATGAAGACTGTCCTGGTATTGAGCGGCAAGACCACCCTCGAGGCGGCTGCCGGGTGGGACATCAAACCCGACCATATTTTTGCCGACCTGTCGGAAGCGGTTGATTTTATCGTGGCAGCCAAAAAGAAGAGGGAGTGAGAAAATGGCGAAAAAGATATTGATATGCTACGCTACGGCCGGCATCGGCCATAAAAAGGCCGCGTTGGCTGTCGAGGCCGCGTTCAAAGAGTTGTCGCCGGAAGGGGTGGAATTTTCAATAATAGATTCCCTGGATTATACCAATCCCTTTTTTAAATGGATATACCTGAAAGTATATCTTTTGATGGTGAATAAGTTCCCTCTGCTGTGGGGACTTTTATACTACCTGACCGATAACTTCTACGTTAACCTTATTGTGGCCCCGATGAGGAGGTTCAATAACTGGCTTAATTCCGGAAAGTTATCCAAGTTTCTTATCGAAATGAAACCCGACGTGGTAATATCGACGCATTTTTTCGGAAGCGAGGTAATAGCCGACATGAAACGGCGCGGCGCGATGGGCTCGCGTCTAGTGTCCATAGTAACGGACTACAGGCTGCATTCGTGGTGGGTGTCGGGCTTTGTAGATACGTATATTGTGGCCGGAGAGGATGCCGTAGAAGATCTCCTGAAGTGGAAGACGCCTCAGTCAAAGATAGCCGCGCTGGGAATACCCGCAGAGCCGATCTTCGCCAAAAAACTGGATAAGAAAAACATAAGAGAAAAGACGGGGTTGCCGGAGAATACCTTTACGCTCCTTGTCATAGGAGGAGGATTCGGTGTAGGCCCTATAGAGGAGATAATAGAAGCGGTCGGAGGCATGTCCATTCAGATAATAGCCGTATGCGGCCACAATGAGGAGCTCGTCCGGAAGCTTGAGGGCCTAAAACCTTCCTTAAAGGCCGGGCTTAAGGTGTTGGGGTATGTGGATAATGTTTACGAGTATATGGAAGTCTCCGATCTCCTGATCTCGAAGTCAGGCGGGATAACGGTTACGGAAGCGTTGACGAAAGAATTGCCTATGGTCGTCATATCTCCGATCATCGGCCAGGAGACCCGCAATTGCGATTTCATGACAAAGCACGGGGCGGCCATAAAAGTGGATAAAGCGTCGGACGCGAGGCGCGTCGTGGAAGAGATGATCGCCGATCCCGCGAAGATCGGCAGGATGAAAGACGCCATAAAGAAGATAAAAAAACCTACGGCCTGTTATGATATAGTCCGTCTGGCGATAGGCGAGCATTGAAAGGATCGAGTAAAATGGAGAGCGGATTAAAAGACGTAATAGATTCTATCAGGTCATACCTTGAGCTTGAGAAGGAGTCCGGTTTTAAAGAATGTTTTTTCAGACCCGGTTCGGACACAGGTATGGGTCAAGGCGTCCTAACAGATGATCTTGCGGCACTGAAGAAAGAGGTCATGGCTTGCGCTCAGTGCGGCCTGTCAGTGACGCGGCACAATGTAGTCTTCGGCTCCGGTAACCCTAAGGCAGACCTGATGTTCATAGGAGAAGCTCCGGGGCGAGATGAGGATATCCAGGGGCTTCCATTTGTGGGACGCGCGGGCCAGCTCCTGACCAAGATAATAGAGGCTATGGGGTTGAAAAGGCAGGATGTTTATATAGCGAATATATTGAAATGCCGCCCTCCCGATAACCGCGCGCCTCTTCCGGCGGAGATACTCGCCTGCGAGGAGAACGTCAAGCGTCAGGTCGGGATAATAAAACCGAAAGTTATATGCACATTGGGGAAATTCGCGAGCCAGACGCTTCTCAAGACTGAAACACCCATTTCCGCGTTGCGGGGGAAGTTCCAGGAATATGAAGGAATAAAGGTCATGCCCACATTCCATCCCGCGTATTTATTGAGGAACCCGAACGATAAGAAGCTCGTTTGGGAAGATATGAAGAAGGTGCTGAGAGAACTATAGTAGCTGTAAGTCGTAAGTTGTAAGTTATAAAAGTGAGATTACATGAACGCACCGAAATATGCTCAAGTCGCTGTAGCGCTCCCGATTGACAGAATATTTCACTATTCCATTCCGGCTTCGCTTTCGGACCGTATTGCGATAGGGAAACGGGTCTTTGCGCCTTTCACGAACCGGACGGTGGTGGGATATGTGGTCGGTTTCAGTGATGAGGCCGATGTGAAAGAGACGAAGGATATAGTCTCGGTCATAGACGACAGCCCGATAGTCAGCGAAGAGATGCTGAAGCTTACCGCGTGGGTAAAAGACAATTATTTCTGTTCCTGGGGCGAGGCTATAGCCGCGGCCATACCCGGAGGCATAAAGAAAGGCGGCACCGCCATAGGATCCCGGATCAAGGAGCCGCACATTAATATATTAGATTTCCCTCCCACGACCCCTCATGACCTGAATGAAGAACAGAATAAGGCCCTTAAGGTGATCGAGGAATGTATCGATAAAAAAGAGCACAAGACATTTCTCCTGCACGGGATAACGGCGAGCGGCAAGACAGAAATATACCTGCAGTCCATAGAGAAAGTACTGAGCAAGGGAAGGCAGGCGATAGTCCTCGTCCCGGAGATATCGCTTACCCCGCAGACTATCGAACGGTTCGTTTCGCGGTTCGGCGACCACGTCGCGGTCATACATTCGCGTCTTACGCCGGCGACGCGGTTCCTGGAATGGAAGAAGATCAAGGACGGCAAGGCCAGGATAGTTGTAGGCGCGCGCTCCGCGATATTCAGCCCTATGAAAGATATAGGCGTAATCATAATCGACGAAGAACACGAGACGTCTTACAAACAGGACGATGTCCCGCGGTATCACGCGCGCGATGTGGCCGAAGAGAGGGCGAGGCTGAATAACTGCCCGCTTATATTAGGCAGCGCCACTCCTTCGCTTGAATCCTATTACAAGGCGAAGAAAGGCGAATATAAGCTGGTCAGGCTTACGAAGCGCATCGACGAGAGGCTGCTCCCGAAATCGAAAATAGTCGATATGAGAATGGAGCTCGCGACGAGAAAGAGGGTCGCCATATTTTCCAAGGTACTTCTCGACGCGATAGAGAAGACGCTGAAGAACGAGAAGCAGGCTATAATTTTCCTGAACAGGCGCGGCTTCTCGACGTTTATAAGCTGCAAGAAATGCGGGCTCGTATTGAAATGCAAAAGGTGCGACACGGTCCTGGTCTACCATTACGACAGCAAGAAACTCCAATGCCATTACTGCGACTATACCGCCCAGCCGCCGGATATCTGTCCGAAGTGCAGGAGCTCGTATATAAAATATTTCGGGCTCGGGACCGAAAAGGTCGAGTCGGAGCTAAGCCATAGTTTTTCGCATGCCCACATGGCGAGGATGGATTCCGACACTACCGTCAAGAGAGGTTCGCACGATAAGATACTGGGCTCATTCAAGTCGGGCGATGTCAATCTGCTGGTCGGGACGCAGATGATAGCCAAGGGGCTCGATTTCCCACAAGTCACTCTGGTCGGCATAGTCTCGGCGGATGTCTCATTAAATATTCCTGATTTCAGGTCGAGCGAGAGGACGTTCAACCTGTTGACGCAGGTCTCCGGCAGGGCGGGCAGGGGCGAGGACGGAGGAGAGGTCATCATACAGACCTACGCGCCAGGCCATTATGCCATACTTTGCGCGGCTAAACATGATTACGATAAATTTTATGAGGAAGAGATAGTGTCCAGGAAAGAGCTGCTCTTTCCGCCTTTTATCAATCTGGTGAAGATCACCGTCAGGGCGAGGAACGAGGAGCTGACGAGGAAAGCGGCCTCTGACCTGGCCGAGGCGATCAGGGCCGAGGACCGCTCGGCTAAGGTCGCTGGCCCCGCGCCGGCGCCGATATCGAGGATACGCGGATATTTCCGTTACAACATATTATTAAAGGGCCATGACAGGCTCGCTATGTGCGCGCTATTGAAGAAGGTTCTCTCAAGGTTTAGGAAACCGCATGGCGTGCTTGTGGCGGTCGACGTCGATCCAATCTCAATGTAGTGCGGGATAAAATTTTTCGCTGTATCACAGGGCAGCTTAACGGCAGGCGCCCTTTCGGCTAATTTTGCCGTCAAGAGTATATGCGTGGGTGTTTATTGTGGATTATAATATTGCCGTTATGGAGACAACGGCTTCAAGAAGTTTAGGTGTATCGCAGTCTCGGCAAAATATAACGCCTCAAGGGCAACCTGCCGTTATCTGCCCCTGCAGTCCGAGCGAAGAAATTTTACTAAGGGGACAGGTTAAAAGTCACTCTGGCAACCGCCCGCAAGTTCCGCCATCTGAGGAGCGAAAAATTTTACAGAAAGGAACGTAAAAGAAATGAAGCTTTTTTTAAAAATATTAACCGAATTATTTATCATTGCATTATTAGTATCTGGTTTTTATCTTGATAAAATAAACGATTTTTCTTGGCTATTTAGCCTAATTGATCCAAGATATGTTAGGGCAAATCAAGGAATTAATATTCTTATATCAGAAAAGGCCGCGTTGTTTCCCGAGGATGAAGGCTTTACTGAATTGACGGAAAACATAAGAATGTATATTGAGCCAAAAGAAGCCGCTCAAAATGTTGTATTTGAGAAATTACAACGAACTGACGGGGAATGCGATTATTCCGAACAGGGAATATGGTCCCTTTAAGCAAAATTGAAATATACATGAAAAATAAACAATCGATGGAAGTCAATCTTTACGATATACGTACTAATATAGGAAAACCTTTAAAACAAAAAGTATTGGGTTTATCACAAATCATGTTTTGGATTGGTATTATAATGCAAATAGGCATTGTAATACTTCAATTTCGAGGCAATAAGAAAACAATATAAATCTAAACAGCTTCGATAGCTTATAACCTAAGCCGACGTTATGATGAGCACATTGAAAATATTAGGTCTTTGTGATGGAGAAAAACGGTTATATATACGCATTTTTGCATATTAAAAGAGCCAAGGCTGTTCGAGGCCGGATC
>Ga0265297_10012675_pt1 | contig 10075 bp, 11 predicted proteins | sample Munlanlwell13791_FD_192502 | JGI IMG/M metagenome (GOLD analysis project Ga0265297, IMG submission 192502) | Leachate microbial communities from a municipal landfill in Southern Ontario, Canada - Leachate well 137-91 | ecosystem: Engineered > Solid waste > Landfill > Unclassified | place...
ATAACGCGGATCGGTCAGTTTAAAACCGTCCCTGCGGCGGCGGTGTTCCTGCTCGCCCATCCAGGCCTTGAATTCGCCGCGATCGACCAGTTCATGCTCGACCAGATGGTCGAAATCGCGTTTTCCAGGCAGTTTGAAGCTCGGCCAGCTCGCGACCACGTCGTTATCCTGCTGGGCGACAAAACTCCAGCGCAGAACGATGTCCATCAGGCCGTTGATAAATTCAGCCAAGTCTTGCTGGCCGATGATGTCTTTAAATTCGATTGCCGCTTCTTGATGTGCGGAGAGTTTGGCGCGTAGCGCTTCTGCAACCAAATCGGCATTTTCGTAATCGCTGTCTTTGCCTTTGGCAACCAGCTTGTAATGGCTGTACAGCAATCCGATAGCTGCGCCGACGCGGGCAACGCGATGTTCGGCGTCTTCATCCTGATTGGCCTCGGGAAAGCCCGCTTCAATCAGCAGGTCAAAACGGTTCAGGACGTCGGGGATGGCCCAGTCGCTGGCATCCTGGCCTTTAAAGAAGAACGCGAGCTTATCGACGATTTCATTCTTATAGGTAAAAATGGTGTCGATTTCATCCTTGATTTTTGCACCCTGAGCCTGATGTTGCTCGGAAACATTAAAAAGTGTGGCGACAAACTGACCGACATAAGGCCCCATGCGCACCAGCAGATCGGAAACAGTCTCTGGTGCCAACCCTTCGCCCTGGTTCTGGCGATAAGCCTTGAATTCGCTATGCAGCTCTGAATCATGGCGTTCAACCGACGCATCAAACACATCGAGCAAATCTTTTAGACGCGCAGAATCGTATAAATCGGAGTAGTTAAAGCCGGGGATGCCTAGGGTAAGATTGTGTTGTTCCATAGTTCTCGTGTTTGGTGAGTTCGTTTGTTCATGCAGGCCAGATAGGAAACGGCTTTATCTGTGCTTAAAAGGTTATCGAAAAAGACTAACAAAGCTATACATTATAAGCAGATATGACTTTTTTAGCCACCGATAATCTTTTTTATTGTAGGAGATTGATACAAGTTACCGATCCGCAATCAGGCATACGATGTCGGCATTTTTTCCCTGAGTTTTAAAAATCGCTGATACCGCGTCATTGAAATATCCCTGTTTTCCGCAGCCGCACGCACCGCGCAGCCTTTATCAACCAGATGGCGGCAGTCCTTGAACTGGCATTTATCAATCAACGGCTGGAATTCGCGGTAGCCGTAAGCCAGTTGTTGTTCGGTCAGGCCTGCCAGCCCGAAGATGGCGACGCCGGGGCTGTCGATTAAATCGCCGCCTTCGGCCATGTGGTACAGCGTTGCGGCGGTGGTGGTGTGCCGCCCGTGTTTGGTGGTTGCCGAGATGGTGTTGGTTTTCAGTTCCTTGTCGGGAATAATCGCATTGGTCAGCGATGACTTACCGACGCCGGATTGCCCCGCTAGAATACTGACTTGATCTTTTAAGGCGCGTTTCAATTCATCCAGGCCAGAACTCTTCGCTGCGCTGACCCGGTACAGCGCGTAGCCCAGGTTGGTATAGTCCAGCAGTTCCTGTTCAATACCGGCCGATTGTGCCAGATCGGTTTTATTCAGCACCAGAGCCGCGTCGATATTGCGGTTTTCGCAAATCGCCAAGTATTGGTCTATCAGCAAGAAATCGCAATAAGGTTCGACCGCAAAGACGACAAATACGGTGTCGATATTGGCGGCAACCGGGCGGGTCTTGCCGTTTCTGGACGGGCGCATCAACAGCGAACGCCGGGGCTGGATTTCTTCTATGCGGCCTTGGTCGGGCGAGGATTGCGTCCATAACACCCGGTCGCCGACTGCGACGGTTTCAAGCCGCCGCAGGGTTTGGCAAAGCACGATTTTGTCGCCGTGTTCAACCGCAATGCCCTGGCCTAGATGGGAGATGACCAGTCCTTCGATTAACTCAGACACGTATTTTGGATTCTAAATTGGCGATACGGATAGCCGCAGGCGGGTGGCTGTAATGGAAAGCGGAATACAGTGGGTCCGGCGTCAAGGTGCTGGCGTTTTCTTCAAACAGCTTGACCAGCGCGCTGACCAGTTTTTCGGCTTTGGCGTTGTTTGACGCGAAATCATCGGCTTCAAATTCGAATTTGCGCTGAAAATAGGCGGTGATCGGCTGCATAAAAAAGGTAAACGACGATGACACCAACATGAACAATAATAATGCGGCGGCGTGCGACGGCTGCTGTACGCCCAGGCCGTTGTAAAACCATGGCTGGTCGATCAGCCAGCCTAAAATCGCAAAGCTGATCAGCGTCATAACGGCATTGGCAACCAGCATCTTGATCGTGTGCTTGCACTTGAAGTGTCCCAGTTCGTGAGCCAGTATGGCTTCCAGCTCTTCATCCTCCAACGAGTTGACCAAGGTGTCGAAAAAGACGATACGTTTGTTGTTGCCGAGGCCGGTAAAGTAAGCGTTGCCGTGGCCTGAACGCTTGGAGCCGTCCATGATGAAGATGCCCTGGCTGCTGAAACCGCAGCGGGCAAGCAAACCCTGAATACGCTCTTTTAACGAGCCTTCTTCCATCGGGGTGAATTTATTAAATAACGGCGCGATCACGGTAGGGAACAGCCAGCTCATCAACAGCGCAAAGCCCATCAAGATGCCCCAGGCCCACAACCACCACAGCGAGCCGATGCTGTCCATGACCCACAGGATTAAAGCCAGCAACGGCATGCCGATCGCGGCGATCAAAACCAGTTGCAGCAGTTGGTCCTTGATGAATTGCTGCGGGGTGCTTTTGTTAAAACCGAATTTTTCCTCAATCACAAACGTTTGGTAGACGCTGCTGGGGATTTCAACCAGCGTCATGACCAGGAACACGCTGCCTACAGCCGCCAAACCTGCCATCAACGGGCTGGAAATTATCGATGCCCAAAATTCGAAAGCGAAATTAATTCCGCCGCCGAGAGTCATCACTAACAGCAGGATAACGCCGATGAGGCTGTCTATATCGCCCAGCCTGCTTTTTTCCAACGTGTAGTCGGCCGCTTTTTGATGGGCTTCCAGCGAGACGGTGTTTTTGAACGCTTCGGGCACCGCTGATCGGTGTTTGGCAACATAATTGGCGTGCCGCTTAGCCAGCCAAAACTGGACTGAAAAAGAAAGGGTTAGCGCGATTAAAAAGACGATGGTAAAGCTGTTCATGAGCCGGATTCTTCAAAGTTTAAGGTTAGACGTACAGATTAGCCAATGCTACACTAACCGCCCCCTTATATACAATGGAATCGACAAATGGCGCAGGACCCATCGCATCTTATCTGGATAGACCTCGAAATGACCGGGCTGGACCCTGACAGCGATCTGATTATCGAGATTGCTACGATTATTACCGATAAAGATTTGAATATTCTGGCCCAAGGTCCGGTGTTGGCTGTGCATCAGTCCGATGCGGCGTTGGCGGCAATGGACGAGTGGAACCAGCAGCACCACGGACAATCCGGCTTAATCGAACGGGTCAAAGCCTCCACTATCGATACCGCGGAAGCGGAACGGCAAACGCTTGAATTTTTAAAGCAATGGGTGCCGGAAAATACCTCGCCGATCTGCGGCAACAGCATCGGCCAGGACAGACGCTTTTTGTACCGTTACATGCCTAAGCTGGAAGCGTATTTTCATTACCGCAATATCGATGTTTCAACGGTTAAAGAGCTGGCCGCCCGATGGGCGCCGCAGGTAAAAGACGGTTTTCAAAAAGCGTCCTCGCATCAGGCCTTGGACGATATTATCGAGTCGATTGAAGAGCTGCGTTATTACCGCGAGCACTTCATCAGGTTTTAACTTATGAACCAGATCCTTGCTGTTGCGCTGGGCGGATCGTTCGGAGCGGTGATTCGCTTCCTGGTGTCATCGGGTATTTACCAGTGGCTGGGGCGCGGCTTTCCGTATGGCACCTTAGTCGTCAACGTGATCGGTTCGTTTATGCTCGGCTTGCTGACCGAATCGCTGATGCAGCAACGCATCACCATCACCTTCGAATACAGGGCGGCCATTTTGGTCGGTTTTATCGGCGCGTTTACCACTTTCTCCACGTTTTCCTTGGAAACGTTTTATCTGATAGAGCAGGGCAATTTAACCAAAGCGGCGCTGAATATATTCACCAGCGTTACGGCCTGCATAGTGGCGATCTGGATCGGCTTGCTGTGCGGCAGAGGGCTGTTTTATTATGCGGGCGGCGTTATCCAATGGTCGGGCGGCATGATTCCTTATGCGTTGATGACCATTAACGCGATAGGCGCGTTTTTGATCGGCATCATCGCGACTATTTTATTGCAGAAAGTGGCGCTGGCCGTGGAATACCGCGTCGTATTGACCGTGGTCTTGGTGGGCGTCTTTTTAACCCTGTCCGGCTTATATCTGCTGCTGTATTTGGTGGAGCATGGATATTCATTCGACGCCAATTTGAATTTAATGCTGGGCACGTTTGTCGGCAATGGCCTGATTTGTGTTTTGGTGATTTGGATGGGTTTGCTGGTGGGCAGGCAGATTTAGAGGCGAAAGGCAAAGGGCGAAAGGCTCATGCTTTTTCGCCCTTTGTCTTTCGCCTTTCGCCTTTGGCCTCATATATATTTTATCGTTCCCACGCTCCGGCGTGGGAACGCAGTCTGCGCCGCTCCAGCGGCGCGAAGTCAACTACACAATTTTATTAAAGGTAACTACGCAATCATGTTAGATCCCCGCTTATTCAGAACCGAGCTTGATTTTGTTAAGGAACAACTCAACAGGCGTTCATTCGACTTTAACCCTGAGTATTACTCCGAGCTGGAAGCCCGGCGCAAAGACATCCAGGTTAAAACCCAGGAATTGCAGAACGAACGCAACAGCAGCTCAAAAGCCATCGGCATGGCCAAAGCCAAAGGCGAAGACGTGCAGCCGCTGTTGGATCAGGTTCAGCATCTGGGCGATGAGCTGAAAGCCGCAGAAACCGAATTGTCCGATATTCAGGCAAAAATGACCGCCTTGATGGAAGGCATTCCCAACCTGCTGGATGAGTCTGTGCCGAACGGCAAGAGCGAAGACGACAATCTCGAAATCAGCCGTTGGGGCGAAATCCCGAGCTTCGATTTTGAGCCCAAAGACCATGTCGATTTAGGCGCAAAGATAGGCATGGATTTCGAGCTGGGCGCTAAAATTGCCAGCGCAAGGTTTGTGGTATTAAACGGCCCGCTGGCGCGCTTGCAACGGGCCATCATCCAGCTGATGCTCGATACGCATACCACCGAACACGGTTACATCGAAACTTACGTGCCTTTCCTGGTCAATGCCGACAGCTTGCGCGGCACAGGCCAGTTGCCCAAGTTCGAAGCCGACCTGTTCAAGGCCAGCGATGATCCTGCGTTGTACCTGATTCCAACCGCCGAAGTGCCGGTCACCAACATCGTCAGGGACGTGATTATCGATGCCAAAGACCTGCCGCTTAAATTCGTCTGCCACAGCCCTTGTTTCCGTAGCGAGGCCGGAGCTTACGGCCGCGATGTAAGGGGCATGATCCGCCAGCATCAATTCGAAAAAGTCGAAATCGTGCAAATCGTAAAGCCTGAAGATTCAGCTGCGGCTCATGAAGAGCTGACCCATCACGCGGAAGCCATATTGAAAAAGCTCAACCTGCCTTACCGCAGGATGTTGTTATGCGCAGGCGATACCGGCTTTTCATCGACCAAAACCTACGATCTGGAAGTGTGGCTGCCGGGGCAGGGCACTTACCGGGAAATATCATCGTGCAGCAACTTCAAAGACTTTCAGGCGCGCCGACTGCAAGCACGTTGGCGTAATCCGGAAACAGGCAAACCTGAGTTGGCGCATACCCTAAACGGCTCCGGTCTGGCGGCGGGCAGAACCCTGATTGCGGTCATGGAAAATTATCAGGATGCCGATGGACGCATCCGTATTCCTGAGGCATTGCGTCCTTATATGGGTGGGTTGGACGTTATTGGATAGTTTTGATGCGGGTGAGTCATACCGCCTCGTACGTGATGTTTTATTTACCTCAAAATATGTAGGATGCGCTTCGTATCTCAGCGGATCCTACGAGCTTTTCTGGGGTGAAAACAATTGATAAGGAATATATTATGGCCAAAACAACCATCAAGTTTGCCCCTGTGGTGTCGGTGCTCAACATGAAAGGTGGGGTTGGTAAAACAACCATCTCTGCTCATGTTTTTAGGCATTTATACATGAGGTTACAAAAATCCACTCTTCTGGTTGATTTTGATCCACAGTTTAATCTAACCCAGACCATCGTCTCTCAGATCGACTACGAGAAGCACAAGAAAGATAGACGAACAATTCAAGCTGTGATGGAACCAGAGCCTAACCAATCCATTTTTCAGGTAAATACACAGCTAGGCCCTCCACCGGCAGAGGACAAAGTTAGTATTCGTTTGAGGGGGATCATTGGTAAACCGGAAATTAACCTTTCGTTGGTGCCGGGTGATTTTGGACTCGTAAAGTACTCACTAATTACGGATCAAAAGGTCTTGAACCCGATTCGTGAGCGTTTCTTGACGTTCATTATGGAAGCGAGAAAAAATCGTGATCTTATTTGTATAGACTGTAACCCGAGTAGCTCATTCATGACTCTTTGTGCCCTAATGGCGTCAACGCATGTTTTAGTGCCAGTAAAACCCGATAGATATTCGATCTTGGGCCTTGAGCTGCTAGATCAATTTATCAATGATCTCCCTCTTCTTACAAATAAACCTAAGATTGTCGTGATCCTGAATGGTGTTCCGAGGGCAAATTACGATCCAACTGTAGAAAACAGTCTTAGAAGTCATCCTCGTTTCGGACCTGTGACATTGTCCAGTGTGTTAAATGTAACCAAGTTACTGGAAGCCTCGCCTGGATATACTGGGTTTGCGACCGATAAAAAACATCAGTGGCGCATAACCCCAAGAATCTCAGCCGTGGTAGATGAACTTGCTGGACATTTAGGATTAAAGTAATGAAAGATAGCTATAAACGACTTTGTTTCTTAATTGCGTCAGCAGGCTTTCGTGAAGAGGAGCTGTCCGATTTTGTAGCTGCTCTTAAAGAATCAGCGCCTTCAGAATTTGCCAACGACGTATCGTCAGCACGTCGAATCATTCTTGCCTCCTCAAGAAAAAGTCATGGTGATGCTGTCGCAAAAGATCGAAAGGTAGGCAGTCCGGCGGAAACTCTCGAAGAGAAAGTGGTTCAGCTATTAGTTATCGACGCTGGGCTATCGAGAGGTGCTGCTGCTGACGCACTCCTTAATTCCATAAGAAACAAGTATCCAGATATTTTCTTGCCGAATTTCGGGAAAATGGGATTTGGAGAATGGATAAGGAAGATTGCGCAACGTCTTTCGCCAAGCGAAATCCTTCACTTTGCCAGCATTATCCGTGATCAGCATGTTCATGATATAAACAATGACTGGCGTCTTAAATAGGGAATAAATATCCGATGATGCATGACGATCAGGTAGATAGGCTGGGTAAGAGCGCAAAAGAGTTTTCTAATAATTATGGAGCAGCTCTAACGAGGCAAGTAGAAGAATGTTCTTCGCTAGTTTTGCTATGGCTGGATTACCTAAATTTGTATCAACGCACGGGAACTGCTGACGAGTTACTTGATGCATTTGCTAGTGCAATTCGTGAAACCTCAGCTTGCTTAGCTCTTGGATTGGTTAGGCCAGCCCTTTTTTCTATGAGGACTCAAATCGACCTAATTCTTTCGTGGATTTATTTTAAAGATCATCCTATGGAATGGCGTCAAGTCAACAACACAGGAGATGGGTTTAAGATGAAAAAAGAACTACTTGATTACTTAGCTAACTACTACGATGGATTTGGCTCACGATATGGTATTTTGAAGCAGACCTCCACGAGGACGGCGGAGGACATGTATCGACTTCTCTCTGCACACATACATGGTCAAAGCAATCCAGTTTTACCGGTAACCGATAATCTGTCAGACGTTGTTCGAAACGAAGCGATTTGCAAAGAGACCGTCTTAGCTACTGGGGATCTTGCGGAATACATCAGTGATATTTTGTATGCAACCTATGCAGCGGAATGTCACGCCATTTCAAAAAAAATTATTGATAGCATCGATTCCAGATTTGCTTCCGATAAGCAAAAGAAAGAATTTTATGCAACTGTGTAGACGAGTCGGGCAACAGCTTTTCGTTGCCTGACATTTTGGCTGATTAAGAGCGGTCACTCAGAATAAATTGGGCAAATCACGAGCGCCATGTATGACACGGACAATTTGGATTCCGTCCGGCACAGTACGATACAAAATCAAATAGCTACCCACCGCAAAATAGCGAAGTTCCGGGGCAATGTCAGGCCTCAATCGTCCCATCAACGGATTATCTGCAAGTGCATGGGAGCGCTGTTCGATGTCGTCAAGCACACGCTCCGCGGCTCCGGGGTTATCCTGAGCGATATAAATCCATATCTCAATCAGGTCTTCCTCGGCTTGCGCGGTTCGTTGGATTACAGACATAAAGTCTTATATTTCTAGTGCTGCTCTGAGTCTTGGGACAAAAGCCGTTGCCGGGCTTTTGCTTTGATCTCGTTCATATCGTCCAAGCGACCAGGGCCGCTGTCCAGTCCGGTCTGCCAAAGGCTACGCAACTCTTCGATTTCATTCCGTTGTAAAGAACGTTTCAGCTTCCAATCGCGCAAAGCCTCGCGGATAACCTCGCTACTGCTGGAATATTCGCCGCTTTCGACGCATTGGCGGACAGCCTCCGCCATTTCAGGGGTTAAAGCGATACTTAATTTTTCAACATGAGCCATGATAAAAACCTCCTAATCTCATGGTAGTAATAATTCCTTCCAATAGCAATATCTCTGAGTTTTTATGATCAACGCAACCGCTTTCCGCTCACCGCATCATAAATAGCGGTTTCCTGTGCCAGCTCACCGACTTTGCCGTGAACGATAAAAATATCGGAATCGGCAAAAGTTTTTAGCAGTTTTCTCGATTCCTTGATGGCGGGCCGGGTCGTGGGATTGGCGCTGGTGGATACCAGCGGGCTGCCGAATTGGGCGCATAAATCGCGGGCTATCGGGTGATTGGTGACTCTGACTGCCAGCGATTGATGTTCACCGGTCAGCCATTTTGGCACCCAAGGCTGGGCAGGGATAACCCAGGTGACAGGGCCGGGCCAGGTGGGTGTTATGCGGTCGATGATGGTTTTGTCTAAAACGAGGTAGGGACGCAGTTGCTCCAGGGATGAGGCGATCAGTATCAGGCCTTTTTCTATCGGGCGCTGTTTGATGTCGAGCAGGGCCATCACCGCAGCTTCGTTGAGCGGGTCGCAGCCTAAGCCGTAGACGGCTTCTGTGGGGTAAGCGATCACTGCTCCGGCTTTGAGATGACGGACAGCGTTTTTTATGTTGAAGGGAGAGTGATAGGGCATTTTTGAGTGGCTAAGTCACTTTTCTTGGGTATAGGTAGCTAAATAACGCGTCATTCCGGCAGGGATTGCCGGAATCCAGAGCACAGGGATGTGAAAATTATGTGGCTAAAGCACAATCTATCGTAGCCATCCGTGGCGTCTGGATCCCGTCATCCCTGCCGGGATGACGGCGGTGTGGTTGAGCTGACTCTCAAGCCTGAAGTCGAATGAAGTCGCTCCTACAACGCACCAAGCTCTTTTGGCCCCTGCACATCCGCAGGATCGCCTTCATACGGCGTTGCGTATTTACAGTCCTTTTGCGGACAAACCTTTTCCACGCCGCGCCGTTTGGTTTCCTTGACGGTCAAAATAGGCCACTCGCATTCCGGGCAGCTTTCTTTGATCGGCGCGTTCCATAAGGCGTAATCGCATTTCGGGTATTCCGAGCAGGAATAAAATATCTTGCTGTTCCGCGACTTGCGCTTGAGGATGTTGCCTTTTTTGCATTGCGGGCATTCAACGCCGGTATCCATCGGTTTTTCCAAAGGCTCGATATGCTTGCATTTGGGATAACCGCTGCAGCCGATAAATTTGCCGTAGCGTCCGGTTTTGATCACTAAAGGCGATTCGCATTTGGGACAGACTCGGCCTTCCACGACTTCGGGTTCGTCGCTAGCG
>Ga0265297_10012676_pt1 | contig 10071 bp, 9 predicted proteins | sample Munlanlwell13791_FD_192502 | JGI IMG/M metagenome (GOLD analysis project Ga0265297, IMG submission 192502) | Leachate microbial communities from a municipal landfill in Southern Ontario, Canada - Leachate well 137-91 | ecosystem: Engineered > Solid waste > Landfill > Unclassified | place...
GATGTCCTCGCCGTAGGTGGCGGAGTTGAGGAATCTCGCCTGGACGTCGAGCACGGGGGTACCGATGATGCCGCGCTCGCTTTCCGTCACATGCCAGGTCGGGATGCCGCAGGCCGCAAAGAACTCGCGGCTGGCCGTGTCGAACCAGACGAAATAGTTGGCGAAGAATACGATCTGCGCGGGATCGCATTCCGAAAAGGCGATGCGATGCTTGTGAATGTGGCGCCGCGGGCAGACTCCAGGTATTTCCGTGAGATCGTTCATGTTCTGTGTCCTGTACGTTTCATCCATCGCACCGGTATTGCCTTGACCGCTCGGGCCGGCGCACCGGCTTGCGTCATCGCCGCGTCCAGGGCCGAGCCGCTGTCGTCGGCCAGCGCGGCTTCGCGCGCGCGGCGGATGGCCCCGGCATCGGTGGATGTCCAACAATTCATTATATACCTGAAGTTTTCCTTGGCGCGCTCATTGGTCGCGCCATAGCCCTTGATCAGGCGGGCGCAAAGCGCCAGTTCGAAGGCGTTTTCCCAACTGGTGGCCGCGGCGGTTTCCACCACTGCCAGCCAGCGCTCGATCAGCGCCTGCTCCTCGGCGTAGCGCTGGCCGCGGCGGCGCAGCCAGCGCAGCGAGGCCAGCAGGCGCAGGGCGAAAAAGCCGGAAATGCTGTCGGCGCGCAGTTTGAGCGGCATCGCCAGCGGCGCTTTGCCGTCCCGCCGGCGCCGACTTTCCCAGCCCAGCAAACCCTGTCCCAGCGCTTCCGGCAGCAGCCCGGCAAACTCGGTGACGCCGGGCTTGAAATGATCGGCAATGCGCATCACCTCGCCGGCTTTGGCGCCGGCCTCGCGGCGGACGCGGTCGAAGCGGCCGGCGCGGCTCTTGAGGTCGGCGACGCGCACCACGTCGTCGAAGGCCATCCACAGCGCGAGGAAGCGCGCGCCTTCGCGCGCCAGTTCGCCGCCGTGTTCTCCCTGCGGATCGGCTCTGCGTTCGGCCGCGCGCAAGCGCTCCACGCGCTGCCGGTAAAGCTCGCCGTAGGCTGCGTCCTGGAACTCGACGACGCGGGCATGGCCCAGCGCGATGAGGTCGGGCTCGGCGGGAATACTCGGCGCTGGCGAGACGCCGAGCGCCGCGCTGCAGCGCTCGAAACCGAGGGCGAAACCGCGCAGGCTGGCCGCGACGCCTCGTCCCGAAGCGCGGATGACGTCCTCGAAAGCCGTGCGGTCGAAAGGAAGCACGCCGCTGGCAGCAATGGCGCCGCACAGCACGGCGCTCGGCACCGTGCCCGCTTCGCGCGTCGCAGCGCCGACATCGAATGCCGCCAGTTGCCTGCTGTTGCTGCCGGCAACCTGAAGCAGGCGCTCACTGTCGAAACGCCCGTCGCCCGGCGCGAGTTTCTCGAAGGTGGTCAACGTGCGCTGCGAAGACGTGACCAGCGTAGTGCGCTCAGGCGAGATGAAGCCGTTCTGGATCGCGCGTACCGCTTCGAGCAGTTCGGAGGCCACCATCAGGTCGACGCAGCCCGGCACCGGGGCCAGGCTCATGACCGGAATGCGGCCGCCAAGCGCGGCGAGGCTTTGCGGATGGATCTCGACGTAGTAAGTCGTGGCGCCGGTGCGCTGGGCCACGCCGGGAATCGAGGTGGCCTGCGCCGGATGGCCGCAGCGGATGGCCAGCTCGACCAGCCACTCGGCCAGCACGCCGCCGCCTTCGCCGCCCAGGCCGGCGATCAAGATGGTGATGGGTTGCGGGGTTTGGATCGGGCTCATGGTTTCTGAAACAGTCCGATGACGCCGCGGCGCGCGGCGGCGAGCAGGCGTTCGCCGAGGCCCGGGTTCTGCACGATTTCGACACGGTAGAAGGACGGGCACAGCGTCGCGGCATGCGCGTTCTCGCCGCAAAGGCCGCAGCCGACGCAGCCCTCGATGACGGTGGCGACCGGATCGACCTTGAGCGGATCGTCGCTGTCCTTCAGCGTCAGCGTCGGGCAGCCGGACAGGCGGATGCAGGAATGGTCGCCCGAGCAGACGTCGTCATCGACGCCGTACTTCACCTTGACCACGCGCTTGCCGGCCTTGAGCAGGCCGGCGAGCCAGGGCTTGATGCGGCGCTGTCGCTCGAGCTGGCATTCGCCCTCGGCGATGATCACCTTGAGCCCGCCGGTCTCGGTGGTGAAGGCCTCCTCCAGCGTGCGCCGCATGTTGTCGACTTCGTAGCTGGGCACGGTGCGCAGCCACTTGACGCCGATGCCGGCGAGCGTGTTCTCGATGGTGTGGTTGCGGTCGGCCAGGCTCAGGCGCTTGTCGGGCGCGCCTGCCTTCTGCTCGTCGTCGGGCGTGGAAATGATGTCCTGGGTGCCGGTGGCCGCGGTATAGCCGTTCTTCATGATCAGCAGCACGGCGTCGTCGTTGTTGAACAGCGCCGACTCGACCCCGGTCAGCAGGCCGTTGTGCCAGAAGCCGCCGTCGCCCATCACCGCCAGCGCCCGCCGCTTCAGCATGGGCGAGACGCCGGCGCGGCTGGCGAGGCTCATGCCGTAGCCGAGGATGGTGTGGCCGAAGCCGAAGGGCTCGAAGGTGGCAAACGAGTGGCAGCCGATGTCGGCCGCGACATGCACCGGGCCGACGTTCTGCTGCGCCAGCTTCAAGGCGGAAAACACCGGCCGCTCCGGGCAGCCGGTGCAGAACTGCGGCGGCCGCGGCGGCAGCGGCGCGGCGAGCTGCGCGGTCACGGCCTGGCGCCGCGCGGCGTTGGCGGCCAGCCACGCCTGCGCGCTGCCCAGCGAAACTTCGGCGGCATGGCGGGCGAGGAACTTGACCAGCCCCTGGGAGATGACTTCGACGGTGTATTCGCCGGCCATCTGCAGCATGTCCTTGCCGTGAATGGCGGTATTCACGTCCTGGCGGCGCAGCGTCGCCATGATCTCGTGTTCGAGGTATTCGGGCTGTCCTTCCTCGACCACCAGCACCGCGCGCTTGCCGCTGCAGAAGTCGGCGATCTGCTCGGGCACCAGCGGATAGGTGACGTTGAGCACCAGCATCGGCAGCTCGGCGGCACCGAAGGCATCGGCGAGATTGAACTGCTGCAGCGCTCGCACCAGGGTGTTGTGCAAGCCGCCCTGGACGATGAGGCCGATGTCATTTGACCCAACTGAGCGCGTGCCGGAGAACATCTCGTTCAGCCCCTGCTCGAGGATGAAGCGCCGCGCTGCCGGCAGGCGCTGCTCGTTCTTCAGTTTCTCCTGGCGGAAAGTGGCCGGCGGATGCGCCAGCTTCTCGTAGTCGAAGGCGGCCGGCTCGTCGCGCAGGGCCTTGCGCGACATCGCAGGCGAGCGATTGTCCGCGCACTCGAAGCTGCCGCGCACATGGCAGGCGCGCACGCGCAGTTGCAGGATGGCCGGCGTGTTGCAGGCCTCGGACAGCGCGAAGCCCTGTTCGACCATGCGCACCATGTTCGGCAGTTGCGGCCGCGGGTCGAGCAGCAGCAAGGACGACTTCATGGCGAAGGCGTGGGTGCGTTCCTGGATCACGCTGGCGCCCTCGCCGTAATCCTCGCCGACGATGATCAGCGCGCCGCCGACCACGCCCGGCGAGGCAAGGTTGGACAGCGCATCGGCGGCGACGTTGGTGCCGACCACCGACTTCCAGGTGACGGCGCCGCGCAGCGGATAGTGGATCGAGGCGCCGAGCATCGCCGCGGCCGAAGCCTCGTTGGAACAGGCTTCGACATGCACGCCGAGTTCGGCCATGTAGTCCTCGGCCTGCACCATGACGTCGAGCAGGTGCGACACCGGCGCGCCCTGATAGCCGCCGACATAGGCCACACCCGACTGCAGCAGCGCCTTGGTGATGGCGAGTATCCCTTCGCCGTGGAAGGTCTCGCCCTTGCCCTGGCGCAACTGCTGCACTTCCTTGCTGAAAGAGACTTCCATGATGGTGCCTAGATCCGAGGCGAGAGCCGCCGGTTCGACAAGGTGTTCACAGCACGAGCAATCCCATTTTCCATCGGCGCATTCTGACAAGTTGAGACCGCCGGGCCAAGCCGCGGCGCACACTATTAGCTATCGCGTTTTGTTATGGCGCGGCCGCCGTATCGCCAGCGCCGACTTTCGAGCAATCGGCTATTTCCTGATGCGGAAGCCGCGGATCGCCTCCATGAACTTGCCCGCGAAAAGCTCGCCGGTGAAGGGCGCGTAGCGCAGGATGGCCATCGCCAGCCGGGCCGTCGCAGGGGTGACGATGACCGGCGTGTCGCGCTCGATTCCCTTCATGAGGTCGGCGGCCACCCGGTCCGGTTCGGCAAATCCGCCGTGTTTCCGGAGATTCGTGGCGGCGGCAGCGCCATCCAGGTTGGCGAATGTGGCGTTCCTGACCATGGGCGTATCGACGAATCCGGGGCAGAGCACGTTCACCTGTACGCCGTATTTCCGGGCTTCTCCGCGCAGGGATCGCGACAGGCCGACCACGGCATGCTTGGCGGCGGCGTAGATGGTGAAGCCGGGCGAGGGCCCCAGGCCGGCAATGCTCGCCGTATTGACGATACAGCCCGAGCGCTGCTGCACCATGCGCGGGTAGGCGGCGCGCACGCCGTTGATGACGCCCCAGAGGTTGATGTCGATGCAGCGTTGCCAGGCGGCCTCATTCATGTCGAGCAGCTCCCCGACGTAAATGACGCCCGCGTTGTTGAAGAGGAAGTCGACCCGCCCCCAGCGTCTTGCGACGCGGGCCACCAGTTGTTCCACCGCGCCGGTGTCGGCCACATCCACCGTTTCAGCCACGGCCTCGCAGCCTTTGGCGCGCAAGGCCGCGGCTTCGGCTTCGGCACCCGCGGTGTCGATGTCGGCGATGGCCACGCGCGCTCCGCGGGCTGCCAGGGCACGGGCGATGGATTGCCCGATGCCCGAGGCTCCTCCGGTCACGATGGCCGCTGCACCCTTGAACACGATTGTCATGGTCGACTGCCTTTCCGGAACCCGGCGTATTCCGGATATTACGTCCAGCCGTTATCATTCGGGCATGCGCGCCGCTGACGCGATGGCGGCCAGAACAAAGGAGACATTCCATGATGGAGCTTTACTACGGTTCAGGTGCGTGTTCGTTCGTTCCCCATGCCGGCCTGGAGGCGATCAAAGCCGCCACGGGAGAGGGCTTCGAGCCCCGCGCCATAAAGTTGCACAAGGGCGAGCAGCATTCGCCCGAATATCTGGCGCTGAACCCCCTGGGTCTGGTGCCGCTGCTGGTGGTCGACGGCAAGCCCCTGAGCCAGATCCTGGCGATCTGCGATTTTCTCGACCGCCGCTATCCCCAGGCCGGCCTGCTGCCGGCCGATCCCTGGCAACGCGCGCAAGCGATGTCCACCTTCGCCTGGATGAACAACACCGTCCATCCGACATTCACCCACATCTTCCGTCCCGGGAACTTCGCCGAGGGCGACGCGGCGCAGGCGGAAGTCAAGCGGCTCGCCACGGAAAAGTTCCGCGCCAGCCTCGAGCGGATTCAGCGCATGGCGGAAAAGGCCGCGCCCTTCCTGCTGGGCGACAAGCTGTCCTTTGTCGATGCCTATGCCCTGGTATTTCTGCGCTGGGGCGGCCTCGTCGGCATCGATCCCGCGTCACTGCCGGGCTACAAGGCCTATGTCGAGCGCGTCGCGGCCCTGCCGCCGGTCGCGGCCGCCATGGCGCGCGAAGGCATCAATCTCGAAACCTACCGGCCGAAGTAGGCCGGGGCCGTCGGCAACGACGGCCCGCAATCGGCACGCTGAAAGCTGCTGCTATTTGACGGGTCGATTCTCGGGATGACATGCCGTCGCCGGGTCGATGTGCATCCAGGGGCGGGCGCTGTTCGTCCAGATATTCATGATCAGCTTCATGTCGTCGGAGTTGTCCAGGGTGCCGACCTTGAGCACCACCATCTCCGGCGTCTTTTCCCTCTGGCTGTAAATCGGCGAGCCGCAGTCGCCGCAGAAAAACCGCTTCAGGATGTTGCCGCTCTGCGCGGTGTCCTCGTAAAGTTTGGGCTGACCGGAGGTGAAGCTCAGCGCGTCGAAGGGCACCGGAGCGTTGTGGCTCGCACCCGCGCCGGACACCTTTTGGCAATGGGTGCAGTGGCAGGCAACGATGTTCTGCAGCGCTTGGCTTACCGTGTAACGTATCTTTCCGCACAAGCAGCCGCCGGCGATCGAGTCAGGCATAAGTCCTCCAGGTTCAAGATGTGGGATTGCTTTCAGCCTAAAGTATAGCGATTGCGCGCGGCATCCCGGGCCAGAAGATGTCGCCTGAACGCGCGGCTCAAGGCTGAATCGGCCGCGTGATATCGATGCCCGGCAGAACCCGCTCCACGACCTCCCGCAACTGCCGTGCCGCCGTCTCGGCGAGGCTTGCACCCGGATGGCGTACGTGAGGGTTCCGCAGCAGCCCCCGCATGCGCAACAACTCCTTGCGCACCGCGACACCGGGTTGCTGCTCGAAGACAATCAGGGGCAAATATTTGGCATACAGGCGATAGCATTCGTCCGCATCGCCGGCCCGGGCTGCCCGCACGATCGCCATCAACACTTCAGGAAATGCGAAGCCGGTATTGAAGCCATCGGCTCCCGCCATGATGTCGAAGTAGCCGTAAAGCGCACCCAGACCTGTCAGGACCGGGACGCGACGCTGCTGCATTCCCTGTTTGAGGGCGGCGACCCGCACCGGGGTCGGCAGCCCCTCTTCCTTGATGCAGGCAATTGCCGGAATTTCCGCAACCAGGCGCAGCAGCAGCGGCACCGACATATGCACCTGGGTAGACGCCGGATGATCCTGGGCAACGATCGGCAGCATCCCTGCTGCGGCGACCTTCTGAAAATACTCGAACCCGCGCCCTTCGTTCGGCACCGGTTCGGCAGAAGGCGCGATCATCACGGCGTCGGCGCCAAGATCCTTCGCCATCCGGCAAAGCCCGATCGTGGCCTGGGTTCCGGGATGACTGGCGCCGACGATGATCCGGGTCCGGCCGCGTGCCGCCGCCACGGTGCGCGCGATCAGCGCCTCCCTTTCCTTGTCCAGCATCCGGTTCGATTCGCCGAGAACCCCCAGGATGGTGATTCCCTCGACCCCGATATCGCCCATGAAGCCGACCAGCCGGTCCAGCGAGTCGAGGTCGATGCTCCCGTCCTCATTGAAAGGAGTTGCCAGGATAGGAAACACGCCGGTGAAGTTCATAGTCCCTCCGAAAGGAAATCTGCGATTTGGATCGCGGGAAGCGCGGCTCGTTGAAGGAGGCTCAATACAAGCAAGGGTAGCGCATCATGTTACCTGCACGTGCCTGGGTCGGGCAGCGCCGGGAGATTGCTCCGGGATGAATCGGGGCGCAGCGTCAAGGTTTCCCTATGCTTGGCTCTGATCTATTTCAAGAGGCAACTCGCGACCAATTCCGGCCGGCCGAGATCGTCAGTCCGTTTCCCTGTACGAAGAAGGCAGGCGCGAACCGGTGCAGCGGCAAATCTGTCCCCGGCCATCAAAAATGTGTAATCAAATGCCTTGCATGGTGTAATCCATTACATTACACTGGCGTGCATGATCAAGAGCTTCCGGCACAAAGGCCTCGAGCGTTTCTTTCGCAAGAGCGATTCCCGTGGCATTCAGGCGCAGCACGCCAGCCGCGTTGGACGAATCCTCAGCCTTCTGGACGAGGCAAGCAGTCCCGAGCAGTTGAACATTCCGGGCTTGTTTCTTCATCCGCTGAAGGGCGAAAGGAAGGGTGAATGGGCGATGACAGTGTCGGGCAATTGGCGTGTCACGTTTTGCTTCGACGGTGAAGACGTGATCGTAGTTAACCTGGAGGACTATCACTGATGGCCAAGTCTCTAAGAGATCCGAAACGGCGCCCGACGCACCCTGGAGCCATCTTGCGCGAGGATGTGTTGCCTCACCTGGGCATGACCCAGAAGGACTTCGCCGATCGTCTCGGCGTGTCTCGACTGACTGTGTCCGAAGTGATCCATGAGAAGCGCCCCGTGACGCCGGACATGGCCATGCGCCTGGGCCGACTGCTGGGGAATGGTCCCGAAATCTGGTTGCGAATGCAGCAGACTCTCGACCTATGGGAGCTTGAGCAGCATGGTAGCTATGAACATATAGAGGCGTTGAAGGCCGCATGAGTTTTGAGGCATCAGCCCTCGCAGTGGTCTCTGATCGGCCATCAGCCGTCATTCCGGGGCCGCGAAGCGGAACCCGGAATCCAGTGTCCTTGCTCAAACGCCGCTGGATTCCCGCATTCGCGGGAATGACGGCAACGGGCACTTTGCCGCCGTGCCGCCAGCGCCGACTTCTATCGCCGCCGATGCGTGGCTGTGGTTGCCGTTAGCCGGGAACTTCCTGCTCGTAGGCGGTGAGTGTCTGGCGCGCGATGATGAGTTGCTGGACTTCGGTGGCGCCCTCGTAAATTCGCAGGGCGCGGATTTCGCGGTACAGCCGCTCGACCGGATGCTCGCTGACGACGCCGAGGCCGCCCCAGATTTGCACCGCGGCATCGATCACCTGCTGCGCTGTTTCGGTCGCGGTCATCTTGGCCATGGCGGCCTCGCGGGTGACGTTCTTGCCCTGGTCGCGCAGCCACGCCGCGCGGTAGGTGAGCAGGGCGGAGATATCGACGCCGGTCGCCATTTGCGCGAGCTTGGTCTGCGTGATCTGGAAATCCGCCAGCTTCTGGTTGAACATCGGCCGCGTCGTGGCACGGCGCAGCGCCTCGTCCAGCGCGCGCCGGGCGAAGCCCAGGGCCGCCGCCGCCACCGAGGTGCGGAAAATGTCCAGCGTCTGCATGGCGATCTTGAAGCCCTGTGCCGGCTTGCCGAGCATGTTGCCGGCGGGAATGCGGCAGTTCGTGAAGCGCAGCCGTGCCAGCGGATGCGGGGCGATGACATTGATGCGCTCGGCGATTTCGAGGCCGGGCGTGGCCGCATCGACGATGAAGGCCGACAGGCCGCGCGAGCCGGGTGCCTCGCCGGTGCGCGCGAAGACGACATAGAAGTCGGCGATGCCGCCGTTGGAGATCCAGGTCTTCTCGCCGTCGAGCACGTAATCGTCGCCGTCGCGCCGTGCGGCGCAACTCATCGCCGCAACGTCGGAGCCTGAGTTCGGTTCCGAGAGCGCGAACGCGGCAATCGCTTCGCCGGCGGCGACTTTCGTCAGGTAATGCTGCTTCTGCTGCGGCGTGCCGTGAAGCGTGATGGCGCCCGAGCCCAAGCCCTGCATGGCGAAGGCGAAATCGGCGAGGCCGGAATGGCGAGCCAGGGTTTCGCGCAGCAGGCAGATGGCACGCGTGTCGATCACGTCGTACTTGCCGCCGCAGGCAGTACCGCCGACCGCATAGCGCAGCCAGCCCGCCGCGCCGAGTCGCTTGACGAAGTCGCGGCAGGCCGCGTCCGTGTCGCCGTGGTGGTCGTCGCTGATGTTGTCGCCGGCCCAGCGTTCGAGGTCCGCCTGCAACTGGCGGTGGCGGTCATCGAAGAAGGGCCAGTCGAGGTAGCTCTTGTCGCTCATCTTTTTTCCTTGGTCACGCTTACATGGTTTCGCCGCCGGAGACGGATATCGCCTGCCCGGTCACCGCTTCCGATCCGGGCTGGCACAGCCACAGTACCGCATTGGCGACTTCCGCGGGCTGCACCAGGCGTCCCTGCGGGTTGTGCTTCACCAGTTCGGCCTCGGCTTCGGCCGCGCTGCGCCCGGTCTTGGCCTGAATGTTGGCCAGGGTGTCGCGCACGATGTCGGTTTCGGTATAGCCGGGGCAGACGGCATTGACGGTGACCGGCTTCTTCGCCAGTTCGAGGGCCAGCGAGCGCGTCAGGCCGAGCACCGCGTGCTTGGCCGCGCAATAGGCCGAGACGTAGGCATAGCCCTTGAGCGATGCGGTGCTGGCGATGTTCACGATGCGTCCCCAGCCGAGGTCGAGCATTCCCGGCAGCACGGCGCGAATGCCGAGATAAGTGCCGGTCAGGTTCACCGCCAGCATCTGGTTCCACAGCGCCAAGTCGGTTCGCGCGAATGGAGCGCTGGCGGCCTGCCCGGCGTTGTTGACCAGAATGGCGACCGGGCCCAGCGCG
>Ga0265297_10012677_pt1 | contig 10070 bp, 7 predicted proteins | sample Munlanlwell13791_FD_192502 | JGI IMG/M metagenome (GOLD analysis project Ga0265297, IMG submission 192502) | Leachate microbial communities from a municipal landfill in Southern Ontario, Canada - Leachate well 137-91 | ecosystem: Engineered > Solid waste > Landfill > Unclassified | place...
CTTAAGCGTTTCGTCCTGTTTCGGCCAGCAAACAACGCCGGCCGAATCGCGATAGTCGCCATTGGAAATCAGGTAGACTTTCTCAAACATGTCACACCTCTCAAAGTTGTTTTTCTTCCCACATCTTCCCCTGACCGCCGCGGCCAGTAAAAAAAAGAATTGGGCTTTTCTCGCTTCCTCAAATTGTCAGTGTTCATATCCTCCTTCCGCGTTTCTCTTAACCTGAAGTAGCCTAAACAACGGGTTTATCAATTTACCAATTTATGCCAGGCCTGTCAAACCTTACTTCACCCTAATTTTCCGCCTGCAGAGGGGGCATTTATTTAGCCCTGTCATTGAGAGGAGTGAGTGCACCCCGCCCGCGGCGGGGGAAACGAGCGAGAAAGCTTTCTCAAAGCGGGATTTAAGACCAGGCCTGGTCTAATTTCACGCTTTGAGATTGCTTCGTCGTCCGCCCCGGGCGGACTCCTCGCAATGACAAAAAAGATACGTTTATCGTTTTATTTAATAAACGCGCAAAACAAATGCCCCTCTCCTTCGCCAGGAGAGGAGTTAGGGGTGAGGATGGAAATGGTTAAGGGGAGGTCTCTACTTCTTCAATCGCTTCTCTTCAGCCAAAATCGCCAGCGTGGTTTTCACGGCCGTATCGGGATTTAGGGAAATGCTGTCAATTTTTTGTTTAACCAAAAACCGGGCAAAGTCTGGAAAATCCGAAGGCGCCTGGCCGCAGATGCCGATTTTCTTATGCTTTTTCTTCGCCGCCCTAATCGCCTGGCCAATTAGTTTCATCACCGCCGGATTGCGCTCGTCGTAAATATGCGAAACCAGCTGCGAGTCCCGATCCACGCCCAAAGTCAGCTGGGTTAAATCGTTGGAGCCGATGGAAAAGCCGTCGAAAATATCCAAAAACAATTCCGCCAAAATCACGTCCGAGGGAATCTCGCACATCATGTATATTTCCAATCCGTCATGGCCCTGCTTTAAGCCGGATTTTTTCAAAACTTCAATCACTTTTTTGCCTTCGGCCACCGTGCGGCAAAACGGCACCATGACTTTGATATTTTTCAGACCCACAACGTTGCGGGCTTTTTTCAAAGCTTGGCATTCCAGCAAAAAAGCTTTTTGATATTGCGGAGAATAATAACGCGAAGCGCCGCGCCAGCCGATCATCGGATTCTCTTCTTTGGGCTCAAATTCCTGGCCGCCGATTAAGCCGGCGTATTCGTTGGTTTTAAAATCGGAAAAACGGAAAATCACGTCCTTGGGATAAAAAGCGCAGGCGATTTGAGCAATGCCTTCGGCTAGCTTATCGGCAAAATACTGCCCCTTATCTTTATAATTTTTAGTTAAGGCCGCGATTTGTTTTTTGGCCTTTTTATTTTTTAATTTTTTATAATTTAAAAGCGCCAGCGGATGAACCTTAATGCGGTCAGCGATAATAAATTCCTCGCGCGCCAAGCCGACGCCGTCGTTGGGAATCGCGGCGGCATTAAAGGCGATATCGGGCGAACCGATGTTTAACATAATTTTGGTATGCGGCCGCCGGATATTTTTCAAATTGGTCTTTTGGACATTGAAAGGCAAAATACCTTCATAAACATTGCCGACTTCGCCCTCGGCGCAGCAAACCGTCACGGGCTGGCCGTTTTTGATTTTCCTCGTCGCGCCTTCGGCGCCGACGATGCAGGGAATGCCCAGCTCGCGGCTGACAATAGCCGCGTGGCAAGTGCGCCCGCCGCGATTAGTAACAATACCGCCGGCCACTTTCATAATCGGCTCCCAATCCGGATCGGTCATGTCTGTCACTAAAATTTCCCCGGCTTTAAATTTGCGAATTTCCTCGGCCTTGGCAATCAGTTTGGCTTCACCCGTACCGATTTTTTCGCCGATGGCCGAACCGGAAACCAAAACTTTTCCCGTTTTTTCCAAAATATAATCTTCCAGCGTTAAATTGCTTTTAGCCGCTTCCACTGTTTCCGGCCGCGCCTGCAAGATAAACAGCCGCTTGGATTTGCCGTCCTTGGCCCACTCAATATCCATCGGCTTGCCATAATGCTTTTCAATCACTACCGCCCATTGAGCCAGTTTTAAAATATCCGCGTCGCTTAAAACAAATTTATCCTGCTCACTGGTTTTGGTCTTGATGTTTTTGGTCTGACGGCCGCCGGCCGCGTAAACTAACTTCAGCTCTTTTTTCCCGAGTTTTTTATAAATTATCGGCTTGAATTTTCCGTCCAATGTACCCTTAAAAACGCAAAATTCATCCGGCGTAATCCGGCCCTTGACCACGTTTTCGCCCAAGCCCCAGGCGCCGTTGATTAATACCACGTCGCGAAAACCCGTCTCGGTGTCCAGCGTAAACATCACCCCGGAGCAGCCCAAATCGGCATGCACCATTTTTTGCACTCCAATCGACAGGCCGACTTTAAAATGGTCAAAACCCTGATCCGCGCGGTAAGAAATCGCGCGGTTGGTGAAAAGCGACGCGATGGAATGGCGGCAGGCGTTTAGCAATTCCGCCTCGCCGCGGACATTAAGGTAAGATTCCTGCTGGCCGGCAAACGACGCCGTGGCTAAATCCTCCGCCGTGGCCGATGAGCGTACGGCCACGCTTACATTTTTGCCGTATTGCTGCTGCAGTTTTTTGTAGCCTTCAATAATCTGACGCTTTAAATCATTGGGCAATTCCGCTTTTAAAATGAGCTCCCGCACGGCCGCGCCTTTGCTCATCAAATTATCCAGTTTTTTGACGTTCAAATCACGCAGAATTTTTTTAATCTGTTTTTTCAGCCCGGTTTTTTTCAAAAAATAAAAATACGCCTGGGCGGAAATGGCAAAGCCGTTAGGCACCACGATTCCCTGGGGCGTTAGTTTTTGATACATCTCGCCCAAAGAGGCGTTTTTGCCGCCGACCTTAGGCACGTCTTTCATCGAAATTTGATCAAACCAGTAGATGAATTTTTTCTTGAGAAATAACATATTTGAATAAATTACAAATCCAAAATCTCAAATTACAAATTTAAAAAATTGGTTTAAAATTTTGAATTTGTAACTTGTAATTTGTTTGGGATTTGTAATTTTAGATTTGGTGCTTTGTAAATTAAATAAATTGAATATCACTTAAATTGTTTCAACTTTAACAAGATTTGTCTGTCCAATATACCCCAGCGGATGCGAAGCGGCAATCACCACGACATCGCCTTTTTTCACCAATTTTTTCTGCAGCAGCAGCGCCCGAATCTGCCTGATCAATTCGTTCACGTTTTCGCCCAAAGGCAACGTATAAGGTTTCACGCCCCAGGCCAAACAAAGCTGATTTCTGGTTTCCGGCGTGGCGGTTAACGCCACTACGTCCTTATTCGGCCGGTATTTGACAATTGAGCGCGCGGTGAAACCCGCCGTGGTCGCGCAGACGATCAATTTCGCGTTCACGTCGTCGGCCATGGTTTTCACGGCAAAACTCACCGTTTCAGTCACGCCGCCGACTTTTTTCAATATATCTTCAATCGCCTCGTGCTCGGCCACTTCCATTTTTTCCGCTTCGTGAGAAATCCTGGCCATCACTTCCACGGCCTTAAGCGGATATTTGCCCGTCGCCGTCTCGCCGGAAAGCATAATCGCGTCCGTGCCGTCCAAAATCGCGTTGGCGACATCGGAAACTTCGGCGCGCGTCGGCATCGGAAATTTAATCATTGACTCAAGCATCTGCGTGGCAACAATCACCGGTTTGGCTTCCTGCACGCAGCGGCGGATGATTTTTTTCTGGATCATCGGTAAATCTTCCAGCGGCACTTCCAAACCCAAATCGCCGCGCGCCACCATAATGCCGTCGGCCGCTTTCAAAATTTCCTCAAAATGCGCCACCGCGTCCGGCCGCTCAATCTTGGCGATAATTTTAGTCAAGGTTCTCGGCCCCCAGCCGTTGCGCTCGGGTTTTTTGTAATCCTTAATCTTTCTGCCCAAACGGCGCTCCAAAATGTAAATCTTTTTGCGCAAATCAATAATATCTTTGGCATCTTTGACAAAAGACAAAGCCACAAAATCCACGCCCTGTTTCAAACCGAACTTCAGATCGGCGATATCTTTGGCCGTCACCGCCGCCGCCTTAATCGTCACGCCGGGAAAATTCATGCCGCGGTGCGAGGTCACTACGTCGCCGACTTTGACTTTGCATTCAATATTTTTGCCTTTGATCGCCAGCACTTCCAGCTGAATTTTGCCGTCATCAATCAAAATTTTATTGCCTTTGACTAAGTCCCGGTACAAATTCGGATATTGAATCGGAATATAAGTGGAAACTTCCTTTAACGTCACTTTAAAATTTTCCGGCACCAGATGAATGGTCTGGCCGGCGGCTAGTTTGATGCCGCTGGCATCCACGTCGCCGGTGCGAATCCGCGGCCCCTGCAAATCCTGCATAATCGCCACTGGCGCATCAAGCTGGCGCGAAACCGTGCGGATATTTTTAATCAGCATGGTGTGATGGCGGTAAGAACCGTGCGAAAAATTCAGCCGCGCCGTATTCAGGCCCGCTTTGATCATTTGCGTCAGCATGGCTTGGCTTTCCGAAGACGGCCCGATCGTGCAGACGATTTTAGTGCGTTTCATAGGTTTAGTTAATCAGCAAAATTAGCCAGGACAGATCTGGTCTCGCTGTTCTCGCTGTTCTCGCTGACCTTGCTGACCTCGCTATTCTAGCTGTTTAGGCTAAATTTTTAACGTCTTAATAATCCAGTCCCCCAGGCTTTGGGCGAATTGCCCGACCAGCGGAATTTCCCATTTTTCCCCCTGCAGGGCTTTGATTATGCCGACAATGGCGATAACGCCGATAACCAGGTTGACCACCAGCATCAGCGGCCCGGTCAATAATCCAGCCAGCCAGCAAAGCAACAACAAAACGCCCTGATTGGCGTGAAAACGGATAAAACTATTGTCTTTTCTCGCGGCCAAGGCCAGCAAACTTAAAATCCAAAGATAGCTGACCGCGCCCCAAATTTTTTCCTCCGAGGATAATTTTGCATCTGCCATAATTTTAAAAAATTATTGTTTAAAGACAACAATATTATAACATAAAACGAAATTGAAGTAAAAAAAAGTAGGCACTTGCCTACTCAGACGCTTTTTCTGCTACTACCTCCCGCAGGGAAAGCGTGATTTTTCCGCTCCTTTGGTCAATATCTTTCACCCAGACTTCCACGATTTCACCCAGCTTCCAGCCTGCCGCTATCGCCTCATCCGGATTAACTGAGCCCTCGCCAAACGGCGGAAACGCGACTCGGCACATGAATCTGTACCATCGGACGACAATACCCGAATAATTCGCTCCGACGCGCAGATCAATGCCGAAATTGGCTTCCAGACATTCGGCAATCTGCTCAACTAAATTACCCTCATCGTCGTAAGCCTTCACCGAGCCATCCGGGTAAACATAGACCGCGGTTTGTCCGCAGTCAGACGACACAGTGAAACAATAGAAACGCTCATCGCCAACCAACGATTCGGCTTTATCCGCTGACATGTAGGCTTCCGCATATTGGCTCATGCTGCCACCCTCCTTAACCATGGTTTGCTCAAACCTTATCGTTTCTGTTTATTTTTGTCAAATAGAAAAACCGGGAATTTTTCCCGGCCTTTCCTTATGGTTTGAGATTTAGAATTTTGGATTTTGAATTTCCGCGAAGCGGTCCTACATCATGCCCATGCCACCCATGCCCGGCATACCGCCCGGCATGCCATGCTCGTGCTTTTCCGGAATATCGGTCACCGCCGTTTCCATGGTAATCAAAGTCGTGGCAATGGACGAAGCGTTTTCCAGCGCGGTGCGCGTCACTTTCATCGGGTCCACAATACCGGCTTTTAACATATCCACTTTCTGCATGGTGGCGAAATCATAGCCGGAGTTGGCATCGCTTAATTCCTTAATATCATTAAGAATCAAGGAAATATCTTTAATCCCCGCGTTGGCCGCGATCTGGCGCAACGGCGCGGTCAAAGAATTTTGGATGATTTTCACGCCGATTTTTTCATCTTCGCTTAATACCGTCTGGCTTTCCTTAAGCATCTCGCCCAAGGCATAGGCGATTTTGGCCAAAGCCGCGCCGCCGCCGGGCACAATGCCTTCGGCCACGGCCGCTTTGGTCGCGTTTAACGCGTCTTCAATTTTAAATTTCTTTTCTTTCATTTCCGTTTCGGTGGCCGCTCCGACTTTGATCACGCCCACGCCGCCGGAGAGCTTGGCCAGGCGTTCCGTCAATTTTTCCTTGTCAAAACTGGAATCAGTCATTTCCACTTCTTTTTTAATCTTGGCAATTCTGGCTGAAATGTCTTTCTTGTCCCCTTTGCCATCAACGATGGTGGTGTATTCCTTGGTGGCAATGACTTTGCGCGCGGTGCCCAAATGTTCCAAATCGGCTTTTTCCAGTTTCAGGCCGACTTCTTCGGAAACCACCACGCTACCGGTCAAAACCGCGATGTCGTTAAGCATTTCTTTCCGGCGGTCGCCAAAACCCGGGGCTTTAATGCCCAAAACATTAAACGTGCCGCGCAGTTTGTTGACGACAAAGGTCGCCAAAGCTTCGCCTTCTATGTCATCGGCGATAATCACCAGCTCTTTTTTGCCGCCCTGCGCCACCTTTTCCAAAAGCGGCAAAATATCGTGAATGGCGGAAATTTTTTGATCGGTAATTAAAATCTGCGGTTCTTCGTATTCGGCTTCCATCCGCTCGGTATTGGTAATCATGTACGGCGAGACATAGCCTTTGTCAAAACGCATGCCCTGCACCGTTTCTTTTTGCAAGCCGAAAGTTTGGCTTTCTTCCACGGTCACCACGCCGTCTTTGCCGACTTCTTCCATAATATCGGCGATCATATTGCCGACTTGTTCATCCAGCGAAGAAATGGTCGCCACTTGCGCCACTTCTTTTTTATCCTTAATCGGTTTGGTGATTTTTTTCAAGCCCAAAATCGCGGCGGCCACGGCCTTTTGCATGCCGGTTTTTAACGCCAGCGGATCCGTGCCCGCGGCCACGTTTCTCAAGCCTTCTTCAATAATCGCCTGCGCCAAAACCGTGGCCGTGGTGGTGCCGTCGCCGGCCACGTCATTGGTTTTTTCCGCCACTTCCTTAATTAAAGACGCGCCGATGTTTTCAAACTTGTCTTCCAGTTCAATTTCCTTGGCAATAGTGACGCCATCGTTGGTAATGACCGGCGAGCCGAAGCCTTTATCCAAAACGACGTTTCGGCCCTTGGGACCCAAAGAAACTTTAACGGCGTTGGCGACTTGGTCAATGCCTTTTTTAATTTTGACGCGAGCTTCCTCGCCGAAGAGTAATTGTTTAGACATATTTTTAGCTTGTAGGGAGTAGGAAAGTAGCTTGTAGCCTCCCCGTTTAGAGCGCCTACAAGCTACAAGCTACTTTCCTACTTTGCTTAATTATTATTAAAATTATTCAATCACCGCTAAAACATCCTCATCCGATAAAATCTTGTATTCGGTTTTTTCCACTTTGACTTCCTCCCCGGCGTATTTGCCGAAGATGACTTTATCGCCGATTTTTAAATTCAGCTTGGTAATCTTTTCCCCTTCGCCGATGGCCACAACTTTACCTTCAGCTTTTTTTTCTTTGTCCACCGTGTCCGGCAAAACAATTCCGGATTTTGTTACTTCTTCTTCCGCGATGGGCTGCACCGCAATGCGATTGCCTAATGGTCTTAATTTCATAGTTTTAGCGTCTTAATTATTAAATTGAATTAATTAGCACTCTGACTTAAAGAGTGCCAACACTTGTATGTTAGTTAATCTTACTCCGCTTGTCAAGGGTTGTCAAACTAACGGCTATTACCCTTCAAATTCCTCAAATTTAAGGCAAAAATCAGCCAAAAAACCATAATGCCGGAAAACAAAGTCCAAAAATAATGATCAAACAAACCAATGAATAAAATAGCGATCAAACATAATAAAGCCATTGCCGCTTCTTGCTCAAGCGGCAGCGCTGAGGTGTCCGCGCCACCTGGCTCACTGATGCCAGCTGGCGCCGCGCGCGTTAAAAAAATTCTTTTCGTTAACGAAAACAGCAGCAAAAAAACCATGGCCCCAAAAACCAGCGCGCCGAATATTCCCAGTTCCGCAAAAATTAATAAGTAAATATTATGCACGGGCTGATAATAATGCCCAGGCCAAACGCGGCTGATATTTTGAAAAACCGCCAAAGTGTAGTTGCCAATACCCGTGCCGCCCAGCCAATGGGCGCCGATTAACTGCAGCGCTTGAGTGGTGAAGCTTAACCGCTGGGAAATGGAAACCGCTTCCAGCCTCCCCTCGCCCATAAGCCGCGCAGCCAAAAGCGGCCAGTAAATCGCGCTCAGCGCGGAAAATAAAACCAGCAAAACCAATAAAATTTTCCGCCATTGCCAAACGCCATTTTTATCCTTAATATAAATTAGCCAAAATCCCAGAAGCGCTAAAACTAAAATCAGGGCTAACCAGGCCGAACGCGAAAAAGTAAAAAATAGGCCGGCTGCCATGATTAAAATGCCGGCCAAAACCGCCCAGCGGGCTTTTGGCTGATCCAGACGCCAAGCGAAATAAAATAAAAAAATCAGGCCCAAAACCAGATAGCCGCCCAAAATATTGGGATGCGGAAAACTGCCGTAAGCGCGCAGCCAGCGCTCAGACGCCGTCTCCAAAACCACCGCGCCGGCGCTGTTGGGCAGATGCAGCGCCAGTCCCAGCCATTTATTGGCAAAAACAGACTGCGTAAAAAATTGGCCAATGCCAAACAGTCCCTGCAGCGCCGCGGACAAACAAAAACTGAAAGCCACTTTTGAAAAATCAGGCTTAATGTTTACCACCAGCGCCACTAGTGCCGCGCTGGCCGCTAGATGCAGCCAGGCATAATAGGCCAACTGGCGGCTGGGCGCGAACAGAATGGAAATGGCCGCAACAAAAATAAAAATCACCATCAGCCAGTAAACCGCGGCGGCCGGTTGCCGGCTCTGGCGAATCATTTCAGCCATTGATAAGCGATGATTTTTTTTATGGCGCCAAAGCCAAAATCCAAAAAATCCCAAAACCAGCCAAAGCAGAATTTCCGTGCCATAAAGCGACAGCCGGCCGTATTCCCAGACCGAGCCGTTGATAAACGCATCCTGCCAAATCAGCCGCGTTTGCCACGGCAAAAAAAAGATAAAAAGATATAAGCCAATTTTAATCATGTTTGCCATTTAGAAAATGCCCAGACGATTTAATTTGTCCCGCCACTGCGCCAGGTATTGCCGGCGGCGGTCGTTTTTGTGAAATTTAAGAATCGCGGCGGAAATTACCACGTCGGTATTCGGCGCGTCAATCAAGCTGCCGAAATATTTTTTTATCTTTTTCGCCTGCAAAGTTCTGGCCAGCCGCTCCAGCCCCTCGCCCAGACGGCCGCCGAACGCGCCAGCGCCCGCGGCGCGAAAAAATTTTACCGCCTGGTTTTCAAAAATCAGCCGGCGATGGCTGGTTTGCGGCGGATAATAATTCGGCAATATCTCTGTCAGCCAGCCGTTGGCGGCGAAAAAATTCCGCCCCGTGCCGCCATCATAAACCGGCGCGAAAGTGGCCAGCCAGTAGGCCAAATGCGGATCTTCGGGCTGCAGCCTGATATCCGCCAGATCCAAATGGTTTCCGCCCGCGTAAAAACTCAGACAAATCCGATCAATGTATTTTTCATCATGCCGCCGGATGCCCAGCAAGGTCGTTAAAGCCGTCACTAAAAGCCGCCCAAACCATAAGCGTTTGGCGTTTACGATGATGAAAAAATCAATGTCACTTTCCGGGCCGGCGTTATTGTAGCCGGTTTTATTGCAGACGGCGATAAATTCTACCAGATGCAGCCAGCGTAGCCAGCGCGCGGCTTTCAGCGCGATTCTGAATTTTTTTTCCGCCAGCGCGTAATGTGTTAGCCGCTTGGCCACCAGCGCCTCCCGGCCCGAAAAAAAATAAAAACCGTGCTTCACGGCTAAAATTTCTCGCAAATTTCCGGCCGTCATTGCGTCCCGGACTTGCCGCAGGGAATAAGCCGACTGCGGCTCGT
>Ga0265297_10012678_pt1 | contig 10069 bp, 3 predicted proteins | sample Munlanlwell13791_FD_192502 | JGI IMG/M metagenome (GOLD analysis project Ga0265297, IMG submission 192502) | Leachate microbial communities from a municipal landfill in Southern Ontario, Canada - Leachate well 137-91 | ecosystem: Engineered > Solid waste > Landfill > Unclassified | place...
GTGGTCGCCGTGGCGCCCCTGCGCAACCGCCTGTGGGACGACACCGACAACCGCCGCGCGGAAACCCTGTCACGGCTACTGGCATTGCAGCTCAGCCGGCAACCGGGGCTGTTGCTGGTGGAGCGCGATGAGCTGCGGCGGGTCGCCGAGGAGAAAACCGCGGCGGCCACCGCAACCGGCCGGCTGGTCGCCGCCGCCGTGGTGGTGGAGGGCAGCACCTTGTTCACTCCCGCCAAAACCGGCACCGGCAAGACCCTTGCCGTGGAAACGGCGTTCCGGCACGCATCAGCCACCCAGCCCGGCCCGGCGGTGACCGGTAACACCGAGGATTTGATGGGGATCGCGGCACCGTTGGCGCGGGAGATCGCCGCCCGCCTGCACCCCAGCGTCGTCGTCGCTGCGAACTCTGCCAGAACCGCCCCGTTCGATGCGGCCGGCGAGGCGCGCTATTTCCTGTGGCTTGCCAAGATCCAGCGCAATGACGAAACCCGGCGGCCGTTTTTGGAAACCGCCTATGCCTTGAACCCGCAAGACCCGGAGATCCGCCAGGCCCTGGCCAATGTGTTGCTGAGGCAGCCGTATGAAAACTGGGCTTGCTCCCAACAACCGCCGCCGAAACGGGCCGTGGATGAGGGATTGCCCGACGGCATCCGGGCGCTGTATTTGCTAATGGCATCCCCGGCGACCACGATTCCCATGGAAGGCTTTTCCGACCTGCTGATCAAGCTGAAGCCGGAAACCGTGACGCCGGAACAGCGCGGCCAGCTCCGGCAGGCCCGCGCGCTGCTGCGGCGCTATCAAGAGTCACATTGGGAGGTGCAGGATGGTGTGCCGCATCACGGCTTGCCCTGGATCGGCCAGTTCTTTGGCATCATTCCGGCGATGATTGAAACACCGGAAGAGGCTATGGCCTACTTGGAACCGATGGCTGCCTATTGGCTGCGCTCGCCGGAACGGATGGCATACGAAGGCGTGACGGAGGTTTTTCGGGACATCTGCGGGTTGCGGGATGGGTATGCGGCTTGTCCGCGCTGGTCCGCGGCCACTGTGGAGCCGCAGTTTGACGCCATGCTGCTCCGCTTGCAGCCGCTGGCGGAAACGGGCGATCCGCTGCTTCATGCGCAACTCGACTTCATCCGGACTTTTCGCGAAAAGGAATATCAGGGGAGGCCCCCTGAAGGCTATCCGCCGCAGGGGCCCGAGGCGGTGACGGCGGCCCGCAATCTGCTCACGGCCTATCAGGCCCGCGCCGCCGGCAACCCGAAATGGGGCCAGGCCGTGCAGGTGTGGGAGGGAATGCGGGTTTGGCAGGCCTTGAGTTGCCTGCCCTGGCCGGAACAGGAAACCTGGTTCAATCGCCTGTTTTTGCCGGCGTTGCAGCAAGGCTACACCCGCAACTTTTCCTATCCGTGTGGCGGCTATTTCTTTTTTCCGTCCGCCCCAGCCCCATCGCCCGAGTACCGGCGGATGGCGGTGCGGGCTTACGCCCTATTGGCCCGCCAGTCTGGCAAAGAGTTGGACAACGTATTGCAAGGCATGCGGGTCAAGGCAAAAACGTTTGGGGTGGTGTTGGCGGACAGCCTGCCGGGGAATGGCGACGCTCCGATCCTGGAAATTGACCTGTCGGCCTTGGGGTTGCCCAAGGATCGCCCGTGCAACGTCGCGGGCTTTGTCCAAGAGCCGGAAACGATCTGGTTATTGGTCAAGGGGGGCTGGAATGGCGTGCTCCGCTACGATGTAAAAGAGGCGCGGGTGACCGGTGCCGTAAAGTGGCCGTGGGCCGACGGCCAACGGCCCGACCGCCCCCACAACGGCGGCCAAATGATCACAGTGACGGCGGATATGGTTTGGTGGAGCGAGTACAACCAGATCTGCCGCCTGCCCAAGACGGCATTCACCTTGCCGGCGACCTTGGTGAATCCGGCCATGGCCGCGATGCCGGGACTAAATCCGCCACCCGACCAGGTCTTTGCCATGGTGGACGGCTGGATTTATTGGCACGGACACAACAACAGCGTCTGGCGGTTGCGCCAGGCTGCAGGCCAGCCGCTGGGGCCGGCGGAATGCGTGGCGGACTCCGCACGGGTGGGCGGGCCCGGCCCGCTGGACGGCGGAGACGGGTGGGGGGTCGTGACTCTGCTGGCCGATCCATCCCGACACCGCGTGCTGTGGGTGGTGATTGGGCGCGATTGCGACGAGCCGCCCAGCGGTGTCTGGAGTCATTCTACCGCCACCGGCCATTTGGAACAGATCATGGTGGCGCGATTTGTGCTTTCCAATGCCAGAACCTGCACGTTGGACAACGGCCGCTGGGCCTATGACGGCGGTTTCTTTAGCCGGATTGTGGTGGATCTGCATCAGGATCGCGTGGAGTACGGCTTTGCACAAGATCCACCTTTCCCTTGGAAGCGCCCAGGCGACCCCCAGAAGATGGCAGCCCCAAACTTGTCCTTGCCAGCGGTTGAGGAGGAATGCCGAAATGCCCAAACCGCTCCCTGTTTTACCTTAACCCCGGCGGCGTCGGGGGCCATGCTCCTGTTCAAGCCTGACGGCGAAGGCGCGCGGGTGCTGGTGTTCACGCCCGCAGCCTGTCTAGCCGCGGTCAAAAATGATGAGCGGTTGCTTGACCGGATTATCTCCGGCGCCTGGTGGACGCCGCGTGGCATCCTGATTGCCGCCGCGCCAGATCGTGAAGGCCCGATGAAACTTTGGCTGTATGACGTGGCCACGAAAACTGCGCCCCCGGCACCGGGGAAGTAATTTGGGAGAACAAAGAACCATGCGGACGAGCCTGCTGAAAACAATCGCCGTTCTGCTCACCCTCGGAACCGGGTTGGCGGCGGCCGCCGCGCCGCGGCTGGCGGTGGTGGCGGTGACCCCGGCGGCGGAGGCGCGGACGGTTGCCGACCAGCTGACCGCGGCGCTCTCCCGCGAGCCCGCCACCCTGGCGCTGGTGGAGCGGCAGCAGGTTGACGCCGTGCTCCGGGAGCTGGGGCTGGCCGCCGCCCAGGGCCGCGGCGGCCAACTGGCGCTGGGCGAACGGCTCAACGCCCAAGGACTGCTACTGCTCGACGTGGCAGACCGGACGCTGACGGCGCGCCTGGTGGACGGCGCCAGCGGCCTGGTCCTCTTCTCGGAAGCCTGGCCGGTCGATGCCGTGCAGGGCCAAGGCTTGCCGGAGGCCGCCACGGCACGATTGCGGGAGCGGATTTTGGCCGGCCTGCGCCAGGCCGCCGCCCTGGCCGGCGGCGCGGGTGTCAAAGGCGCGACGGTGGTCGCCGTGGCGCCCCTGCGCAATCGGAACGGGAATGAAACGGATGATCATCGGGCAGAAGCCTTGTCACGCTTGTTGGCCTTGATGCTCAGCAAGCAGCCAGGACTTCTGCTGGTGGAGCGTGACGAATTACGGCGAGTGGCCGAAGAAAAGAACATGGAGGGCACGGAAACCGGCCGGCTGGTTGCAGCGGCCGTGGTGGTAACGGGAAGTGCCTGGTTTGCACCCGCCAAACCCGAAACCGACAAAATGGTCGCCGTGGAAACCGTTCTCCAACGCGGGACAACCACCCAACCCGGCCCCGCCATGACGGGTGACACCGGAAATTTGGTAGAACTGGCCGGGCGCCTGGCTGGTGCAACAGCCGCCTGCCTGCGCTCAGGCGGCACCGTTGCGGACTCTGCAAACACGGCCCCGTTCGATGCCGTCGGCGAGGCGCGCTATTTCCTGTGGTTGGCAAAATGCTGGGGCACCGGCTCAGCCTCCCTGCCGTTCTTGGAAACCGCCTTGGCGCTAGATCCGAATAACCCGGACGTCCGTCGGGCCATGGCCCAATCGTTGCGGGCATATGGCGGCGAGAACTGCGATCAGCCAATATCGACGCGCACCATGCGGTGGATTTTGAATAACGAACGGGCTTTGCATCTGTGCCTGCAAGAACCGCCCGTGCTCGATGGTGACATCGGGGATATTGGCAACCAATTGAACAATTTGAATCCGAATGATTTTTCGCCTGCACAGCTTCAGGAAATCCGGCAAGCCCGCGCATTATTAAGGCGTTATATGGAGGCCGCTTGGGACATCCGGGACGGGGTGCCACACCGGCATATCGGCTGGACCTCAAATATTTTGGCGGTCATTCCGGCATTGTTCGAAACGCCGGAGGAAGCGGTGGCTTATATGGAACCGATGGCTGTCCAATGGTTGCGCTCACCGGAGCCGCTACTTGGGCAGGACACGCTCACTGTCTTGCAGTGTATCAGCGACCAATTGATGTTCTATTGCTGTCCGCGCTGGGATAAGAAAAAAGTAGAGCCCTTGTTTGCTGCAATGATGCGCCGGCTGCTACCTTTGGCGTCAGTGAGTGATCCGCTGATCCGTGCTGAAGCCGCGTTCATCTGCGCCTATCAAGGAGAAAGACGGTTTCAGACAGAGATCGGAGAAGGGGGGGCCAGGCAAAGCGAGGAAGCCGTACTCGCAGCTGTCGGCTTGCTGAGCGCTTATCAAGCGCGTGCTGCCAGCAATCCCAATTGGGCCGGGGAGATCAAAAATATGCGGCAGGGACGGGCGATTTGGCTGGCGCTGGGCTGCCTGCCCGGTTCGGATCAGGAAAAATGGTTCGACAACTTGCTGTTACCGGCGTTGCAACAGGAATACCGGCCGACATTTTCTTATCCGGTTGCCGAATTTTTTGTTTTACCGTCCATGCCCGCGTCCTCGCCGGAATACCGGCGGATGTTCACACAAGCCTATTCTGTGTTGTCCCGTCAGTCTGGTCAGAACTCGGATAACGCGTTGAGGAACATGCGGATTACGGCGCAGCGGTTGGGCATGGCGTTGACGACGGATCGGTCGACGACCGGCGCCTGGCCGGCCCGGGAAATAGACCTGACGGTGGCGGGGCTGGTCAATGGCAGTCCGTATGCCATTCACGGTTACATTCAGGAGGCGGGGACAATTTGGTTTTTGTTTCATGGCGCTTGGACGGGAGTGGTCCGGTATGACGTGAGGGAGGCACGGGTGACCGGGGCGGTAAAACTGCCGTGGCCAAGAGGCAACAGGGCCGGAGTCGCGGTCGGCAGCCAGCCGATGGCGGTAACTCCAGACGCCGTTTGGTGTCTCATGTATGGCCAATTGTGGTGCTTGCCAAAGACAGCGTTTACGCTGCCGGCGACCACGGAAACGATCCAGCCGTTGCCCAATCTGACTCCGGCGGCGGCGGCATTGGTCCTGGTGGATGATTGGATTTATTGGATCACGGAAAGCCGGGCCATTTGGCGGATGCGGCAGGTCGCGGGCAGGCCAGTGGGGACGGCGGAATCAGTGGCGGACGCCGCCCGCGTGGGCGGGCCCGGGCCATTGGACGGCGGGCTGCCCTGGGGGGCCATCGCACTGGTGGCTGATCCGCCGCGACACCGGGTGGTGTGGGGAGTAAACGAGGCCAGCCCCAATCCGCCATGGGACGAGGGGCCGCGCAACGGCATCTGGAGCCACCAGGTTGCCACCGGCCACTTTGAACACCTCATTGCGGCGCGGTTCCCGGATGTCGCCAAGGTCAGCACGATCGATGGCGACCGTTGGATGTACAGCGGGGACTGTTTTGTGCGTGTCGCGCTGGATTTGGGTCATGACCGCGTGACTTACGGCATGGCACTGGATCCGCCCTTCACCTGGAAACACCCCGGTGACCAACAGGCAACCACAACGCCAAACTTGCCATTGGCCGTGCCCGGTCCGGGATGTTTTGACGGTTGGACCAAGCCCTGCTTCACGGTGACGTTGGCGGCGCCCGATGCGTTCCTGTTATTTACACCGCGCGGCGATGGCGTGCGGGTGCGGGTGTTTACGCCCACAACCTGCCTGGGCGAGGTGAAGAACGATGCGCGGCTGCTCGATCATATGGTGGGCGGCGCCTGGTGGACGCCGCGCGGCATCCTGGTCGCGGCCGTGCCGGAACGCACGGGCCCGATGAAGCTGTGGCTGTACGAATCCGTGGCCCGGCCGGCCACAACGCCCTGAAGGCAAGCACCGAAATGAGAACAAAATCAATCTCGTCGCACGCGGAGGCGCGGAGTTCGCGGAGGAAAACGTGACACAGGCAATCCTGCCGGCGTGTCGGCCATTCAAATGCCGCCCGAAAAAACAACACCAAGATAAAAGGAGATGTTATCAGATGTGGAATCACGTATGTCGACTGAGTGTCATGGGCGTTTTTTATACCGGTCTGTGTATTGGCGCTTGCGGGGCTGATACCCAGCCGCTGCTTGATGGCATTGCCCTGCGCCAGCCAGTTCCATTGACCGCAGACACGGAAAAGCGCGGAATTGCCATCGTCGCGCACACCGATCTCATTTTGGTGCTGACCTTGCCCCCGGGAAGCGTGGCGAAGGTCGATGATCTGCAAGGGCGAAAAATGGCGGGAAATCCCGGCCGGGCCAATTCGTTGGTGCCATTGCGGAAGGGGCGATACACGCTGCACCTTGCCGCTGGCGACGAAACGGGGGCCAGCGCCTCGGTTGACGCGGTGGCACTTGGCAGATTGAAACCATCGGATACGGCTACCTTGGTCTCTTCGCATAGCAATCCGGTTGTTTTGGGGTATTTCGTTGATCTCGAAACGGCCGGCGATTACGGCTTGTCGTTCACAACCAAATACAAGGGAAAATTGCCGGCCGGCGGCGGGTATAACATCCAGCGTGAAGGTGGCTCCCAAAATGTTTATACTGGATTTTACCCGGACTACACGTATGGAACGGCCGGTGATTTTAATACCGTCGACATTGCCATGTCCAAGGTTTTTCTCACGCCGGGCCGCTATTACTTCGTTTATTTCTATGACGCCTCCCCACGAACCAAAGACCTCGGTCTGACCATTAAAGCAACCTTTTCTCCGCAAGCCTCTGAGGACGTCCCGGTAAAGTCAGAATCAGATGCAAAAAAGCCGTAGATTGAGATTTTTTAATAGATTTTCACCACGAAGAGCATGAAGCACATGAAGTAAACCGGCAGCAAGGCAATCAAAACGCAGTTGGACGTCCTGATTCCGCTTTTTCTTCGTGCTCTTCATGTTCTTCACACTACCGTCCCACTGGTGCTCGAAAAAGGCGATTTCCCTGAGATTCCAAGCGTAAGGCGGTTTGTTTTGATCCTGACCCATTTTGCATTTTCCGTACCCGTGCCCATGCCCGTGCCCGAACATAGAAAACAGGATGCCCATGGATTGTTGTCGACCACGAAAGAAGGGATGGTAGCTCGGGCACGGGAAAAGGCACGGGCACGGAATGAATGATGGCATCCCATGAGACGGCTATGACGCAGATCCGCGAACTCCGCGGTAATTTTACCATTAGTGAGCAGGGGGAGAGACACATGCGTTCGAAGTGGGGGCAGATAATCCTGGCGGTGGCAGCGGTGGCGCTGTTGGGGGTGGCCGGCGTCCGATTTTACGGGCAGTGGCGGGAGTCGCAGCCGGTGCGCCTCACGGTTCAGCCGGGTGGCGGCGTTCCCGGCGGCGCGCCGGTTGCGGGCGGAATGGCCATGCACCGGCCGCCCCAGGCCCCACCGGTGCCGGTGGATCCGGCGGTCACGCTGACCGACTGGCGGGTGGCGGCGGTGCCGGTGCTGGCCGGCCGCCGGCCGCGCCTGGCCGCCATGGCGCCGGAGGCGGCAGACAACCTGGACCGGCGGGGGACGCGTCCCGCCATTTGCCTCCAACTGACGTGGCTGACCGAGAAGGCCGGCGGACAGGGCCGCCGGTTTCCCCTGGCCGCGCTTTGTGACGCCATCCGCATCCGGCGCGCCCCGGCCGGAACGGCGGCCTGGAGCCCGGCGGCCGAGTATGGCGCCGCCAGTTTCGGCACGATCATGCTGGTGCCGGCGGGGCCCTGGCCGGCCGCCTCCAAGAGGGTTGAAGACGCCTGTTGGGTGGACGCGGCGGTGGAGCCCGGCCGGTTATACGATTACCAGGTCCAGTTGCTGCGCGGCGGCAAGGTATGGGCGGAGAGCGGCGTCTGCACCGGGGTCGCCGTCGCCCTGCCCGAGCTCCGGACCGCCACCACCGTGGCCGGACGCCGCGAATTCCGCTGGGGTGAGCCGACCCCGGCGGCGGCGGCCGGGCTGGTCCATCCCCGGCTGTGGCTTACGCTCAACAAAAACACCACTCGCCCCAATCTGGCCTGCCTGCCGTGGGCGGCCGGTTCCTGGGTGTCGCCATTGTCCGCGGAGTATTTGGACCGGCAGGAAGCGCGGCTCTGCCTGACCGCCCGGCTCCGCCATGCCACCTGGTCAAAGCGGGATGGACGGACGGAGGATTATCGGCCGATCCTGCTGACCGGCGCCGTCCCGCCGCGGAAGGCGCCACGAATGGGCCGGCCGGCGGCCCCGCCCCCGGTTGTGGACCCCCTGCCGGAATGGGGCGGCCTGTGCTGGCGGCTGCCGTTTGATGACGGCATGGACGGCAACTCCATGCTGCGCTTCGGCGATGCCGCGGATTCCGTGAAGCTGGACGACGTGTGTTTTTGGTTCGACAATCCCATCCGGGGCCGGTGGCGGGAGTGGCGGATCACGTTCCCCGCCCAGCCGGTTCTGGACACCAGTTTTTTACGGCCGGAAGAACCGATTCCCCTGCCTTGGCCCGGTCCGGCGGAACGGGTGCACTTTCAGCTCGGGCCGGGCCCCGGCCCGTTGGCCACTCCCGGCGCGCCATGCACCTTCTCCATGCTGCGGGTGCCGGTGCCGGAGCCGCTGCGGGCGGTGTGCGGGGATGGCTGGGTCAAGGTGACTTGGTCGGCGCTGCGGGGCATTCGTGCGGACGACTGGCTGGACGGGCCGCGCTTTGTGCTCGCCCGGATCGACCAGGCAGACATGGCCGCAAGATCGGCCGGCGGCGACAACCCCCGCACTTGGGGCCGGTCACGGGAGCTTTATGTGGGCGGCCCGGAGGTGTTGGAATACACCGACCGCGAGGTGCGCAACGGTTTCGCCTATGCCTATGTCCTGCGGGTGGAGGGGGTGGCCAGGGCCACCGGCTGGCGCCGGCAGGGCGGCGCTTTCGACCTGCCCCAGCCGGTCCGCGCCGCGGCGCCGTTCGGCTGGAGCGGCCGGCCGCTGCTGGCGGTGCCCGAGCCGCCCCATCCGCTGCGGGTGGGGCTCTTGCTGGGCGGGGAACCGCAGGACGCCGATTCATCGGACGCCGTCGTCCGAGACGCTTTTTCCAACGCCCTGGCTGGCCTGCCTGGGATGACCGTGGTGGAGCGCATCGGTGCGGACAAGCTGTTTGTGGAACGGCAGTTGGTCCGTACCGCGGGCGCCGAAGAGGCCGCGGCGGCCGCCGCCACTGGTCCGGCCAACCCCACTCCCGCCGACCTCTTTTTGGAATGGCGCCAGCGCCGGGACCCGGATGCCGCCTGGTACGACATCTGGCTGGCCGACCACCGGCAGGGCATTCATGAACGGCTGTGGACCGGGCGGGCCGTGGACTTTGTCCCGGCGGCGGCGGCGCGGGAGGTGGCCCGGCAACTGGCCGCGCGCTACCCGGGCATGATGGCCGCCGCCCCGGCGTCGGCGCTGCCGCCCGCCGCCATGTCCCGCCGACTGCGCATCGCGGTGGGCAACCTTGCCGATGACGACGGTTCCCAGGAAGAGGCGGGCAAGCTGGACGACCTGCTGGCCCTGGCCCTGACGGAGCGGCGCGAGTTCGAGGTGGTCGACCGCCGGGAAACGGCGCGGATGGTAAGCGAGCTGGGCGCCGCCGCGGCCGACCCACTGCAACTGGGGCGGCTGCTCAAGGCTGACCGGATCGTGACTGGCAGTTGCACCGAGGCCGCCGGCCGGATTCATGCCAACCTCCGGCTGCTGGATCCGGTCTCCGGCGCCGTGGTGGCCACCCTGACCGAGGCGGCCCCCGCCGCCGAATTGGACGCCTTCTGTACCCGCCTGGCCGCCCGCCTGGCTGCCGTCGGGGGGCCGGCCGCCGCAACAGCGCCGGCCTTGGCCGCCAGCCCCGTCTTGCGCGATCTGGAAGCCGCCGTGTTCCGGCAGGCCGCCAGGTGGAAGGGACGGCGGGAAGAGGAGGCC
>Ga0265297_10012680_pt1 | contig 10069 bp, 6 predicted proteins | sample Munlanlwell13791_FD_192502 | JGI IMG/M metagenome (GOLD analysis project Ga0265297, IMG submission 192502) | Leachate microbial communities from a municipal landfill in Southern Ontario, Canada - Leachate well 137-91 | ecosystem: Engineered > Solid waste > Landfill > Unclassified | place...
GCTGATCTGTCTTCCGCCCCGGGCGTTAAAGGAATTGGAGATCAAGAACAAAGAGGTTTTTCTCCTGGAGGTCTCCCTGGATAAACTCTTATCCTTTTGCCGGTTAAATAAAAGATTCATTCCTCTTCCCAGGTACCCCGGGATCTCCCGGGACATCAGTTTTATCCTGAAGCAGGAGATCTCGGTCAAAGACATACTGGCTGCCTTAAAGCAAAAAGCCGGGCCGCTCTTGCGGGAGGCAAAGGTGGCGGATTATTATCAAGGCAAGCAGATACCTACGGGTTTCCGCGGGCTCACCCTGGCTTGCCTGTACAGTTCTCCTGAGCGCACCCTCACCGACGCCGAAGTCCAGCCGCTGCATAGCCTGGTTTGTGAAACGCTTGTCCACGCGTTCGGCGCGCAGATGCGCTAAGTTAGAGGAGATTGATTTTTCCGGAGTATATGCTATACTATATATACAAGGAAAACATAGCTCTTTAAGATATCCCTGCAGTGCTCGTTGGAATTTCGATAATTGTTGAACCAACACTAATTTCAAGGGAGCCCGCGGTTCCTCAAGCGTTCGCGCTTGAGGATAGGGCACCCACCTGAAACCAAATCGGTTCAGACTATTCGGTCCAACGGCACACGCGGGGATTTTTTATTTCAGAAGGAAATACGCACCTCGCCTGATTTGAGAGGCGAGTGTGCGCTTTCTGCGCAACCGGCCGATCCGATAAGGCCGGGTGTTATTCATGGATTTTTTTACGGAAGATAAAAAAACTGACCTCAAAAAATTGCCCCTGGCTGTGCGCATGCGGCCGAGGAACCTGGATGAGTTTGTCGGTCAGCGGCATATATTAGGTAAAGGCAAGCTCCTGCGCCGGGCGATCGAGGCAGACCGCCTGAGTTCCGTGGTCTTATACGGGCCTCCGGGAACAGGCAAGACCTCGCTGGCCTGGTGTATTGCCAACCTGACCCAGGCCTATTACATCGGGCTTAACGCCACCACCTCTAATGTCGAGGAGCTGCGCAAAGCGATTGCCTCCGCGAAACAGAAAGAGGCCAATACCGGCAAGAAGACCATCCTTTTTATCGACGAGATCCACCGTTTTAATAAGGCCCAGCAGGACGTTCTGCTCCCGGACGTGGAAGACGGCAATCCCGTCCTGATCGGCGCCACAGTGCATAATCCGTTCTTTTCCATCGCCTCTCCGCTCTTATCGCGGTCGGTAGTCTGCGAATTGCAGTCCTTAAAAGAGAGCGAGGTCCTGGTCATCTTAAATTCGGCGCTCAAGGATAAAGAGCGCGGGTTAGGGTCGCTTAAGGTTGTGCCCGGGAAAAAGGCCCTGGAGTTCCTGGCTAAAACCAGCGAAGGGGATGCCCGCCGGGCGCTTAACGCCCTGGAGGTGGGGGTATTGACCACGCCTCCATCCAAAGACGGCTCGATCTCTTTTGACCTGGAGGCAGCGCAGGAATCTATTCAGAAGAAGGCGGTGGTGTATGATCAGGATGAGGACGCGCATTACGATACTGCTTCAGCCTTTATTAAATCCATGCGCGGCTCTGATCCGGACGCGGCGCTTTACTGGATGGCCAAGATGCTTTACGCCGGAGAGGACCCGCGTTTTATCGCCCGCCGGGTCTGTATCCTGGCAGCCGAAGATGTGGGTAACGCAGACCCGTTGGCCCTGGTTTTAGCCAACGCCGCCCTGCAGGTCTCGGAATTTGTGGGGATGCCCGAGGCGCGTATCCCTCTGGCCCAGGCGGTGATCTACGTCTCCTGCGCCCCAAAATCCAATGCCGCTTATTTAGCCATTGACAAGGCGTTATCCGATATAGAGAATAATAAGGTCCAGGAGGTCCCGGACCATCTTAAAGACACGACCGCAGATGCCGATGCCCTGGGCCACGGCAAGGGCTATAAGTATAGCCACGATTATCCGGGGCATTATGTGCAGCAAAAATATACCCGTAAAAAAGTGCGCTACTATGAGCCGACGCGCATAGGTTATGAAGCCAAGATCAAAGAGCGGCTGGATAAATTACGTAATAACCCGAAGGGATAGCGAAACAAGATGGACCTGATGCTGTTATTCTCGGTGATAGGAGTGGGGCTGGTTGGTTTCGCGCTGGTGGTGGCGTTTTTGCCTGCACAGGGCGCAAAAGGCAAACCTAAGAAAAAGCCCGCGCCCGGGACCCAAGAGATGGCCGCGGATTTTAAGGATAGAAGGATCGCCGGCCTGGAAGCGGAGGTTAAGGCCTTAAAAGAGGAGGCTGAAAGAGCCAGGTCCGAATATGCCGGCGAGAAGGCGCGCTTCAAAGAGGCGATAGACAAGCACGAACAGCTGGAACAGGAATTGAAACGCCGGCAGGACTGGGTGGCGGTTTCCGAGGAGATGCTCAATAAGGTCAAGGCCGAGAATGCCGAGCTCAAGAATAAATTTAACGCTAAAGAAGAGGAGCTCCAGCGCGAATTCAGTAAAAACGTCAACGCGGCCAGGGATGCCAGGGAGCTGAGCGACAAGCTGCAGGCCCTGGACCGGGAGATCAAGCAGAAATCCGAACAGATCGAGATCCAGAAACATCAGATCGAAAAACACATCAAGGAGATCAAGGCGCACGAGAACAGGATCACGGAATTTCAGCAAAAGGAAAAGATCAGCGAGTGGGTGCCCAAGGAAGAATTCAATAAATTAAACGAAGAATATACCGAACTGGAAAAAGAATTTGAAGCCAAAGATGAAAAATTACGCATTTTTGCCGAAGAGATCACGCGTTTAAAACAACAGGAGGTCTCCCCCCCGGAAAAACCAGCTGAACCAGCGATAAGAGAAACCCCGGCGCCAGCAGAGCCGGCAAAAGAAGCGGTTCCTGAAGCGGCAACAGAAGAGCCAGCAGAGCCGGCTGCGGCCGAAGAAAAGCCAGAGGTCCCGGAAGAACTTCCGGCTCAGGAAGTAATGCCTGTTCCGGCTCCCGAGGCGCCTGCTCCAACTCCCGAGGCGCCTGCCAGGGAAGGCCCGGCACCGACCCCGCGCTACCCGTTAGAGAAAACCCGCAACATCGGGATCATGGCGCATATTGACGCCGGCAAGACCACTACTACCGAGAGGATCCTGTTTTACACCGGCAAGTCGCATAAGATTGGCGAAGTACACGAGGGCGCGGCGGTAATGGACTGGATGAAGCAGGAGCAGGAGCGCGGCATCACCATTACCTCGGCAGCCACCACCTGTTTCTGGAAAGACCACCGTATTAATATCATCGATACCCCCGGACATATCGATTTTACAGTTGAGGTTGAGCGTTCTTTACGCGTCCTGGACGGGGCAGTAGCGGTTTTCTGCGCTGTCGGCGGGATCGAGCCGCAATCCGAGACCGTCTGGCATCAGTCCAATAAATACAATGTTCCCAAGATCGGGTTTGTGAACAAGATGGACCGCACCGGCGCGGATTTTTACGCGGTCTTAAAAGGGATCGACGATGATCTGGGGGGGAATGCCATTCCTATCGAGATACCCCTGGGGAGCGAAGAGAATTTTAAGGGAGTGATCGACCTGGTGGAGATGAAGGCCTACTATTATGACGATGACACGCAGGGCAAAGAATACCGCGTCGAAGAGATCCCGCAGGATTATGCGGAACAGGCCGCAAAATACCGGCACATCATGGTAGAGAAGGCCGCCGGTTTTGACGAGGCCCTGATGAAAAAATACCTGGAACAGGGCGAAGGAACGATCCAACCCCAGGAATTGATGTCGGCTATCCGCAAGGGGACCGTGGCAAATAAGGCCGTCCCTTTACTCTGCGGCGCGTCTTTTAAGAATAAAGGGATTCAGAAGCTCCTGGACGCGGTCAATCTCTATTTGCCTTCGCCGCTGGATATGCCGGCAATCAACGGGCATGCTGTCGATGACGCGGAGCAGCTGATTCCGCGCCATCCGGATATGCAGGAACCCTTTACCGGCCTGGCTTTTAAAGTGCAGGCAGACCCGCATATGGGCAAGCTGGTGTATGTGCGGGTTTATTCCGGATTTTTAAGTACCGGCAGTTATGTCTTGAATGCCACGAAAAATAAAAGAGAGAGGGTGGCGCGGATCGTGCAGATGCACGCGAACCAGAGGGAGAATATCGAATACGCCTTTGCCGGGGATATTGTGGCAGTGGTGGGTTTAGGGGATACGATCACCGGAGACACGCTTTGCGATCCGGCTAACCCCGTTCTTCTGGAGGCGATCAAATTCCCTACCCCGGTTGTCTCGTTGAGCATCGCGCCCAAGAGCCGCGCGGACCAGGATAAACTCGGTAAAGGACTGGCGAAGTTAACCGAGGAGGACCCCACATTTTTAGTGAAAACCGACGAGGAAACCAAAGAAGTGGTGCTCACCGGCATGGGAGAGCTGCATTTAGAGATCGTGGTGGATAGATTGAAAACGGAATTCGGGGTGGAGGCAGTAGTGGGCCAGCCCAAGGTCGCTTACCGCGAAACGATCCTGGAGAAGGCCGAAGGAGAAGGAAAATATATCAAGCAATCCGGCGGCCGCGGGCAGTACGGCCACGCTTTGTTAAGATTGATCCCTGCCCAGCCCGGAGAGGGTTTTGAATTTATCGACAGCATTAAAGGCGGGGCGATCCCGCGTTCATTTATCCCGGCAGTGGAAAAAGGGGTGATCGAGGCGATGCAAAACGGGGTATATGTGGGATTCCCGGTGGTGGACGTAAAAGTAGAATTATACGACGGTTCATTCCATGAGGTGGATTCTTCGGAACTTGCCTTTAAGATGGCGGGGATTTTCGGCTTTAAAGAGGCCTTCATGAAGGCCTCGCCTATCCTGCTTGAACCGTATATGTCCCTGGAGGTAGTTACTCCCGAGGAATATATCAACGCCTGCATCGGCTATATCTGTTCGCGCCGGGGCAAGGTCCTCGGTATGGTCGCTAAAGGAAAGCAGGAGGTTGTTTCGGCAGAGGTGCCCTTATCCGAAATGTTCGGGTACGCCACTGCCTTCCGCTCGCTTTCCAGCGGCAGGGCCAACGCCACTATGGAGTTCTCCAAATACCTCCAGGTCCCGCAGGAGATCACCCAGAAACTCATCGAAGAAAAACAAAAACAAAAGAAGGAATAGTGCATAAAATAGATTACAGGAATGAGCTGAATCCGGCGCAGCTGTCGGCTGTGGAGTCGGTCGACGGGGCGTATCTGGTGATCGCCGGGGCAGGAAGCGGCAAGACCAGGGTTCTGGTGCACCGGGTGGCCTATTTGGTGGAAAAAGGGATAAAACCCGACGAGATCCTTCTTTTGACCTTTACGCGCCGGGCCAGCGAAGAGATGCTTCGCCGGGCCAGCCTGCTTTTGGACGAGCGTTGCTCAAGGGTCAGCGGAGGGACATTCCATGCCTTTGCCAATGCCACCCTCAGGAGATATGCCAAGGTATTAGGCCTTTCGAACAATTTTTCTATTCTTGATGCCTCTGACGCCGAGGATACGATCAATCTCATCCGCACCCAGCTGGGGTTTAACAAAAGCGAAAAACGTTTCCCCCGCAAAAAAGCCATCCTGGAGGTGATCTCCAAGAGCGTGAATAAATCCGCGAAACTGGAAGATGTCATTTATGAAGAATACCCGCAATTTATGGAATTCAGCGAAGAGATCAAGAAGATCCGTGAGCAATACCATCAATACAAGTCCGAAAAATCGCTTTTGGATTATGATGACCTTCTGGTTTACCTGAAGCAGCTTTTAACCGACCACGCAGAAGCACGTTTATCACTGTCCCGGAAATACCGTTATGTCATGGTCGATGAATACCAGGATACCAACAAGCTGCAGGCCTATATCGCCTGCCTGTTGGCGTCGGAGCATAAAAACATCATGGTGGTGGGAGACGACGCCCAGAGCATTTATTCCTTCAGGGGAGCGAATTTCAGGAATATCATGGATTTTCCCAAGCTGTTTAAGGATACCAGGATCATTACCCTGGAAGAAAACTACCGCTCGACTCAGCCTATCCTCGACTTGACCAATGAAGTGATCCGCATGGCCAAGGAAAAATTCGAAAAGAATCTTTATACCCGGAAAAAAGGCGAGCAACAGCCGGTTTTTGTGGATGCCGAGGATGAAAACGCCCAATCCCGTTATATAGCCGATAAAATTTTAGAGTTAAGAGAAGAGGGGGTAGAGTTAAAAGATGTAGCGGTGTTGTTTCGCTCTGGATGGCACTCCAATGACCTGGAGATAGAGCTGGCCAGCCGCAATATTCCCTTTGTGAAATACGGCGGCCAAAAATTCGTGGAGGCGGCCCATATCAAAGACGTCATTTCCTATTTACGCATCGTCTATAACGCGAGCGATCAGGTAAGCTGGCTGCGCGCGCTTTTATTGATCCCCGGGATCGGGCCAAAGAGCGCGGAGAAGATCATCAGAAGCCCTGGCAGCAACACCAAAGAGGAAGTGATCAAGCTTTTCAATATCCTGAAAGAAATCGATGCTGCTTCAGCAGCCTGCCTGCCGGCAGGCAGGGATCCCGCTAAAATCATTGAAACATTTTTGGAATACTACCAGCCGCTTCTCAAGCACAAATACGATGATTTCCATAAGCGGCTCAATGATCTGGATTCGCTTTTACGCATTGCCTCGCGCTATAAGTCGCTGGAACAGTTCCTGACGGATATGGCCTTAGAACCGCCGGAGCGCTCTCTGGCCGAGGCAGGGTTAAAGGATAAAGACGACTCTACGCTTACCCTTTCTACCATCCACTCAGCCAAGGGCCTGGAGTGGCATACGGTTTTTCTGATCTATGTGGCTGAAGGCCATCTGCCGTCGTATTTGTCTCTGGAGGATGAAGAGGCGATTGAAGAAGAGCGCCGGCTTTTTTACGTTGCTTCTACCCGGGCCAAAGAAAACCTCTATTTGCTTAAGCCGCATCTTGACCGCTCGCCTCGAAGTTTTATGGATGGAGGCGGCCAGGTTTTTACCCAGGTTTCGCGCTTCCTGGATGAGGGCAGGATTATGGATAAATTCGTGCAGATAGAAAGCGGCGGGGACGAATTTGACGCCGCAGGCGCCGAATTCAGGGAAGAACCGGGCAGAAAAAGTGTCGGTGATCGAGAGTTCTTAAGGATGATGCGAGAGTATTTTGACGGGCGGGCAGGTGAGTAATCCTTGCCCAGGTTTTTGCTTGCTCTCGGCTTTAAATAGTGGTAAAATTTTTACATGATTATAACAGGGTTAAAACCCCTTCAGGACATTATAGATAGCTTAAAAGGCCGCACTAAGGTTTTCCTGGTTGGCTGCGGAGAATGCGCCACTGTATGTAAGACCGGAGGCGAACCGGAGGTCCTGAAAATGAAGCAGGAGCTGGAGCAAGCCGGTAAGCAGGTTGTCGGTTTTTGTATCCCCAGCGCGCCTTGCCTAGCTGCCAAGCTCAAGGCCGAAACTGCCAAAAACATCCCTGCCTTGCGCCAGGCAGAGGCAGTTTTAGTCCTGGCCTGCGGTTTAGGAGTCCAGTCGTTTAAAGATAATGACCGGTTTGGGCTGGCGGTTTTTCCTGCCTGTGATACCATATTCGGCGCGGTGATGGATGCCAAGGGGGATTTTTACGAGAAGTGTTCTATGTGCGGAGAATGCGTGCTGGATGTTACCGGAGGGATCTGTCCGGTCACGCTTTGCGCCAAGGGGCTGCTCAACGGCCCCTGCGGCGGGATGGATCAAGGAAAGTGTGAAGTAGATAAAGACCGCGACTGCGCCTGGGTCCTGATCTACAGGGAATTGGAAAAGAGTAAAAAGTTAGAGGCGTTAAAAGAGATCCGCGGCCCCAAGGATTTCAAGAAATCAGCCCGGCCGCATAAATTGATCGCGAGCAAATAAAATGACGGAAAATCTGCCTTACAGCGAGAAAGTCATGGATCACTTCCTGCATCCCAGGAACGTCGGGGAGATCCCCGACGCCAGCGGTATCGGCACCGTCGGGAACCCCATCTGCGGCGACGTGATGAAGATGTACCTTAAGATAGAGAACGAGGTGATCGTGGATGTCAAATTCAAGACCTTCGGATGCGGCGCCGCTATCTCCACAAGCTCCATGGTTACGGAGATGGTCAAGGGAAAGCCCATAGCTGAAGCGCTGAAGATCACCAATAAAACAGTAGCCGAGGCATTGGGGGGGCTGCCTGCCATCAAGATGCATTGTTCGGTCCTGGCGGAAGAGGCGTTACGTTCGGCTTTAAAAGATTATTATATCAAGCAGGGCAAGCCCGTCCCTTTTGATTCCAAGGAACATAAACATGAGGATGAAACCTGTTTGTAAGTTGACAAAGCAGGCGTTACGTAGTAAAATCCTACTTAAGCTCAAAACTCAGAAGGAGGAGGACCGTCAGCACAAGAGCGAGTTGATCAAACGGAAACTTTTAAGACAAAAGGAATTCAAAAAAGCGAAGAAAGTGATGTTTTACATCGCCATGCGAGGAGAGGTGGATACGCGAGAAATGATCGAGACAGCGAAAAGATTAGGTAAGATTATTGCCGTGCCGGTTTGTACGCAAGATAGAGTATCTTTAAGGCCAGCCATATTAGATAGTCACGCCCATTTGAAAAAAGGTCCTTATGGGGTAGCGGAACCCGTGATCAGCAGGTTCATCAAACTCAAAGAACTGGACCTGGTGATCGCCCCGGGAGTCGCCTTTGATAAAAAAGGCAACCGCCTGGGCCGCGGAAAAGGTTATTACGACCGTTTCCTGAGCGCAATCCCTAAGGATACTCCTTCTATCGGCTTGGCCTTCAGCCAGCAGGTCTTACCCGTTGTCCCCGTCACTTGCCACGATGTGAGCGTCAAAAAAGTCCTCTTCGCTTAAAAAACAAAAAGTCGGGTTATTAGGCAAAGGTGCAGGCTGAGGTGGAGAGCGTTTCTTTACCTATGCCTTTACCTCCGCCTAAATTACCTATGAGGAGGTAGTCCATGTTGCCGGCCATATTAGCTTCTTTAGTCATTGCCTGCGTTTTTCTCATAGCAGGTTATCTTTTAAGAAAACACGTCGCGGAAAAGAAGGTGCAGGACGCCGAATCCAAGGCCCAGCATATCCTGGAGCAGGCCAGGAAAGAGGCGCAGGACAAGCGCAGGGAAGTGGAGCTGGAGGCCAAGGACCTCCTCTATCGCGTGCGCCAGGATTTCGAACGCGAGACCAAGGAGAGACGCCAGGAGATCTCCAATATGGAGAAGAGACTGGCGCAAAAAGAAGAGAATATCGACCGCCGCCTCGATCTTTTGGAAAAGAAGGAAAAGGAGCTTGAGTCCAAACATGATAATATCCGCAGGCAGGAAGACGGGCTGAAGGCGAAAGACGCCCAGCTGCACTCTCTGATCGCCGAGGAAAAAGAGCGGCTGCAGAAGATCTCCTCTCTCTCGGCGGAAGAGGCAAAGCAGATCCTGCTTGGCCGGATGAATGAAGAATTGAATAATGAAAAGGCGGCCCTGATCAAGAAACAGGAAGAAGAGGTGCGCAGCACCGCCGATAAAAAAGCCCGCGAGATACTCAGTCTGGCCATACAAAAATGCGCCGCCGAGCATACGGTGGAATCCACGGTGAGCGTGGTGACCCTGCCGAATGACGAGATGAAGGGCCGGGTCATCGGCCGCGAAGGAAGGAATATCCGCGCCCTGGAGATGGCCACAGGGGTAGATGTGATCATCGACGATACCCCGGAGGCGGTGACGATATCGGCGTTCGACGCGGTGCGCCGCGAGATCGCGCGCCTGAGCCTGGAGAAGCTCCTTGCCGACGGCCGGATCCATCCGGGGAGGATCGAGGAGGTTGTGGAGAAGACCAAGAAAGAGATGGACGATAAGATCCGCGAGGAAGGGGAGCGCGCGGCATTCGAGGCAGGGGTCAACGGGCTCCATCCGGAGATCATCAAGCTGCTCGGCCGGCTCAAATACAGGACCAGCTTCGGCCAGAATGCCCTGCAGCATTCCAAAGAAGCATCTTTCCTGCTGGGGGCTATGGCTTCTGAACTGGGACTGGATTTCAAATTATCCCGCAGGATCGGGCTCCTGCATGACATCGGTAAAGCCGTTGACCATCAGGTGGAAGGAAC
>Ga0265297_10012681_pt1 | contig 10068 bp, 10 predicted proteins | sample Munlanlwell13791_FD_192502 | JGI IMG/M metagenome (GOLD analysis project Ga0265297, IMG submission 192502) | Leachate microbial communities from a municipal landfill in Southern Ontario, Canada - Leachate well 137-91 | ecosystem: Engineered > Solid waste > Landfill > Unclassified | place...
ACAAAAAAACAAATGGAGGGACTTACGTTCCTCCATTTGTTTTGAGTTCTTTATAAATCGTAAACAATGAATTATTTAGCTTTTCTATACGAGCAATTCTCTCAGTTGTTTCGTTTTCAAAACCGTATATTCTTTCTTATTAATTTGGATTAATCCTTCCTGTACCATCTCCGCTAAACTACGTGCCAGTGAGGGTCGTGCAACTCCAAAAAAATCGGCCAACCCGGTCTGGTTACGGTTGATTTCAAACGGTTTTCCTTCTTCCAACGAGTTTTCGAGCAGAAAATGAGCTAATTTGCCCTTAATGGTCTTTATAGAAAGTAACTGTAACCGGTTGGTCAAAAATTGAGTCCTGTTGGCGTTATGAGTCATAAAACTACTCATGAAATTCTGATTTGTCATCATTAGACGCATGATTTCAGCTTTTGGGATTTTCATGATCTCAACTTCTTCAAGTGAAGTAACATTCACCGGAAAACGGTTATTATCCGAAAAAACAAATGCCGGAGCGAGTGGGCGTGGAGCTTTTATAATTTCGATCCCAAGTATATTCCCGTTTTCGGTAATCATTTCTGTTTTGACCGAGCCAAGTGTAAGTACATACAAAGCATCACAAATATCTCCTTGTCTGATTATCAGTGTATTTTTTTGATATGACTTTATTGTACATTTCAAATCATCCAAAAAAGCCAGTTCATCGACAATATCTGATTTACTGCATACCGGACAGGCCGAAAGATCTACTTTTCCCATTTATTATCTACTTTTGCGGACTTTGAAAGCAAAAATACAAACAAAATCTGAGAGTGTAACAATTGTTACACTTTTATTGTTTTAAACCGCTTACTTTTGTTTCATAAATTTTTATACATCAAAAAATAAACAAATGAGTGAATTTAAAATGGCACCCAAAACTGAAAATAAGGCATTTCCGGTAGCGGAAAAATTTAATTTGATTGAAAAAGTATCGTATGCCGAAGGCTCAATAGTCAGTAAAATTATTATTCGAAATGACAAAGGGAACGTAACGCTTTTTGCTTTTGATAAGGGCGAATTTCTGAGCGAACATACAGCTCCGTTTGATGCTATTGTTCAGGTGCTTGATGGAAAAGGCGAGGCAATTATCGATGGAAAGGTTATTGAATTAAACGTTGGTGAAAGCATTATTATGCCTGCCAACGTACGGCATGCGGTAGTGGCTGTCGAGAAGTTCAAAATGTTACTGACGATGATTAAGTGAATTTAGCTTCGCTGTTATTAGCCCTTCGGGCGATATTTATACTTCGTATGATATTTGTTCGCTACGCTCACGATATTAACTCCCTACGGGAGTGTTATTAGCTGCGCGATATTTGATTTCTACGAAGCCTAATAACTATTAATATCAGCGAAGCTAATATCGCCCGAAGGGCAAATATCACGAGTGAAACGAGTAAATAACACGAAGTAAAGATGAAACGAGTAATTAACACGAAGTAAATATGAAACGAACAATAATAAAGATAGATGAAGCGCTTTGCAACGGTTGTGAAGCCTGTGTAAGTGGTTGCCACGAAGGGGCACTGCAAATGATTGATGGAAAAGCACGTATGGTCAGCGAACTGTATTGCGACGGCCTGGGTGCCTGTATTGGCGATTGTCCGGTTGGAGCTATTACCCTCGAAGAACGGGAAGCTGAGCCTTACGATGAAATTGCTGTAGTGCAGCGTATGCTACCCAAAGGTGAGAAAACAATTTTGGCTCACCTCAGGCATCTGAAGGACCACGAAGAGTTCGAATTACTGAAACAAGGCGTCAGCTGGTTGAAACAAAATAATATCCATATGGACTTTGCATCGGTACATAATGCGCCTGCACCTGCTCCAAAAGCTTCAGCTGTATGTGCTTGTCCGGGTAGCAATGAAATGTCGTTTGCTCCGGCAGCAGCTAAAACAACTGCTTTTCGCCTGGCTTCAACTGCAACGTCCGTTGTAACAGAAAATGCTTCACAACTTCGTCAGTGGCCGGTACAGTTACACTTACTGAATCCGCAGGCCGCTTATTTCAAAGGAGCTGATGTCGTCCTGGCTGCCGATTGTGTTGCTTTTAGTTTTGCCGATTTTCATAACCGCTTCCTTGCCGGTAACATCCTGGCTATTGCTTGTCCAAAACTGGACAGCAATAAAGAATCCTACGTTGAAAAACTTAAAGCCATGATACAGATTTCAGCCATTAATACGCTTACTGTCATTATTATGGAAGTGCCATGTTGTGGGGGATTATTAGGTTTAGCTCAAAAAGCAGTAGCTGAAGCCGGACGTAAAATACCGGTAAAACTCATTGTTATTGGAACCCGTGGCGATATTCTAAAAGAAGAATGGGTATAACTTCTTTTCCAAAAATGTAAATCGGAAATGATTGTCTGAATTAAATAAAACGAATAAAATCGCCGATATTTGGATATAACGAAAAACATTACGAACTTTGCGCTCCCAAATTAGTAAACAATTATAATATAGATAAGAATGAAGACTGCAAAAATTATTACCGAAAAAGGAGAGATGCAAGTTGAGTTTTTCGAGCAGGATGCTCCGAAAACAGTGGCGAATTTTATTAAACTGGCTACCAGTGGCTTTTACGATGGATTGACTTTTCACCGTGTTTTGCCTGATTTCGTTATACAGGGTGGTTGTCCTGACGGTACAGGTGCAGGTGGTCCCGGGTATACCATTCCCTGTGAGTTAGATGGTGGTAATCAGTATCACGACAGAGGTGTGTTATCCATGGCTCATGCAGGACGTAATACAGGTGGTTCACAGTTTTTTATCTGTCATTCAAGGACCAATACATCCCATTTGGATCGTCAACACACTTGCTTTGGTAAAGTTGTTGAAGGATTGGATGTCATTGACCTGATTCGTAAAGGCGATAAAATTCTGAAAATAGAAGTTTCGGAATAAGCTTTCGAACAAAAGCATGATCAAAAGGTCGGAAAGTAAAACTCTTTCTGACCTTTTTTGTGTGTATCATGTAACCTGCGAATGGTTATTTTTCCTTGTATTTCACAAAGCGTGCAACCGTCAAATCAGAAAGTAGAATTGAAGAGCATTTAAATGAAACCTTTTTTACAAAGACAGATTCAGCACGTAAGTCATCCGGATTTTCAACATTCCGGCTTTCAGCTTTGAGCGAGAATGTTCCAAAGCCTTCGAGGCATACATGATTGCTTTCCAGTAATTCGAACTGAATGGTTTCAATGAGTATTTTTATTGCCATTTCCATTTCGTATTTATTTATACTGCAATGTGTTGACGCTCTGCTGGCAAGTTCTTGCATCCCAACGGTTTTCTTCCTTACCACTACAGGATAATAGCCTTTCTTCTTGAATTCTTCGGGGTTTAAATTATCATTTTTACCCACCATTTTATATTGTACACTCATAACTTATTGATGGTTTAACCGGTTTATTAGGATATTTTATTCAAACGTTCAAATAGAATTAAGAAAATCTACAGAATGATTAAAATTTAATAAGTACAGATTAGATAATTAAACTGTACAAATAAAATATTTTAACTGTATTTTTCAATACTTCAAACTGTACAGTGCAAATATAAAATATTATGATGAAAAAATTACTTTATCAGGAAGAAATTATTTGTTTTACCCTATTGTGACACTAATTAGTCATTATAATTGTATTTTGAATTTCAATTTTATGCCGGGTTAATATCTTAGCAAGCCGGTATATCCTTCTTCAGCGGGTACCAGTTCGAAAACTTTATCCGGCTTCAAATCGGGTTCATCACGATGCGAAACATAAACAATGGCTATTTTTTTCTCAGCTGCTATGGCATGAACCATATCAATAAACAGGCGGCTGTTTTCGTCATCCAGTTCAATGGTTGGTTCGTCAAGGATGAGCAGTGGCGGATGTTTTACCATGGCTCTGGCTACCATTACCATGCGTTGTTCCCCGATTGAAAGCCGTTGAAAGGATTTATTGTGGTACGAAGCTCCTAACATTTCTATCCATTTGCGGGCAATATTCAGTTGCAGGTCTGTGGGTTTATTATACAATCCAACCGAATCGACCAATCCGGAAACAATCATATTTTCCACCGTATCATCACGTGTAAATTGCTGAATCATAGAAGGTGTGAAATATCCAATCTGTCGCTTGATATCCCAAATCGATTCGCCGGATCCTTTCCTTTTTCCGAAAAGGATCATATCCTGCCCGTAACCGCGGGGATTATCACCGATAATGACAGACAGCATAGTGCTTTTTCCCGAACCGTTTGGCCCCACAAGCTGCCAGAATTCCCCTTTTTGAATGGTCCAGCAAACTTTGTTTAACACCGGTTTGCCGATATAGCTGACCGAAACATTATTTAGTTGAACCAAGGGATTTATATCGATATGGTTTTCATCATATTCTTTCGGAATGCGGAATTGCTGCTTCATTTTTTCCTTCGATGACTCCATGACCCGGAACGATTCGGCATCTTGTTCGTTTACTATGAGGTTGTTTTCATCAATTGAAAGTACTTTCGCTATGCAGGGCAGTATATCACGTTTCCGGAAAAAGAGTTGAATTAATAAAGTCGATTCGGCTAATTCTCCTAAAGAATAAGTGATTGACTCCTGCGTTGCTTTGTCAATATTACTGTACACGTCATCAAGCACAATGTATTGAGGTTTTTGTGTAATAAGATAATTCAGCAAGGCTTTCTTTTGCTGACCGCTGGACATGGAACCCAAACTTGAATTCTCTTCTGTCTTAATCACAACCCGGTCGTGGCGCAGTTCTTCTTCCACCAGTCGGTTAATGGTTATCGTTGAATGTAAAGCTCCCTGTAATGAACTTAAATCTATATATTCCCGCAAAAATGAATTTTTCATGAGTTGCTCAAGAATATAATTTTTATTTGATGCGTTTGACAGGTAAAGTCCAATGCTGTTTGTATGTTTCATTATTAATTTATTATCTGATAATTCCACGTTTCTTGGATGTGGGTAAATTTCCGGCATTAATTGTTGAATAGAGAGCAGCACCTAAAATGATTGTACCGCCAATTATTACGCTGAAGGTTGGGACTTCACTTAAGATGATAACAGCAAAAATAATCCCGTAAACCGGTTCAAGATTAGCAATAATACTTGCAGTTTGAGCTTTTATGGTCGAAAGTCCCCTGATAAATAGAGAGTGGGCTACTGCAGTAAATACTATACCCAGAAGAACCAGGAGCAGTATATTTGTACTGTTGAACGGAGGTTTTTCAATAAAAAGCAAAGGTAACAAAATAAGGAAAGCAATAAAATCCTGATAAAAGGCAACAACCAGCGCTGAATATTGTGCAACCAGTTTGCGGTTAAGAACAGATAAAAGAGCAAAAGTGAAGCCTGAAAGTACACCCCACAAAACACCCGCTGTAATGTTATTATTTAAATGAAGCGTTGGAATTATCAGAACAACACCCGAAAAGCTTATCAATGCGACAATCAGAGCTTTAAGTTTTAATTTTTCTTTAAAAAGTAAGGGTTCCAGAAAAGTGGAAAAAACCGGAAATGTTGAAAACGAAAGTAAACCGATGGCAACCGTTGACGTTTTTATAGCCTGAAAAAAGGATACCCAGTGAATCACCAGAATAAATCCCGTAAGGATCATCAGAAAATAATCTTTTTGCTTTGAAAGCCTGATGCTCTTTTTTAGAATTAGAAGCGTAATACCCAAAGCCAGCGTTGCAAATGTTACTCTACCTAAAACAATGATTGTAGATGAAAGATCTATTAATTTAGCAAAGAGTCCTGCCAGACCAAATAAGAATACAGCTGAATGGATATAAATTAAATTGTTTTTATTATTCATAATCAAAGAATTACTCCGGGTAACATTTAAACAGCTGCTCACTGTTTTCTTTCAGGTTTTTATTTCAAAGCCTTAAAGCAGAAATCGGTAATCGACTTTCAATCTACGGATCTACGACCATTATATTTGTGTATCAGCCTGATAATCTGTAAGACTTGCGAATGCAAATATAACTACAATCTTTTATTATTTATCAGAAATTCAGCTATTTTCAGTACTGTATTTGCCAGCACTTTAGAACATAGTAAATATTTATGCAATAATTTGACATTTTCTTATTTTTATCGTTCTAAATTCAGTTTTGAATTTGTATCTTTGTCCAAACTCAAAACTATGCATTTAAACATAAAAAACGAAACTTCCACGCTGAAAGCTGTTGTGCTTGGACAGCCGGGTTCAATAGGGAAGGTGCCTGCGATTGAAAATACATTTGATGCAAAATCGTACGAATCGGTTTTGAAGGGTATTTATCCTACCGAAGAAGCCATCTACAAAGAAATGAGTGCATTTGAGAAAGTGCTGTTGAAATACGATGTACAGGTTTTTCGTCCGTGGACGCTGGAAAACTGCAATCAGGTTTTTGCCCGCGATGTGGGTTTTGTGATTGATGATAAAATCATAAATTCTAATATTATTCCAAACCGCGAGGATGAAAAAGAGGCGTACGAAGTGATTTACGATCAGATTTCGTACAACAAAATCTATAATCTTCCAGAAAAGGCACATGTGGAAGGTGGTGATGTGGTGCTGTTTAACGATTTGGTTTTCGTGGGACTTTATTCGGGTGCCGATTATCCTCAATTTAAAACGGCGCGTACCAATTTGTATGCTTTTAATTTTTTGAAGGAGATAATTCCGGAAAAAACATTTGTTCCGATAGAATTAAAGAAACACGATACCAATCCCCGTCAGGGTATATTGCATTTGGATTGTACATTTATGCCCGTGGGTAAGGACAAAGCAATTATTTATAAGGATGGTTTTCTGAATCCATCCGATTATCATTTGCTGGTCGATCTTTTTGGACGAAAGAATATTTTTGATATTACACAGGAAGAAATGTATTACATGAATTCCAATATCTTTTCTATCTCTCCCAATGTGGTTGTATCCGAACAGCGGTTTACCCGTTTAAATGAACATTTGGAAAATAACTGGGGTTTAAATGTGGAACGTGTACCTTATTTTGAAATATCAAAGATGGGTGGACTTTTGAGATGTTCTACTTTCCCGTTAGTGAGAGATGACTCCTGAGGGAGTAATTAAATTGCTTATATTTATGTTTTTAAAATTGAATAAAAACCTCATAATTTGCACATACAAAAAGATCATTTTGAGGTTGATGGAGGTAAAAATACTATGCTAAAACAAATCACACATACCATTTTAATGATTGAACCTGTAAGTTTCGGGTTTAATCAACAAACGGCTGTAAATAATTTTTTTCAGCAAAAGGATGATAACATACAGTCTCATATTCAGGAACTTGCTCTTGCCGAATTTAATGACATGGTGAAGATACTCCGTGCGAACGATGTAGATGTGTTAATTGTAAAGGACACGTTGCAACCTCATACACCTGATGCAATCTTTCCGAACAACTGGATCTCGTTTCACGAAGGTGGACAGGTGGTTTTATATCCGATGTTTGCCGAAAACCGGCGAAAAGAGCGTCGGGATGATATCATTCAGTTTGTTTCCAAGCAAAAATCGAATGTAAAAAATATAGATGACTTTTCATTTTGGGAGGAACAAAACCTGTTTCTTGAAGGTACGGGAAGTATGATTTTTGACCGGGTGAACAGGTATGCTTTTGCAGCCTTATCGGAACGAACCGATAAATCCGTATTCCTGCAATTTTGCAAAGTATTTGAATTTAAACCTGTTTATTTCTCCGCAAATCAGTCGTTGGATGGTAAACGATTAGCAATATATCATACCAATGTCATGATGAGCCTGGCGGAGAATTATGCCGTCATTTGTCTTGAATCAATTGATAATCTTGAAGAACGAAAACTGGTGGTTGATGCGTTGACACAGACGAACAAAGAAATTATTCCAATTTCTGAAGATCAAATGCATCACTTTGCGGGCAATATGTTGCAAATTGAAAACCGGAAAGCTGAACGGCTGTTGGTATTGTCACAATCGGCTTATGATTCGCTGAATAAACAACAAATTGATAAACTTACTGCATATAATAAATTGATTGTCATTTCAATACCAACCATTGAAAGGGTAGGAGGCGGTAGTGTCCGTTGCATGATGGAGGAAGTCTTTTAAGCCCTGCCCGTTTCCCCGAAGGGGATGAATTTTGAAAAATAAACGAACTTTTACATCCTTCCCCGGAAGATTCAGGGGACTAAATTATATTGTATGAATAACTCAAAACTTAGTGCTTCAGAATTGATGGAGCTTGAAAATAAATACGGTGCACATAACTATCACCCGCTTCCGGTTGTACTCGATCGTGGAGAAGGTGTATTTGTATGGGACGTGGATGGAAAAAAGTATTATGATTTTCTTTCGGCATACTCGGCTGTAAACCAGGGACACTGTCACCCAAAGATTATCAACACGCTGATGGAACAAGCTCAGAAACTGACTTTGACTTCCCGCGCCTTTTACAATAGTCAACTTGGTCTTTACGAGGAATTTGTAACACAGTACTTTGGTTACGAGAAAGTCCTGCCCATGAATACCGGGGCCGAAGCGGTTGAAACTGCGATTAAACTATGTAGAAAATGGTCGTACGAGAAAAAAGGACTGCCTGAAAATTCTGCTCAGATAATTGTTTGCGAGAATAATTTTCATGGTCGCACGACTACCATTGTTTCTTTTTCGGTTGATCCGGATGCCTGTAATCATTATGGTCCGTTTACTCCCGGATTCATTATCATTCCCTATAACGATGTCGATGCGCTTGAAAAGGTGCTGGAAGAAAATAAGAATATTGCCGGATTTATGGTAGAACCGATACAGGGTGAAGCCGGTGCTTATGTTCCCGATGACGGTTATTTAAAGAAATGTTTTGATCTTTGCCATCAGTATAATGTATTATTTATAGCCGATGAAGTTCAGACCGGCATTGCCCGCACGGGAAAATTGTTGGCATGCGATTATGAGCATGTTCACCCCGATATTTTAATTCTGGGAAAAGCCTTGTCCGGAGGAGTTTATCCTGTTTCGGCAGTTTTATCGGACAATAAAATCATGGAGGTTTTTCAACCCGGACAACATGGTTCAACCTTTGGTGGCAATCCCATGGCTGCAGCTGTTGCAATCTCAGCACTGGAAGTGATTCGCGATGAAAAACTGGCTGAAAAAGCTTTTGTATTGGGTGAAATGTTTCGAAGGGAAATGAACGGGCTCTGTAAAACATCAAAGATTGCTTCGTTTGTTCGTGGGAAAGGCTTACTGAATGCATTGGTTATTAACAATGAAGGTCACAAAAATCTGGCCTGGGATATTTGTCTCAGATTACTTGAAAATGGTTTGCTGGCAAAGCCCACCCATACCAATATCATCCGTTTTGCTCCTCCATTGGTAATAACTGAAAAACAATTGTTCGAATGTGTGGATATCATTAAGAATACAATAAAGGAATTTGAGTAAACGATTTTATTATTTGATACTACTAATAGTTGGTTTAAATGAATGTAAATTAGTTATTTACATTTGTGAATAATATATTAATTAGTGATTATTTGAGTTTCAAATAAAACAAAACAACCCGCATAAAGCGGGTTGTTTTGTTTTAAATTATTTTTGTTTTTAAAAAGAATATGAAATAATAAAATGCATAGTTTTTTATCAAAAATTTAAAAGTTTGAGAAAGAAGGATGTAATACCACCTATTAAACCGGAGAGATGCAAAATGTTGATATTGAATTGATTTTCAGCAATAATAATGGCAAAGAGTCCAAATGTACCCCATCGGTACATGTTCATCATTAATTTGGGATGAATATCCTTTAAAAATGTTAGATAAATGTGAGAACCATCGAGTGGAGGTATGGGAATCAGATTAAAAACAAATAAACTAAAGTTTATTACGCCCCAAATGACTATCAGGTTGATAATTTCTAAACCAAAAGCAGTCGTATGGAAATAATCCATGGAGTATAAAAGCCGTGCAATAATAAAAAAAAGAACGGCAATAATGAAATTCGAAATAGGCCCTGCAATGGATATAAGAATTTCATCCCGATGCTTAT
>Ga0265297_10012682_pt1 | contig 10068 bp, 7 predicted proteins | sample Munlanlwell13791_FD_192502 | JGI IMG/M metagenome (GOLD analysis project Ga0265297, IMG submission 192502) | Leachate microbial communities from a municipal landfill in Southern Ontario, Canada - Leachate well 137-91 | ecosystem: Engineered > Solid waste > Landfill > Unclassified | place...
TATTACAAATTACGAATTGAGAATTAAAAAAAATTATTAGCCGCTTTTGTTATATCTATTTTATATTTAATAAAACTCGCCCTAGAAGGTCAGTATTATTGATTAAGGGCTCACACAGGTTATTAAATATAAAATAGATATAACAAAAGCGGCTAATAATTTTTTTTAATTCTCAATTCGTAATTTGTAATATTTTTATATTAATGGTGGTAGGTTGTCGGTGGGGGGCAGGGGTTCTGGGGTGGGAGTTGGATTATTATTTGATGGTGTTGGGGCTTTAGTTGGTTGGCTGGGGTTGTCTGGTATTGATGTGGTTTGATTGCTATTATCGAGTATGGCTGGCTCGGTTGTTTCGGTTGGGGGTGTTATTGATGATTCTGCCGGGGGAATTAGAGTTGAATTTTGGTTAGTGACAGTCGGGTCAATATTTGGTTTTGATTCACTGGATAGATGTTTTTCGATAGTCTGGAGAACTTTTTCTTCAGCTTCGGCTAGAGTCATGTCATAGAGACGGAAACCACTGGATTGGGAATGTCCACCGCCACCCAATTCGGTGGCAATCGCATTGATATCGATGGGCGGGTTGGAACGTAGGCTGCCCTTGATTAGTTCTTCTGTTTGAACGATTAATAAAAAGATGTCAGTGTCTGGTAAATTGCGGATGAGGGCTTCGATTACGCCACTGGTGTCATTGGGTTCAGCGCCGGCTTCTTTGAGGTCGGCTAAAGAAATGGCTGACCAGGCTAGCTTGAGGCTAGGCTTGGTGCGAAGTTTGGTGAGAATTTTACCCCAAATCTTTAATCTGGGTAAAGGTTGAGTTCGAAAAATATTTTTAATGATTTCCAGGTGTTCGGCCCCGCCGGCAATCATTTGGGCGGCGACGGTCAGAGATTTGGAAGTGGTGTTGCTATTTTGGAAACTGGCTGTGTCTCCTAAAATACCAGTTAGGATGCAAGTGGAGATGCTACTGTCTAATAGTGGTTTGTCAGTTGATAGGGCTTCAATAATGGAAACGAGAATTTCGCAAACCGAGGAGCTTTTGGGGTCAACCAAATTTATCTCGCCAAAATTGTTGTTGTCGCCGTGATGGTCGATATTGATAATTGGAATTTCAAAGAATAGTTCGGAATTTTCGTCATATATTTTATCCAAGCGGTCTAGATTGGGTGTGTCGGTGACGATAATGAGATCAAATTGATGTTTGCCTTCGCGGATAGTAACGTCATCTTGAGAGAAATTACCGCTGTCGGGAGTGACGATTAGATGAATTTTATCGTCTTCGGTTTGATATTTTACTTTGTGCGGTCCGCCGGTGTGGGTAGTGTTGAGGGTAATGATAAATTGTCTGGTGCCGACTATTTCATTTTTAACACTATCAAAATCCGGTAAAAATTGGTGTTTATCTGAGTTTTGGCCACTACAAGCCACGGTGATGTTTTTGCCCAGTTTTTTTAGAGTATGAGACAGAGCTAAAACTGAACCAATGGCGTCTTCATCGGGATTGACATGGGAGACCAATAGTATATTGTTAGCGTTTTTTATTTTTTCAACTATTTGTTGTTTGGGGGATTTTTTTTCGATGTTCATGGGAAAATAATTATAAATTAGATGGATTGGAATTTTTTATTGTATATAAACATTGTATTGTATCATTAAATTGCTGTTTCTGTCAACGGGTGGTGATTGGAAAAAAGGCAGTGGAAGTGTGTTTTTGTTTATAATATACTATATTATAGATCGGGGGGTTGGGCAATGACAGGAATATATATTATAATTAATAATGAATAGTTAATAATGGATGATGAATGATTATTAATTATTGATTATTAATTATTAATTTTTTTTATTATGGCGAATATCAAAAGTGCAAAAAAAAGGATCAGAACATCGGAAAAGGCTCGGGTACGAAATTTGGGCCGAAAGAGAGCGGCTAAATCGTCGGTCAAAGATGTAATAAAAAAAGCGATTGGTGAAAAGAAATCAGTGCTTGAAATTAAAGAAGAGTTATCTCGGGCTTATAAGTCGGTTGATAAAGCGGCGGCCAAGGGTGCTATTCATCGTAATCGGGCCAACCGAATGAAAAGTCGGATGATGAACCAGATCAATCGGGCGGGAGTGAGAGGGAAATAATTTAAAAACGGAGGGCATATGAAAGGTTTCGGCCGGATTTTGATGACGGTCGTGGTGGTGGCGCTGGCGCTGGCTTTGATATATATGGCTAGCGGGTTTTTGCGTAACGTCTGGCCGAGCTGGTGGGATTGGATTTTGAGCAAGTTGCCATAAGTAATTTACGAGTTGTGCTAATTAGTCGTTCCCCTGTCATCCCCGCCTTGAGCGGGGATTTCATCATTAAGTTTATTATAAACGCCTTATTGATGAGATCCCCGATAACCGGAGCGCTCCGCTATGCTCCGCTTCCGGTCGGGGATGACATGAGGGATGGTTAATTAGCACTACTCATTAATTAATATGATATTAAAATTAATTTTGCACCACTCGTTAATTTGTAATTACTTTAAATATTTCCGTGGGGAAGTCGGATTGGCCGGTTTTGAGGCGGTAGTCGGTTTGGGCGAGGCGGTGATGAATTTGGACTAGTTCGGGAAGGGAAAAGTGGCGGGTTTGTTCCAAACATTTTTTGATGACAAAGGGGTGGATATTGGTTTGTTGGTGGATGTCGCTGGGATTGATATGCTGATTATTTAATTCTTTAACGGCAATTAGATTTTGGAGGTGAGTGGCGAGGGAAGCGATGATTTTTAGTGGATCCTCGCCCCGGTGAGTCAAGTTGATAGCAGTTTGGTAGGCCAAGCTGTTTTTTTTGTGTCCGATCTGGTCGGTGAGGTCAAAAATTATTTCGGTGGGTATGGGTGGGGTTAGTTCATCAATAGTATGGGCAGTGATTTTATCGGGTGAATGGGTGGTGGCTTTGGTTATTTCGTTGACCAGTGCGAAAGTGGTTGGCGCCCGGTCGACTAAAATGTTTATGGCTTGATGATCGATATTTATTTGGCGCTCGCGGCAGTAATTTTTGGTCCAGTTGATTAGGGCCGGTTTTTTTAACAAGTTGAATTCTTCAATATTGCAGTTTGCCCCGATCATTTTCTTGATTTTTCGATAGATTTGGCTTCGTTTGTCGAAATTATCTTGTTCCCAAATAATGATTATATTATTGGGGTCGGGATGGTCGAGATAATTAATCATTATTTCTTGGGCTTTGACTTGGTTTTTGGTGGTGAAGAGGTTTTTGATGATGGTGATTTTTCGGGAGGTAAAAAGAGCTAGCGGTTCCAGGTTTTCGGCGAGTGGCTGGGGCAAGATGGTGGTACCGTCCAGTTTTTGGACAGCAATATCCGGATCAGTCTTTTTTAGCTGATTGATGGTTTGGTCGATGTATTGTTTGGCCCGGAAGGTATCGGGGCCGAAGAGAAAATATAACATAATGAAAAATGAATAATCGATTATTAATTAATGAGTTGCGCTAATTAGTCATTTCCCCTGTCATCCCCGATAACCGGATCGCTCCGCTTCCGGTCGGGGATGACACGAGGGATGGTCAATTAGCACAACTTATTAATTTTTTCATGGCATCAATTTGCGGTTTGAATTCTAGATAGTATTCTTCATTGGTGTGTAAAATTGGTGATTGGCCGGTGGCGGGAGAAAGGTAGAGATTGCGCATGGGCATGTAGATGTCGATGGGTTCGGTAATGTGGTTGGTTAAAATATAGTGGCGTTGGTAGTTGGTTTGTTTGATCGTGCCGTCGGGAAAAAGGATAGTCCAGTAGTCGGTGTAGTAGAAATCTTTTTGGCCACCGTATTTGTTGGCGAGTTTAATGTAGTAATCGATCATTTTCCCGGCGATTTCTTCTTGAGTGAGCCTTGATTCATCTAATCCTTCGAGGGCGGCGCGGCGGACATGAGTGGGATCGAAGTTTTCTCCGGTAAAGAATACGGCGGTGTCGCCGGCCAGGACGGGGTATTGGTATTTTTCTTTGTAAGGTAATACTTTTAATAACGAGTTTTCGGTGCCATCGCGGCCGGTTTCAGCGACATCGATATATTCTGGCACTAGTTCAATTTCGACACTGGGGTCGATTTTTTTAAATATTTTCTGTAAGCGGGTGAGTTTGTGTTGATTACTGGAGGCGAGGTAGATTTTCATATTTTCTCCATCTCCCCCCAGTTTTGGCCAAGCTCAATATCGACTTGGAGGGGTACTTTCAGGGTGCAGACGTTTTCCATTTTGTCCTTAATTAAGGTGGTGGCAGTGTTGATAATATCATTGGGGACTTCGAAAATGAGTTCGTCGTGAACTTGGGAAATGATTTTGATATTGAGATGCTGGTGTTTTATTTCATTATATATATTGATCATGGCCAATTTCATGATGTCGGCGGCTGAGCCTTGGATGGGCATGTTGATAGCGATGCGTTCGGCGGCGGCGCGGAGCACCGGGGCGCGGGAAGAAATTTCCGGAATGTGACGAGTGCGCCCATAGAGAGTTTTGGCGTAGCCGTGGGTGCGGGTGTAGTTGATGGCTTTTTCCATATAATTTTTGACAAGGGGAAACTTGTTGAAGTAGTTTTCGATGAATTGCTTGGCGTCATTGTAGGAGATGCCTAGTTGAGCGGAAATGTTGCGGGGGCCGGCACCGTATATGATGGAAAAATTAATAGTTTTGGCGTTGTTGCGCATGTCGGGTTCGACTTTGTCCAACGCCACGTTGTAAATCAGAGCGGCGGTTGAGGCGTGAATGTCTTGTCCGGCGGCGAATGCTTTGATCATGGTTGGTTCCTGGGCAATATGGGCCATGATGCGTAATTCAATTTGTGAATAATCGGCGGCGATAAGTTGGTGATTGTTTGGTGCGATGAATGCTTTGCGTATTGAGCGTCCAATATCACTTTTAATGGGGATGTTTTGTAAATTTGGGTTGGATGATGATAGGCGGCCGGTGGCGGTAATCGTTTGATTGAAGCTTCCGTGAATGCGGCCATCGGATTTGATCAAAGTTGGCAGTGTATCGACGTAGGTGTTTTTGAGTTTGGATAATAATCGGAATTGTTGAATCAGGGGAATGATGGGATGGTCGTTTTGCATTTTGTCTAGTTCGCTGGCGGCGGTGGAAAGACCGGTTTTGGTTTTGCGGACTTTGGCGCGGTCGAGTTTGAGTTGGTTAAAAAGAACTTCGGATAATTGCTGGGTGGAGGAGATGTTAAATTCGTAACCGGCTTCCTGGTGAATGTCTTTGATCAATTGAGTGATTTCTTTGGTAATTGTTTTATTGAATTGGGTGAAATATGGCTTGTTGATAGTGATGCCATTTTTTTCCATGCTGGCCAAAACTTGAATTAAAGGGACCTCAATTTGAGTAAAAATTTCGGCTAATTTCTTTTTTTTCAGTTCGTCGTCCAACTTTTTCTGGAGCAAGAAAGTGATATCGGCGTCTTCGGCGGAATAGATGGTGGCGTCTGGGATAGTTGTTTGGGCAAAAGAAATTTGTTCGTTTTTGTCACCAATAAGTTGGGTAATAGGGATCATGTGATGACCGAGGAGGTTGAAAGCCAGGGTATCGAGTTTGTGGGAGGTGGAGGCGGAAGGATTGAGTAGATAGGAGGCGATCATGGTGTCGAAGCTAATACCACTGACTTCAATGTTTTCCAGCGCCAGAGCTTGAATGTCAAATTTGAGGTTGTGGCCGGATTTGGGGATGGCTGGGTTGGCGAAGATGGGTTTTAAAAGGGCGATGGTTTCGGTTAGAGGCAGGTTGGTGGGGGCACGCAGCAGCGTGCCCGTACGGGATGGTTCGGTAGGGGCACGATGCTTCGTGCCCTTCTGATGATGGAGTGGTAGATAAAAGGCCTCATTTTCTTGAAAGGATATGGAAATGCCGACGAGTTGGGTGGGGATATATTTTTTGTTGTCAGCAGGGCACGCAGCAGCGTGCCCGTACAGATCAAGAGCGGAGGTTTCAGTGTCGAAAGTAAAGCCGGATTTTAATTGGGGGATTAATTTTTTTAATTGATCGATGGTGGCAATGGTGATGTATTTTTTTCCGGTAGGGGCACGCAGCAGCGTGGGGAGGGCACGCAGCAGCGTGCCCGTACGATTATTGGGATCAATATTTTTGGCAAATAAATTAGTTTGAATAGCCGCTTGCGGCTGGGGCAGGCGGGGGATGAGTGATTTAAATTCCAGTTTTTGGAAAAGCGCGACGGCTTCTTGTGGATCGTATTCGCTGACCACGCAGTTTTTGATATTGAAATTGGGCAAAGGTTGGTCGGTGACAATGGTGGCCAAATGTTTGCTCAAAAAAGCGGAGTCTTTATTTTTGATTAATAATTCTTTGATTCGTGGTTTTATTTCGCTGGTGTCAGGATTTTTAGTTAAGAAATCATAGAGTTTTTCAATTGATTGGTATTTTTGAATCAAGGTGGTGGCCGTTTTTTCACCAATGCCGGGAACACCGGGGATGTTGTCGGAAGGGTCACCGCGCAGGGCTTTGTAATCGACGATATGTTCCGGGCCGAAACCGAATCTTTGCCGCACGGTTTTGGGGTTGTAAATAATGGTATCTTTGAGACCGCGGCGGAGGGTGAAAACTTTGGTGAGATCGTTGACCAGTTGCAGGGAATCCATGTCGCCGGTGACGATCATGACCGGAATTTTCTGGTTGGCAATCTCTCGAGCAGTGATGCCGATGATATCGTCGGCTTCCAGGCCGGGTTGGGAATAGATGGGGATATTGAGGGCTTTTAATATTTCTTGGGTAATGGGAATCTGGGTGATGAGTTCGTTGTCAGCTTTGTGGCGAGTGGCTTTGTAGGCTTTGTATTCCAGATGGCGAAAAGTGGGTTGGGGCAAATCGTAAGCGGCGGCGATATAAGTTGGATTTAATTCTTTGATAGCGGAGAGTAAAGTCATGGTAAAACCATAGGCGGCGTTGATGGGCGTGCCGTCTTGGGTGGTCAGGTGGGGGATGGCGTGGTAGCTGCGGTGGATCAGGGCGTTGGCGTCGATGAGGACGAATAAATTGCGGGGCATATTAATTAATTACGAATTACAAATGGAAAAATGGTTTATTTGTCGGGGCGGGGTTTTCCCGCCCTCCGTTTATATTTTAACATGATTTTTGTTTATCATTGATCAATGATCGGAAGGTGTCAAAAATGTTGCAATTTTGGGCAAGGTTTGTTATAATATACGGATTTAATAAAAAATAAATATCCAAAGAAATGGTCTATAATAATAAGAATTTTTTAGATCCAAGAGGAACAATAATGCCGACAGAAGGGAATAAGGAAACGGCACAAGAGATAATCAAGAAAGTGGATGAGGTAACAGGATTGCCTTTGGGTGAGGTGATTGATATTTTCAAACAAAAGGGGGAAGTGGTGAGCCAAGAAACCCACGAGTTTGAACATCAGGTGAAAAAAGAAGTGGATGAGTCGGAGATACTGGCCGAGAGGGAAAAAGTGGAGGGGGAAAGGGAAGAGGTATTGGCGGCCTTAGATAAAGAAAACCGCCGATTGAAGATGACAGATGAAGAATTAACTAATCCATCCGAGACGGTGGCCAATAACCAGCCGGAATCTAATAAGATGAAAGAGTATAAGGAAAAATATCAGAATATCAGTTTGCATGGTAGCTCGGTGGCTGAAGAAAGATTCAAAAAGTATTTGGGGGTAAATAGTGAGAATGGCGAAAAAGTTGACACTCAATTGACGGATGAGCAGAAAGTGGAATCAGAGAAGACCTATGAATCGGCGGTGCAGGGGCAGATGAACAAGGAGGAATTGGAAAAGAAGGTGAAAGAGGGCCAGCTAACGCCGACGCAAGGGCGGTTGTTTGAGTGGGTCAATGAGATGTCGACGCAATTATCAGGCGTGGTTGATAGTGGTAAGGTTAAAGATTTGTTTGGTAGTAAAGTGTTTGAATATTTACGAACCCGGGTGGATTATAATCCGTTCCAGGTGGATGAAGCGGCCAATCTGCAAGATCTGCTGACGCGGTTTGACGGGATGTATAAAAATGATAAAGGTGAATATATTGGCAGTTATAGTCAAGACTCGATGAACCAAAATATGAGTAAAGCGCTGGAAAAGTTGGGCGTGGTGGTGGGCAAAGACATGCCAGCCAAGGTTAGTGAAGAATTGGTGAAATTGTATCGGGAGGGTAAGTTGGCGGATTTGTCGAAGATGGAAAAATTACCCGATGAATTGAATCAATATATGAATAATTTACCGGAACTGGTGACGGAAGCGGGTGAAGATTTGTCCTACGCGGCCGAGGTTTTGCCCAAACTAACGGATGGTGATATGACGGTTTTTGATAAATTGCGTGCTTATAAATTGTGGAAAAAAGAGGAAAAATGGTTGGAGAGAACTCAGGAAGGAATGAAGAGCTGGTATGAAAAGGCGGGTGGACAAAGTATTCCACTTGTTGGCGAAGGCTTGGGTAAAATATTGGCGAGTGATAAACCGAAGGAATATGTAAAAGATTTAGAAAAGAAAGGACTAGAGACAATTAATAAGTTCGGTTTGCAGGGTGTGGCGGACGTGATGGGGATATTAAAGAATAATGGCGTTGAACAGAGCAAAATAATTGAATTTTTTAACAATGACCAATATCGGTATCTCTTGGATTCGGTGACTGCCGTGCCGATGAATCAGGATGATATTTATAATCTGGGCGGTATGGTGGAGAATTGGCAGGGGTTATTGGCTGATAAGGGCTTGAGTGAGGAAATGTTAAAGGAAAATAGTGAAGCGCTGATGTTTTTGACCGGTGTTTTGCACAATACACCGGATGTGCTGGAGAGATTTCCACAGGAATATTTTACGGGAGAGAATAGCGCGGCAAACGCCGCGGCGTATGAGAAGTGGATTATGGGGAAGAAAGATGAGTTGGCGATTTAAAAATAATAATTCATATAACAAAAAATAATAAGGAGAAATAAAATGACTAATGGAGTTGATAATCAAAATTTATTGGATAACCAAGTAGAGGTAATATCCGATAAACCTGAAACAGGTAAAATTACTCAGGTTTTGGAGGGATCGACAGTGACGCCAGATAATGTGACCACGGCTTTGGAAGAGGCTCAGAAAAAGGTGGGTGGGGAAGTTGAGAAAGCGGTTAATGATATTCCTGGATATATGAAGAAAGGATATGAGATGTTTGGTGATAATGAGTTCGTGAAAGAGGCTACTGAGAAAGGTTTAAAAGATATACCTGAAGGGGAGGAGGCTAATTTTGCCGTGGTGATGTTGTGGGGTTATCCTGGGCAGGTCATGAGTGTTGATGATTGGAATAGTAAGACTGATGCTGAAAGAAAGATGTATATTGAGCAATATTCCGCTTTTAAAAAAATTAATGTTGATGAGAAAGTGGTGGATGAAAATACTGAGAACAAGGAAGAAACAAAAAAACCGGAAACTTATAAAGGTATGCCGGTTGAGGATTATTTAAAGAAGAAGTTGGATGCGGTGGATGTTAGTCTGCTCAGTGAGGAAAATGGTAAAGAAATGAAGGAGTTTATAAAAAAGATGCCGATCGAGAATGTGAATGGTTTTGTTTATGGTGTTAATCAAATTACGGAGAAAATAAAGCAGGCTAAAGTTGATTTGGCTGGAGGTAAAATTAATCAAGAAGAATATGATAAATTAAAAAAATCATATCAGGATAGGGTAAACTTTGGCGCCAAGGTGTGTGGCCATGATTATGGTACTCAAGTTGAGAATATGAAAAAGAAAATCCCGGCGGAGATTTTGGAAAAAAATCCTAAGTTGTTGGAAGTGGGATTTTTGGGAACCAGCGAAGGGCGCGATGAGTATTTGAAAAAGGTGGAACAGATTCTCTCTGATAGCGGGGTGAAGGGGAATGAGGCGTATTGGTATACTAAGACGCTTTTGAATATGAAGGGTTATGAGCATTCCAAACCGGAGCCAAAGCCCGCGCCCAAACCAGCACCGACAGAGACGACCACAACTACTCCAACAACTGCGATAGAGACAACCACAACTACTCCAACAACTGCGATAGAGACGACCACAACTACTCCAA
>Ga0265297_10012683_pt1 | contig 10065 bp, 8 predicted proteins | sample Munlanlwell13791_FD_192502 | JGI IMG/M metagenome (GOLD analysis project Ga0265297, IMG submission 192502) | Leachate microbial communities from a municipal landfill in Southern Ontario, Canada - Leachate well 137-91 | ecosystem: Engineered > Solid waste > Landfill > Unclassified | place...
CACAGCACGGCGCCGTCCGCGTTAAGCGCATGTACGCGGAACCACATCGAGATCGAGCCTATCGACGCGCTGATATTCCCGATGCGCGTGACGGCGGTTGTCGTCGCGGTCCTGGTCGTCGTGCTGCCATAGGCCGTGCTGGCCCACGCGTACCCGGTCCCCATATCGCCCGCCGCCAGCGGTGTACCGTACGCCTTCGCCTCGACCTGCGCGCCGAGCACGTACACCTCTGCCACGTCGTTGTTCAGTGGTGCGACGTAGAACTCGAAATCGCTGCCCGATGCTGCTGTAGTAGCGGTCATCGTTACGTGGTGAAACCCCGTCGTCGTCAGCTCCGTCGTCGTGTTCCCGGTCCCCTTGTTCGCCACCACCGTTACACTCGTGGTCAGGCTGGGGATATACAGCCACATCTGCCACGTGTACGTCGTGCTGTTTGCCATGCCGCTCGGCGTCGTGTAAAAGACCGGCTGGCTCGCACCGTTGAAGAACGTCAAAAATTGGCACTTGCTGCCATAGATCGTGAACGCTGTGGATTCTCTGCACACGAGCGCCGCCGCCGTGCCGCCCTTCCCCCAACTCGGCGCGACCCCGCTCGAGTACGTGCCGCCGAGGTTCGGATTCAACACCAGGTTCGTCGTCGTCGGCACCACATCCAGCCCCCGCGTCCCGGCCCACCTACCTTGCCCCTGATGGAAAGCGCCAGTTATTGTCGCTGTCTGCCCGCGGCTGCTCACCCAAGAGGCGGGGGTCATCTCCGCGTACGGCCCCAGCAACAACAGCCCGTCGCTTGCACTGAACAGAAATTGCCCGGCGCCCTCGCTGATGGCCGCCATGCTCATCCACACCGTGCCGTCCCCCAGCACCTGGAATGACGGATTGCCCGAGTCCGGCCCGGCCCACAGCAGCGCCTCGCTGGCCCCGGCCCCCGGGTCGATCCCGATCCGCTGGGTGTTCCCGTCGTCGTAAAACGCCATGGGGATGTTGTGGATATCCGCGTTCTGGTCGCTGAACCGCAGATACGCGTCCCCCGCCGCTACCCCGTCCCCGGCAAACAGCCCGTACTCCGCAACAGACGTGATCCCCTTGAGGTTGCCCCCCCGCACCCGCACCGTCTTGCCGGAATGCGGATGAGTCTCCCAGGTGACGATTTGCCAGTAGGGCGAATTCTCCGCCCAGGCCCCGTCTATGGCGTTCACCTCGTAGATGCCGTTCCCGCTCACGCCATAGTCCAACGCCAGACTCTTGGCCTCGATCGTCGATGCGGCGGAGGCCGCGCCGGCATTGGGCGCCGCGCTCCGGGTAAACGTCCAGTCCTGTGTCCCGTCCCCGTTGTCGCTGTAGCCGGTCACCACCCCCCAGCAGTCCGCGATGGTCAGGCTGCCCGCCCCCCGCGTAAACTGCCTCAGCCGCACAAAATCGTTCGCCTGGAATACGGCCTGCCCGCTCGCCCCCGGCAGGTCCTCTACCACGAGTGTGCCCGCGGCGCCCGCCGCCGGCACCGTGAAATCGCTGGCCACCACCGCCACGCTCTTACTGATGATCTGCCCGCCTGCCAGCGCCTGCTCCAAGTCCGTAATGAACGCTTTGGCATGCAGCTCGTCCGTAAACCGGTACCGGAAATCGCCCCCGCCCGCGTAGCTGATCCCCCAACCCGTTGTTTGGCTCGCGTAATTGTCTGCCTGCAGCGTCACCCCGCTGGCCGTCACCACCTGCCCATCGTCCGGATCCAGCACCACGTCCCCGGCCGGTGCCAGCGTCAGGTTGCCCGAGGTACTGGTAATGCTCTTGGCCCCCTGGAACTCCAGGTTCCCGTTCAAATCCAACGGCCCGCTACTGATATGCACCCGGGTGGAGGCCGCCAGCTCAATTGTTGGCGACGCCAGCTCGATCTCCGCGTCCGCGTCCAGGTCCAACTGCCCGTCCCCGCTCGAGTAGACGAACAGCGCCGAATCCCGGAAATAAAGCCGGCTCAGCGCCGAAACCATGATATCGCCGTGCACGTCGATGGTTGGCGCGGTTAGCTCGATCTCCCCATCCGCGTCAATGTCCAGTTGCCCGTCCCCGCTCGACTGAATGAAAATGTCCGAGTCCCGGAACTGCAATTTCTTGTCCGTGCCAAACAGCCAATTCGCCGTGATCGTCTCTTCCGCGTCGTGCTCGGCATAGTTCGTGTGCAGGTCCCCGCTGTCGCCCGTGCTGTGATCCACCGTGACGAGGTTGCCGCTGGCCGATGTTTCCAGCCCTGTCCCGCCTGCCAGCGTGAGCTCACTGTTAGAATTCGGTACCGCCTCCTCACCGTCGTCAGTTCCGATAACGAGCGTACTCGGCAGTACCGTGCCCGAGCCCGTACCCGCGACCCCGCCGCCCCTGGCCGACTGCCCCTGGTTGTACAGATCGATCCGCCGTACCGCCTCGGTTTTCGCCACTAGGTCACCACCTCTTTGAACTCGGCTGCGTATTCCGGTGTCCCCTCGATGTGATAGTGAACCCCCCGGATCAACCCATCCACCTGTCGCAGATCATAGATCCTATATCTGTTGTCGCCATCGTCCGTATCGGGCAGGGTCACGTAATCATTTGCGTTCCCATATTTCAACACCAGGTTCTGCCCCCGGTAGTACAGCAACGGGTGCCGGTGACACATCCAGTACATCCAGGTTGATTCCGCCGTGTCGCTGTAGCTCGCCTTTCTCACCGCGTAATCCCGCCGCACCAAGCGGCCCTCCAGGTTCGCCTGGTTGGCCGTCAGCAGCTCCGCCCGCGTGCCCTCCCCGGCCGTGTCCCCGAATACGTACTGCCCCGCGACCAGCGTTCCCAGCGAGGTGTACCCCGCCGTCGCCGCCACCGGGCTCTCCATGATGTAGCGCAGCCGAGCGTCTGTGTCCTGTCCCGTGTCCGTCCGCGAAATGACCGCCGCGACGAGGTATGCGGACCCGGGCGCGAACGTCGCATCGGGCAGATCGGCGTACGTTTCCACCTCTGTCTCCGTGTCGAGCGTCGCAAACGCGTACTCGTTCGCCCCGCCATAATCGTAATAGAGCGTCAGCACGTTCCCGCCGGCGTTCTCCCGGAGCCAGGCCCTGTATCGGATGCGCCGGAACTTGTGCACGATCCACCCGTACCAGATCACCAGCTCACTTTCAGACGCGTTGTACCCCCGCCGCACGCTGTTGAACGGCGGGTGGCTGCTCAGTTGGTCGTAAAAATAGAGCTGATTGGCCCGCCACGCGTTGAAATGGTCCGCGGCCGTGCCCACCGTGCCGTCAGCCGAGGCGCTGGCCGCTGCAAACGACTTGGCCCCGGTGTAGGTGGTGTACGGCGGATAACACGTCCCGTAGGCCTGGTACGCCGTGCTGCCGGCCGCCCGGGTCAGCACGCAGTACACCCGGTAAAACCCGGCGCTGAACGCGCTCAGATCGTACGTGTCCGTGGTCGTGCCCGTCGTGTTCCGGCTGTCGACCGTCACCTGCCCCGCCCCGCCATAGTCATAGTACAGCGTGATGGTGCTCGCATGCCCCGCGTCCGTGTTGATCAGGTCGATCGTGTAGTTCAGCGTTTGCGCGTCGCTGGCCAACACGTGGTACCCGTCATAGATGACAATGCTCTCTTCCGTGCCCAGGTACCCCCGCGCGACCCCGTTTTGCACCGGGTTCCACGCGTCCGCGAGCCCGTGGAAATAGCCGTCGTTGTCAAACAGGGTGGAATAGGGAACCTTGCTCAGGATCTCACCGTCCGTGAACGCCTGCAGCCGTACAAAGTCGCTCACCAGAACAGCCTCCCGTCCGCGTCCCCGAATTCCGAGGTGCCCAGCACGAAATAGTCAGTGTGCGGATACATGTCGCTAGCCCGCACCGCCTGGATGTTCTCCTTGAAAATCAGCCCCCCGCCGCCCGGGTCAAACCGCCAGTCGATCTCCCCGATGAAAAATGCCGTGTTGATCCCGGTTTTTGTCTCCGTGACCGTAATTCGGTCCCCCGGTTCCAAATATGGCACCCCCGGCACCCCCGCCAGCTCGATCAACAGCGGCGGGTCCTTGAACCGCGCCAACAGCAGGTCCCCGACATTCTGCGCGTGCCGGTAGCTCAGGATGTACGGGTTCGCAACCCGCATCGTCTGCCGGCCGTGCCGCGCGATGGAGGTGGCATCCTCGCATTCGTACTTGATTGGCTGCTCGCTCAGCACCGGGTACCCCCGGAGCTGCAACTTGTAGATGTAGGCCGCATAATCCGCGTTCGCATTCTCGATTTGCACATCCGTGTAAATCGCCTTGGTGGTGAGGGTCAACGTGATGTCACCCGTCAGGTCCGTACCCCCGGCGGTCCCGGCCTTGAAATCCGTGCTAGCCACCGGCGTCGCAACGCTGGCCACCGGGTAGCGGTGCTCGCACCGGATCGTGATGCTGCCCGAGGGTGGAACGATGAACGTTTCCGCCGCCGTGTACACCACCTGCACATAGCTCTCGTATTTTGGCGAGTACTCAACAATGACGTGATTGACCACCTCTTCTGGATTGTAGTGCGGATTCAGCGCCTGGAAATCATCCGTCGTGAACGTGAACTGGCTCACCAGCGGGTTCCGCCACGCGTCCGCCCGCGCCCGCACGAAATGCGTGCCGTCCTCGAACCGCAGCACCCCCGCGTGGTCAAACCAGATCCGCCCGCCCTGTGATTCGGCTACCAGCCCCATTTCCTTCCAAATGGGTTCATCCTCCAGCCACGCGTACGGCAGTAGCACGTACCCGGTATCATAGCTGTATTCGCCCGCGCCCGGCGGATCCCGGTCCATCAGCGCCGCGATCGTCGTCAGGTACTGCGCGGCCGTCTGATTCTCCTGTAGCGTTGTCGCGTGCTTGCTCAGCGCCGCGGCCATCGCCCGGTCCCGGAGCGTGATAGTCACCTGCCGGTCCCGGTAATTTTCCTGGAGGCTCTCCAGATACCCCTTGAGCATGTACACCGATTGAGGGGTTGCCCCATTGTAATATCCGAGTTTTACGGCCGCCCGTTTCCCCCTGGCCGCTCCCTCCCCAATACTGGCATACAGGCTCCCGTTGCTGTTGGTCTGCGAGAATCGAAAGCCCGAGTTGCCCCCCGTTTCCTCGACATTGTTGAACACCAGCGTTGCATCGTCGGCCACGCCCACGCCGATGCCTGCCAGCGATTTACCCCAACCCACCGCCCGCGAGCGGCCGCTTGCCGATTTGAGGTACGTCGTTTCATCGGTCCAATCCCCCTCGTTCCCAAACCCATCATCAGCCCAATCGAACAACACCTGGATAACAGGTTTTGCGCCCTGAGCCACGCTGTTGGCGGCCAATGCGGTGCCCGTGATGTCCTGTGCCACGCGTCAAAATCCTCTCAAAATGGCCCCAATTGCCTTCCGATAATCATGCTACTCGGAAGGGAAACTCTCGCCATCCCGCCGCCTGTTAACCGGGCTTACGGCCCCGGAGCCACACCCTCATCCAACCCTGACAAACAACACTCCCACGACGCGAACGGGCACAGCGACTCAATTACTTTTCCTCTGGAGTATCACCCGCAGTTGCTGCGTGATGCATTCCCCCTGTGAGGTTCCTGGCAGTCGCTATTGCCTCTAGCAACTCACCAAGAGCATGGTGCAGATCCGCCAAGGCGATAAAAGGATCGCGGCTCAAAAAGATACTCTGATCCTCAACCAACCCGTTAATCCGCCCCTTTTCGACACAGCCGTTTTCTACGCTAGCGCAGACGCTGATCCTTCCTTGCTTTGCTACCAACCACTGACTGACTGTCAGCCTTGCCTCGGTTATCACTGCCTCCCCCCTTCTGATTTGCCTTCCGATAACCTCTGTACTCGGCACCTACCCCACCGGCTCCATCAGCCACACCCGCACCCCGTGCAGCGGCATGTTGATGTTGGTCAGGAACCGCTGAGCCAGCTCATAGCTGAGATCCACCGCAAACCCGATGTCCTGGAGATGCACCTGATCTACAGCCCGCCCACAGTCCACCACGAGGAACGGCCCCGCCAATTCCCCGCTCGGCAGCTCCAAAACGATCTCACGCCCGATGTACTGCTTGTCGGCCAGCGCCACGAACCCCCGCGCCCGGTTCACCTGCTCCTTGGTGATCTGCCCCCAACGCAGCCGGTTCCGCACCACCGTGTCCATGATCCCCGGATTGTACCGCGTCGCCTTGCCCCTGGCCACCAACCGCAGCATGATTTGTTCTGTCATACCAGCGTCACCTCTTCCAGCGTCAACCCCACATCATAGCGGTACGTGCCCGCCGGTGCCTCATAACTGTTTTCCTGCCACGAGTCCGGCACAACCAGCACGTTGACCGAACCCCCGCCCTCGTTTTCGACAAACGCCTGCGAGGTCCTCACGCAATACTTGCCAAACACCGTCGTGCGCTCCGCACTCGTGATCCCCACCCAGCGCAGCTCGTGGCGCCGGCGCACCCCCACGTGATGCAGCCGCACGCTCCCGTCCGCCATGATATCGCGCCCGGTGACGTCCTCTGTCGTGACCCGGTGCCCCTCGGGACCCGCCGCCGCCGCCGGCATGTCCGTCCCGCCCAGCGTCATGGTTGCCATTGGCTAGTACTCCCCACCGTACGTCTCATCGCTGTCCATCTGCGCCGCTACGAGCGGGCTCACCGCCGCCGCGATGATCGCCAGGAAATTGGCATCGGTCAACCCGGAGATAAACCCCTGTTTGACCGGCTCCGCCGCGTGTTTCCCCACGTCCCGGAACCCGCCATACGCCGTGGTCACCTCCCGGTTCAGCCACACCGTCCAGGTTCGGATCGCGTCGCCCGTGCTCAGCTCTGCCCGGAGGCCGATCAGCAGTTGGTCACCGGCCTGCATCCCCAGGTTGCTCGCGTCCAACGTCTGCAACAGGTTCGCCTGCGTACCTGTCGCCAGGTTCAGATTCACCGGCAGCGGCTGAGTCAGGCCCAGCGCCTCGGAAACCTGCTGTCTCGCATCCACGCCGCCCACCACGCCGGCCTCAATTGCTGCCTTGGCTACGATGTCCAGGCTCATCTCCACCGCCGCCTGCCGCGCCAACTCCTGCCGCACCGCCTCCACCGCCGCGTCGACGTTCAGCAGGTCCGGGCGCTCGAGGTCCCGCACCGCATCGCTCACCGACCGCGCCCACTCTTTCAGCACGTCCTCATTGGCCGCGAGGATTTCCGGCGGGATTTTCAGAATGTTGGCCCACTCCGGGTGTGCCGCGATCTCGGCAAAGCCCCGCTCCGCAATGGCGTCCAACTGCCTGGCCGCCTCATCCCACTTCTCCACGTACTGCCCCAGGCCAGCTTGATAGGTGTCCAGCGCCGTGACCTCTGTGGGTTGCAGCGCCTGTTGGATCGTGTTTTTGAGATCCTCGTACGCCCGCCGCTGAGCCTCCGCCGCATCCTCCCAGGCATTCGTCGCCCGCTCCGCCGCCCGTTCCTCTTCCGTCCCCCGCAGCACCGCCTTGCGGATCATTTCCGTTTGCAGCCGGTCCTGCTCCTTTTCGATGATGTCCATTGCCTCTAGGAAAGGTTCGGGAATCATGCCTATGACCCGACTGCGCATATCCAGCGCCTTGTCCAGCAGCCCGAGCCCCATCCCCAGTTCCTCCGCCGCCCCGGCTAACTCCTCCATGCTGCGTGCGGTCAGCAGGTTTTCCCGCCGCATTTCATACGCAGCAGCAGCACCATCCATCATGGCCCGTCCGGCATTATAGATTGCCTGCGCCGCGTCATACTCACCTTGAATCACTTCGCGGTTGATCTCAAGATGATAAAGGCGCTTACTGGCCATCATATCGCCCGCAGCCAACGCCTGCTGCTCAGCCGCGATTTGCGCATCAATAGCCGCGATTTGCTCCGTAGCGACCGCCATGCGCTCCTGAGCAGCCTGCACCTCAATCCTGGTCAGTTCCTCGGTTGCGCCGATGCTCTCGGCCACGGCCGCGTTGAATGCCAGCTCCGCGTCCCGGCCCTGCAGGGCCGCCTCCGCCCAGAAGATCGAGGCGTTGGCCATGATCGCTAGCTGGTCGATAGTGGTCCACAGCTTTGGGATCGCGTCCGCCGCCTCTCGGGCCAGGTCGGCCACCGCGGGGGCCAGGCGCTCGCCCAGCTCGATCCGGACGTTGGCCGCCGCCACCTTCATGGCGTCCATGGCCTCGGTCTCGGTTTGAGTCCGGGGTCCCAGGATGCCAAGCTGGCGAGTGATCTCCTCCTGGGTCGCCTGGAGCAGCGCTTGCTCCCGGGTCAGCCCCTGGGTCACCTGTAGCTCCTCGGTGCGCGCTGTAAGCACCTGCCGGCTCAGGCCAAAGTTGTCGGCCATCTCCAGGTTGAGGTTCTTGAGGAACTGCATCATGGACTCGATGCGCTGCCCGGCGCTCTCGCTTTGTTTGCCCAGCCGGGTAGCGCCCTCGATGTACAGGCTCATCTCGTCAGTGGTGTCGGCGATGCCCATCTGCAACATGCCCGTGGCCACCTCCGCAGCCTGCATCTGGTCCACCGCGCGACCACTGGCCGCGACGATCGCATCTGTATACTGTACCGCATTCGCCGCGCCTCCAGCGAACGCGTTCAGGTTGCGCTCCAGCGCGAGACTCTGGGCACCCATTTCAGCCAATGACCATGTTGCATTTGCCAGGCTAGCTACCGTTGCACCCAAAGCCGCCGGCCCCAGATATTTCTCAAAGGCGGCACCGAGAACGCCTGCATCCTTGCTCGCATCCCCGGCCTTTTTGCCGAAGTCCTTGAGCTCGTCGCCGGCGTCCTTCATGCCGGATTTGAACTGTTTGTTCTCGAACAGCAGGCGCACAAAGAGGTCTTTTATTGCCACAGCGCCCCCACTCCCTTCCGATAATGCCCGTACTCGGCACCTACTCAGGCACCCGATCCCCGCTTTTTTTCTTGCCCTTCGGTGGAGGTGTCAGCCCCTGGTTCAACGCGTTCATCAGCACCAACACCAGCGGGTCCATCTCCGCCACCTGCTCCAACGTGTACGAGGTCCCGAGCCACTGGTTGAGCATCCTCGTTTCCAACATCACCCGCGCCGCGTCCGGCAGCTCCGCCCCCTGGACGTCGCTCACGTCCTGGCCGGTGCGCAGCGCGTACCCGGCCCGCCGGACGCGGCTCCTCAGTTTCCCAGCTCAGCCCGCAATCTGGCCTGCGCCTGTTTGTGGTACTCGTTGGACGCCCACAGGATGATGTTCTGCTCGAACCCCTTGGACCGCATGAACGAGTACACATCTTCGGCGCCGTCCAGCTCCACCATTTCCTCGTGCCCGCTCGTGGTCATGTCCGGCGGAAACACCACGGCGGCCACGATGCGCCCCAGGTTGTACCAGAACTCCGATAACCAGGGCGTGGCCTTGATTGCCTTTTCCCGTTCCCGATCCTGCTTCTCTTTGTCGTCGACGTCCGCCCACGGAAACGCGTACGGGTCATACCCCGGATTAAGCACGAACCGCACAACGAGGCCTGGATAGCCGATTGGCCCGCAATCAACGTCCGTGGTCAGTTTCGGCAGCTTGAACGCCATGTTTCCCCCTCCTGGCACCCGTTAGGCGCTGCTGTACGTATCCCTCGTGACCGAGTTCTTGGCGTGAAACGACGCATCGAGCTCCACTTCCTGGTCGTACTCCACCGGTTGGCTCCGGTCGATCAGCCGCGCGTTGTTGACCGTGATCTGCGGGTATCCGTGCATCTTGCCCCGGGGATATGCAAAGAGTGTGTCCTTTGCGTTTAGTGCAAAACCCAGCAACGCCGCGTCGCCGTCCGCTTCGTCCAAACACGAGAACTCCACGTTCGTCTTGACGGTGCCTGGATAGGTTTCCAACGCGCTCCGCTCGGTGTCCCCGCGATGCGTGATATCCACCTCTTCCGGCTCCCCGGCCATCTCGTTGATCACCACTCGGCGCCCTTTGCCACTGATGTCAACCGTGTTGAAAAAGACTTGCAGATCCTTACCGCTGTATTCCTCAGACATTGCCTTTTACCTCCTGCTCTTTCCTCGCTGCCTCCTGCAGCTTGTAGAATTGTTCCACCGTGAATGCGTACTGCCCCCAATGAGCAATCC
>Ga0265297_10012684_pt1 | contig 10065 bp, 10 predicted proteins | sample Munlanlwell13791_FD_192502 | JGI IMG/M metagenome (GOLD analysis project Ga0265297, IMG submission 192502) | Leachate microbial communities from a municipal landfill in Southern Ontario, Canada - Leachate well 137-91 | ecosystem: Engineered > Solid waste > Landfill > Unclassified | place...
CGGGGCATACCGATCGGGTTCAGCACGGCCGGAACCACGGCCCTGGCATCGAGCGAGTTCAGCCATTCAAGACCGTACTTCCCGATGGTCTTGTACGACGCCCCGCTCACCTGCGCACTTGCGATCGGGACGAGCCGTTCGGCCCCGAACACTTTCCCGAGCGCGACCAGCAGTTCGAGCATCTTCTGCTTTGTCTCGCCCTCTTCACCGGCAAGGATCCGTTCGTCGTCTTTATCGAGCAGCATTGTTCACCACGTGGCCCGCGTGAACTCCGCTTCGCGGCCCAGCACCATCGTTGCGTCCACCCCGACTTTTACGTTCGTGCCGTCTTCCTTCTGGCACGGGTCGAGCGAGGAGCCGCGGACACCCGTGATCACCATGATGTCCTGGTCGCCGCTGACCCGGGTCGCAATCGCGTACTCGACTTCCTGTGGGTTTTCGGGATCGATGTCTTCATCGACAACGACCACGTGCTTGAGCGAGGTGTGGGCGGCAAACGCGGCCATGATCGCGTTCTTGCCATCGCCCTGCGTGCTCTTTTTGATCTGGACCACCGCGTGGAGATACCCGCAGCCGCCTTTTGTGAGAACGACATTCTTCACCTGCGTGACACCCGCCACGGCCTTGTAGATCTTCGGTTCATAGGGAGCGCCCATCAGCATCTTGTGCTCGTCGCCACCCGGCAGGATTCCGTGGTAGATGAAGTCCGGTTTTGTGTACATGCCGGTGAACTCGATGATGTGCTGGCGCCGGATCGGATCGTAGGTGCCGGTGATATCGACAAACGGTCCTTCGTCTGTGAGCTCGGGGCCGATGAACCCTTCAAGCACGATCTCCGCGTCGGGAACACGGACACCGTTGTTGCAGGTCTTCACCCGGATCTCCCCGCCAAGGAGTTCCGCGGCAAACCCGAGCTCCTGCCCGGTCGGGACCCGGGTGCAGGAGGCAAAGGTGACGGCCGGGTGCGTCCCGATCGTGACCGCGATTGGGAGCCGTTCGCCGTTTGCGAGCGCTTTTTTCAGCATCACGTGCGTGTGCCGGCCTTCGACCAGCCGGGCCGCGACCCGGTGATCGTCCAGCACCTGCATGCGGTGGATCGATGCGTTCTCCACGCCATCGTACTTCGAGAAGACGATGCCGGACGTAAGGTACTTGCCAGCATCTTTCGGGAAGTGATGCAGGATCGGGAGCTTTGTGAGATCTACCTTGCCCGTTGCCAGTTTCCCGTCGTCCACGATCTTCCCGTTGTACTGCGCATCCGCGAGCTGCGGGACGATCTTCTTCTCATCGATATTGAGCGCACGGGCGAGCGAGGCCCGGTTCGCGGTGAGGTTCATCACGACCCGGTGGCCGTCGCAGTTCTGGAAGAAGAGGAGCCGGTCGGTTGTGGCTGCCATCTTCGCGGCTTCCATATCGGTCGAGACCGGCTCTTTGACATCGGTCACGAGCCCGGCCTTTCGCATTGTTTCAATGAATTTACGCATCGTAACCACTCCAGCGCTTGATGAGATCGTGTTCTATGTCGAGGTGGTCGAGCACCCGGGCCACCACCATGTCCACGAGATCGTCAATGGTCTTTGGCTTGTGGTAGAACCCGGGGCTCGCGGGCATGATTGTTGCGCCTGCCTCTTCTGCGGCAAGCATATTTTTGAGATGAATTTTTGAGAGCGGCATCTCGCGGGTGACGAGAATGCATTTCCGGTGTTCCTTGAGGCAGACATCGGCCGTGCGGGTGATCAGGTTGTCAGAGAATCCGTTTGCAATCGCCGCAAGCGTCTTGGAGCTGCACGGGATCACGACCATGCCGTCGTACTTGTGCGAACCGCTGGCGATTGAGGCGAAGAGTTTGTCGTTTGCGTGATACTCGGCATTGAATCCCGCGAGCGAGACGCCCTCGTGGGCTGCAATCTTCTCCGCGACATCCGAGACGATGACGTGGACCTTTGCATCCTTACTGAGCACCTCAAGCAGGCGCCGGGCATAGATTGCCCCGCTCGCACCCGTCACCCCGACTACGATCTCTTTTTGCATGTTGCCGCTCTCTCCTGTGATACCAATGTCGGAGTGGTGGCAAAAAGAGTTTGTGGCACCGACTGGTTCCTCAGAACCAGGAGGTCGAGAAGCATACATCAGTATGCTTCGAGTTCCGAGCGGTCATCAGACCGCGAGGAGGAGAGGAATGCGACAGGAAATTTACAATCAACCGTGAAAATTTTGAAATTTTTAATTACTTTTTTATTCACACGATTAAAATGAAATTGGATTGAGAAGAACGATGTTCCACGTTGCGTGCGCAATAATTGAAGGCAATAAATTTCTCCCATTTAAAAAGTATAGTCCCCCATAAACCACAAACAAAAAAAATCTTAATAACCAATTTATCGGGGATGGATTCAAATGCGCCTCCGCCATAAGATACGCCGATATTAGTAATGCACCAAAACACATTATTCTGATAACCCACTGATTTTTGTAAATTCTGCTAAACATAAAATAAAAAGCAGTTAAAAGGGAACATTGAAGGATTTGTTCCGTAATTGGTGCGAGAATTATCGAATCTATACCAAAAAGTGGATCAGTTATTGAAATTAATGGAAATGTATTAAAAAAATGTAAATTATAAAATACCCAAATCAGATATAAACCAATAGAAATTCCAATTGGAACTATTATTGTGTAAATTTTTTTTCCTAATTCCAATCTCATATTCGTGACGAAATGAGTCAAAATTTCAGAAATTTGTCTTGGAAATTTAGAAATGACTTGATTTCGATAAACAAATAATCCAATAATAACGAGCTGCAAGGGAATAAGGAACAAGTCCATACATGTCTGAATTTTTCTTATTCTATGATTAGTGTATTGTTTAAATTGTAAATACAAGAATTGCTGGATCAAAACCCCCATCAGTGTTCTTCGAGGAGCCTGATGGCTATTCTCTTCGAAAAAGCCCGGCAGCTCGCACCCCCCCTCCAAAACGGTCAAATTGGCACTCCGGACAGCAGTTATTTTTTCACGTCCCGAAACCTGTGGAAATTTAGAGGCGGCTGCAGGCCCGCTATTTTGACAGGTCAATTCCTGTTTAAAATAGTTATTTTCGAAAAATACTCTATTTAATCGGACTTTTCCATGGGCGTTGACGCACTTCCACTGGAACCGGATCCGGCCTTTGTCAGTTTGGCATACAGAGCCCGCAGCGGGCTTATCTGACCGCATCCCCCGGGTCCAGTACTTCACTAATGATTCCTCCATGAATCCTGGTAGTGTGTACAACCTGCCAAAAACATGAGTGAACAGGTACACCATTGATCAGCATCGCAATCGATCTCCGGCAAAAAATTTTCAACCACCCCCTCACCCCCTGCTCAAATTTTTTCAACCAGACCTTGCTTGCATTCTCCGGACCCGCACGCCGGAGAACCAGAAATTTTGTCGCTTGTACATGCGTTTTGTCGGATAATTATCCGATAATCGCCTCATCAACTGACACCTCATGATCGCGATTGAAAAAGATGAACGTGAAAGTCCGCTGGACTTTCATGTGAGGCTGTTTGAAAATGTGAAACATTTTCATGCGTTTTGAGCAGAGTCTGCTTGAAAAAAATGCTCTGGTGAATACCTTAATCCAGACAAAATGCAGGAACCCGGCCCCGCTCACTTCTTCATCGGGGCAAAGAACCGGAACCGGACCTGCGAGTCCTCGATCTTCTTGGCGTGTGCCGGGTTTAAGTCGCGGCGGGCTTCGATGACGAGCCGGTTGAGGATGTTGTGGAGCCGGAGCGTGTCGTACTCCTTGTCCTTGTACTCGTTGAAGAAGTCCAGCAGGTCGTTCGTGCTCCGCAGGACACCGGTGCTTGCCACGAGATTGAGGCGGTTCAGGGTCAGGGCGAGATTCTTCTTTGCCGCTTCCATCTTGTACGAATCGCCGCCCGCAAGGTTCAGTTCGGTGATCGCGTTTAAGAGATCTGCATAGATCCTGAACCGGATCGAACTCTCATGCATCCGGCGCTCGGCGCTGCGGAGCTGTATCATGGCAACCGCAACCGCGATTACCGTTACGATCACAAGGATCGCAAACCCGGTCATCAGGAGTAATGAATCTTCAGCCATGATACTTCTCCTTACGGGTTCCGCTTCGCGGCGGTGAGGTCCACCTTGACCCGGTTGCCTTTCATGTCAATCTGGTACGGCCCTTTGACATACATCGGGATCTGCTGGTGCAGTTCAGTTGGATAGGTGCGGCCAAACCCATAGGTATCCTTCTTTCCGTTGTCCCTGTTAGTCACAGTCATCTCGAACCAGCAGTACTGGAGATCATCGTTGAGCGGGAGAACCTGGATGTCGATGCCCCACGAGGCATTGTCCACCCGGAACTGTTCGCTCTTGGTATCCGTCTCGCTCTGGAACGAGTACGATTTCTGGAGATAGTGGTCGCCGAGGGTAAAGGAGGCGGAGGAGGACTGCCCGACAGTGGTGGTGGCAGCAGGTGCGGAGGCAGCGGGAACGGTCGTGGCGGACGGGGTGACGGTTGCCGGGCTCTGGGTGCAGCCGGCAATCATGACACCCGCGATGACGAGCGCGAGGGCTGCAAGGACAAGGGACTTCATATGAGTGATTGTTAGGGAATCGTCATATATTAGTGTTATTTACGTGAGGATCGTCCGGTCGTGACTCACGATCAAAAAAGCGTATCCTGCCGGGTGGGTTTTCTGAGATGCAGGACTTCACAGGCCGCATCTCCCACGGTTTCCCGGTGTTCGGGAAGCGAGTAGACACCGAGGCGCCACTGTTCGCGCCGGGTCATGTTGAGGGTGTGGATGCGGGGCGAGAACTCTTCAAACGTGGAAAGGGACTGCCGGCTCTGCACCCGGACCCCGAGCGACATCTCACGGGGGATTGCGGGGATATCCACGAGCACTTCTTCAGGAAGGATTCCAGCAACATGCGCAATCCGGGCCGCGAGATCCCGGGATTTTTCGAGCGGGATCCCGTCATTGTACGTATTCGCATTCACCTGGTCGCCGCCGGCGTAGATCGCCCGCTTGTAGAGCCGGCGCTCGTAGAGGCGGTGGGCCAGTCCCCGCGCAACCGGGCTTGCGGATGTGTGCAGGGCCTGCATGCACCCCGCATCATCCATCCGGAGGAAGCGGGCGACCTCGTCCGCGCTCATGCCGGCGCAGTGTTCCAGCGCCGCGAGCTGGAACATGCTCTCACCGATCCTGCTGACATGGTGGAAATAGACGGTCGGGCGCATCAGGGTCCGGGCGATCAGGAGCGATTCAGCCGCGTTCACCCCGTTCTCGTCCAGCACGGTCCCGTCCGGGTACCGGATCAGGTGCCGGATCAGGCGCTGGGCATCGACCGTACCGTACGGGGCGCCGGTGTAATACGCATCGCGGAGCAGGTAGTCCATCCGGTCCACATCGAAGTCGCCGTGGATGATACCGGAGAGCGGGTGTTTTCCTGCCACAACAGAACAGAGTTCCGCGGGATCGACGCCCGCTTCCGCGAGCAGGTTTCCGGTCACGTTATCGATGACCGGTGCGATCTCATCGTGGGTGCGGTGGAGATACTGCTCCATCAAAGGTTCGCAGGCATGCGAGAACGGCCCGTGACCGATATCGTGGAGGAGGGCTGATGAGACAACGAGCGTGTGCTCGTCTTTGGGGAGCTGAAAGCGGCGGCACGCGACATCTGCAAGGAACATGGTGCCCAGCGAGTGCTCAAAGCGCGTGTGGTTGGCCCCGGGGTACACGAGGAACGAGAACCCGAGCTGCTTGACATAGCGGAGGCGCTGTAAGACGGGAGAATCGAGGAGCCGGAGGGCGTAGTCCTCCAGCTCGATATAGCCATGCACCGGGTCCTTGATGATCTTCAGACTCACTAAAGAATCTTCATATACATCGCATAAAAGTATTGAGTAATGATTACCTTCCTGTCGGGCGGGACCGGTACGCCGAAGCTCCTGCGGGGCATGCAGAACGTGATGGACCGGCACGAGATCGCGGTGGTCGTGAACACGGGCGAGGACGTCTGGATCTCCGGCAACCACATCTCCCCGGACGTGGACACGGTGATGTACCTCTTTGCCGGCATCCTCAACACGGAGACGTGGTGGGGGATTCGTAACGATTCGTTCACCACGCACGAGGAGATAAAGCGGCTCGGCACCGACGAGTTCATCGGCATCGGCGATAAGGACCGGGCCGTGCACATCGCCCGCGGGGAGATGCTGAGACACGGGATGCGGTTGACGAACATCACGACAATCCTCTGTGAGCGGTTCGGGGTACGGGAGACGGTCCTGCCCATGTGCGACACGGAGGTGACCACGCAGGTGAAGACCAAACTCGGCCTCATCCATTTCCAGGAGTACTGGGTCCGGGGAAAAGGGAGACTTGAGATCCAGGAGGTTGTACGGAGTTACCACGATCCGCCAATTGCCACGCAGGAGGCGCTCGATGCCATTGCGGCAAGCGATGCGGTCGTGATCGGCCCCTCCAACCCGATCACGAGCATCACTCCGATCCTGGAATGCGAGGGGTTTCGGCAGGCCTTAAAAGACAAGTTCGTGATCGCCGTGAGCCCGTTCATCGGCGACGCCCCGGTGAGCGGCCCGGCTGCGGCCCTGATGAAAGCCGCCGGGTTCGAGGCGAATTCGGCCGCGACCGCTGCCTGTTATGGCGATCTCGTCGATCTCTTTGTGCAGGATATCCGCGATACCGTCACCGTGAAGGACGCAGTCCGGTTCGATACCCTGATGGTGGACGAAGAGAAGAGTGTGGCCCTGGCGAGCGAGATCCTCCGGCTGATCCGGGCATCCCGGTAACATCCGGCCTTGTACCCGGAAGGGCCGGCCCGGTCCACGCAGGTTCCGCCAGAAGAAACCCGTCGTGCAAATCTATATATCGCTTCGGAGTGACGGTTATCGTGAGAGGTCGTATCACAGTATGGTCCGGAAAATTTTAATTGTACCGATAATCTTTTTTGTCATGGTTTTTGTGGTTCTTTCCGGCTGCATCACCGAATCCGCAACAAAAACAGGAACGGTCCAGTTCGCATCCCAGCCCACCGGCGCCCAGATCTACGTAGACTCCCAGTACCGGGGAAGCACCCCCAGTACCTTGACCGATATCGAAGCCGGCAACCATACCGTGGAGCTCCGCTACACGGGCTATGAGAACTGGGATGCCATGATGGTGATAGCGCCCGGTGCCAACAACGTCTTTGTCGCACTGGTGCCGGCACAGGCCGGTTCTTCAGAAACGGTTACCCCGTCCTCCGTCACCACGATCGTCCCGACCGTCATTCCTTCGCTGGACCAGCCCGTATCGGTGACGCTGAACGTGGAAAAGGACCCGATGGTGATCGGGGATTCACAGGTATTTTCAGGCACGGCAACCGGAACCGGCTATGTGCTTGTCACCCTCTATGGAACGGGAAAATACTCGAACGGAATCCAGCTCGATAATCCATCCGTAAACGAACTCGGGGCCTGGAAGTATACGTGGAACCCGGGCTCATCCGTCCTGCCGGGAACCTATACCGTGATCGTGACTGACCTGAATAATCAGGTCTCCGAACGTAAGCAGTTCTTAGTGATTGGGGGAGGAACGCTCTCCATCACCACCAACAGTTATGCCGCCGGGAAAGGCGACACCCTGCGGTTCTCCGGTATCTGCACAACAGGCGCCCCGAATGTCCAGCTGGTCCTTTACGGTCCCGGCAGTTACGCAGGGGGCGTTACCCTGGGAACATTCTCGGTGCAGGCCGACAAAAACTGGAACTTCCAATATACCACTGACGCCACCATGCCCACCGGGGATTATACCATGTACGTGTACGATGTCCCGAAGACCTCTTCCAGCACGGTCAAATTCACGGTGGGTTACAAGCAGTAACCGGTGAAATTCCCGGCCCCCATTTCCCTGTTTTTTCCTTTTTTTTAAAGAGAGAACTGCTACAAACGGCTTCAAATACCCGCCGATACCTATTTGAGGGTATTTATACTAATATTCGTTCGGAGAAGTCATATGAGTATTGGCAAGAAATTTCTCAACCTGTTCAAGTCAGGCAAAGACGAGCAGGAAGAGGCGCGCCTCAGGGCACAGAAGGAGCGCTACGATACCTTCCTTAAGGCACTGACCGAGGGCGATCTCGATACCCGCTGGGCAGCGGTCCGATCGGTAGGAGACCTCGGCGAACCTTTCATTGAGCCGTTGATCCGGGGACTCAAAGACGAGTACTGGATCATCCGCAGGGGTTCTGCCGACACGCTCGGCAAGATCGGCGAGCCGGCCGTCCACCCGCTGATAGGCGCCATGGACGATCCCGGTGAGGATGTACGGCAGGAGACCATCCGGGCGCTCCAGCTGATAGGCGAACCCTCCATTGCTCCCCTGATCCAGGCAACCCGGCACGGCCACCCGCTGATCCGGCGTGGTGCGGTGCAGGCGCTCGGGATCATGAAAGAGGAGCGGGCGATAGCCGTCCTCATCGAGTCCTTAAAGGATCATGATGCCGGCGTGCGGTACGAGACCGCGGTTGCCTTTGGCCAGATCGGGGATACCCGGGCCATTGTACCATTGATCGCAAGCCTCAACGATCCGCAGGAGAAGGTGCGTATCGCAGCCATGGCAACGCTCTGTTCCTTAGGCACACCCGCCATCGAGCCGCTGATCCGGGCGCTCGTCGACCAGAACGAGGAGGTCTGCCGCAGGGCCACGCTCGCCCTCGTCACCATCGGTGAGCCGGCCCTCGATCCCCTGATCAACGCACTCGGCGACCAGAACCCGGGCATCCGCCGGGGCGTCATCGAAGTGCTCGGCCAGATCGGGAACACCCGGGCCATCCCAAAGATCATTGAGAGTCTCAACGACTCCGAACGAACGGTCCGGATCGAGAGCGTCAAGGCGCTCGCGGCACTCGGCGTTCCCGCGATTGCCCCGCTCATGCAGGTCTTCCGCGACGGCGACAACCGGGTCCGGACCGGCGCCATGGAGGCGCTCTGGATGCTCGGCCAGCCGGCCACCACCCCGCTCATCATGGTCTTAAAAGACGACCAGAGCGATGTCCGTAAACGGGCTGCCCTCCTGCTCGGCGAGATCGGCGACCAGAAGGCGATCGACCACCTGACCGGCCTGCTCACCGATGAGAACGTCATGGTCCGTAAAGAGGCCTTCGAAGCCCTTGAGATGATCAAGAAGCGGACGTAAAGGTATACCCCAACCCCCTACAATATTTTTGATTATAACCGGGTGCCGACGCGTGCCTGGACATCCCCTATTTTTTTTAACCCGGTCTGTCCCCGACAGGAATCACCGGACACTTTTTTTTAAAAGGAAAAACGACCGGGGTCTTTTTTAGAGTTCCTTAAGATCCTTCCAGTAATCGTACTCGTGCTTCCAGAGATCCTTGTTGAACGAGATCATGCGCTTGAAATACTCCTTGCGCTCCTTTAAGGCCGCTTCCTGCGCCGGGTCGGACCACTTCGTTTTGATCGCATCTGCGAGTTTCTTTCCGAGTGCTTTGGCATCTTTTTCACCGCCAACGATTGCATTCGGATCGGCTCCCACAAGTACACCGGTCTTCCCAACCGTCATCGCACCGAAACTCGAAAGGGCCTCGTTCATGTAGTCCGCCACCTCGTCCGCCTTCGAACCGCCCGCAGTGCAGACCGCACACCCGTACTTGCCTGAGAGTGCCTGGCAGTGAACCACGTCCGCCATCCGGTCGAGCATGGTCTTGAGCTGACCGGTGACCATATTGATGTAGTTCGGCGACCCGAGCACAATCCCGTCAGCATCCAGCATCTTCTCAAGGAGTGCGGGGAAATCATCGTCATGGATACACTCGCCTTTTGCGTAACAGGTGCCGCACGCAGTGCAGTACTTGATCTCAAGGCCGCAGATGTCCACGAACGTAATATCCGCCCCGGCCTGCCGGGCGCCTTCGAGAACGCCCATCACGAGGCGGCGGGTCTGGCTCTTCTCACCCTTCGGGCTTGCATTGATGCCAATGATCTTCATGATAACCACTACTGTAATGATACCTTTCAGTCACAAT
>Ga0265297_10012685_pt1 | contig 10065 bp, 10 predicted proteins | sample Munlanlwell13791_FD_192502 | JGI IMG/M metagenome (GOLD analysis project Ga0265297, IMG submission 192502) | Leachate microbial communities from a municipal landfill in Southern Ontario, Canada - Leachate well 137-91 | ecosystem: Engineered > Solid waste > Landfill > Unclassified | place...
GCTTATTCCGTTCTGGACTAAATCCTGGGTCTGGTTGATCCGGCCAGAACTTCTTATCTTTGGGATTTATTTCACCTATTTTCATTTTTAAAATTGGCGGTTTTTAGGGAAAGCCGCCAAACCCTAGACTTAATCAGTCTTCTGAGTCAAACGACCATTTGCCGCTGGGCACAGACACAATAGGTTGGTAAACCAAACCATTGTTGCCTGATAGGTAATGTAGTCAGTTGTTCTTACTAAAGCTCCTGAATTAGGAGACTCCATCCAGTCAAGATCAGAAACCTGACACACGGTCAAGCTGTCCAAGTTGACAATCAAGACATCTCCATCCGGAACATCATAGTCCAAGAAAACGCCTACCCTACCTGCACCTGCCGCAAACTCTAACCCTGTCCATCCACCCAACAGGTCAGACTCATTAACAGTCCTTCGCATTGCCGTTAAAATATCGGCATATTTCTTGTAAAGGGATTTGTTAACGAAAATCGCATATTGATCACCCATTTGCGCATACTCTTTAGCGGCGAGGTATTTATCCTCCATTGACGAAAGAGTAAGTGCCTCAGAGGTTGAGCCAAACTGCGGCGTCCAACCAGTCGTACTTCTGGCAACCCCTGCGTATAAAGAAGTACCGGTAGATGAAGACAAGGCTTGGCCTAGACCGTAGATTTCGGAAGTACCGAAACCCTCCAGAGAGCCGTCGACAATACCAATAGAGTCGTTGGCAACTGAAGCCACTGAACCAGTAAAGTTAACTACCGTTCCCGAAGAAATCGAGGAAATAGTGCCTTTAGCGGCAGCAGCGGTTCCAACTCCAACAAACATATTGGCAGCCAGGTATTTGGAAGGAGAAAGGTCACCATTAACAGTGCCATATCTATCCAAAGCATGACCATCATCAACACTTGTATCCGGGAGCTTAATGTTGACTGCGGTAGCGGCTGCGGAAGAAGCGACTTGCGCCACAATTCCCGAACCATCACTATAATATTGTCTGTTTATGCTTCTGGCAAAGTCCGATGCCAAACTCGAAGCCTGGAAGGTCAGTTGGCTTTCCACTGCACCCTTTGCTGTTTTAGTTGCATCAATAGCCAATTTAGAAATGTCGAAGGTACCAGTCAAAATCCGAACAGGAACCGAAGCCTGTCCAATTGACGACTTTCCGGTCACCAATTTGTTGTCATCGTCAGCAAGTGCGGCAATTCCGCCATGTCTGCCGGTTCTCAATGGTGCATAGAAGTTGTCATTCATGAAGGTAACTCCCTTATTTCTTTTCACCTTGTCAAGCAAGATGGTCTGTTTGGGGAAGTTATCCTGAATAAAAGGCATGATAACCTTCTGTAAAGCATTGCTTACATCACTTAAAACTATAGCCATATATTTTTCACCTCCTTTCTACCTCAAGAATTAACTTAAAGGTCAAATATTACCCTCAAGGGCATCTCTCACTAACTGATCTAAATTGTCTCTGGTTGGCTTAACTTCTCTTGGTTCTTTGCCACCAGCCGCCGATGCTCCTTCGGTTACTAAGCCGCTTGGCTTAGCTTTCTTAATTTGTTGCTCTTTCCAAGCGTCAAGTTCTTTTTCATATAAATCTTTGTAGGCTTTTTCTGGGTTTTTAATGCCCGTTTCGTCCATGTGCTTTAAAACTTCCTGGGTTTTAAATGCTGGCCTACCGTCCTTGCCATTAAGTTCACTTTCAAAGTCTTTGCAGTTATTTAGTAAATCTCTTGCCTCTAAAACCTCCATTACCTTTTGGGTAACCTTGGTTTCAACATCTTCACTTAAAGCAAGACCGATTTTTCTTGCCTGCTCTCTTGCCTGTCTGGCAACCTCTTCATCTGTTAATTGCTCACCAGCGCTGGTCTTTTGGCTTAATCTCTCGGATTCAAGTCTTTGATTCTTTTCCTTTTCGGCCTTAAGCTCTTGGGTTGTTTTGGTATATTCTGGCCAAACCTTATCAAGCTTGGTGTTAAACTTTTCCTCTGCTTCCCTTCCGAGCTTTCCTAAACCAACTAAATTTTGTAACTCCTCCTGGGTAAATTCTTCTCCCCCGACTTTAATTTTTTCGGGTTCTGCAACCTCTTCGACAACCTCCTCTTGAGGGGGTTCGTCTTTGAAAAAGTCTGCCATTTTGACCTCCTGTTCTGTTCCTTATGGACAGTAACTTACTAATAAACGCAAAAAAGCCGGGCATGTTTACAAATGAATGTAAACATACCCGGCCTTCGTTCTCGCCGAGTTGACGGGCCAAGTTGTCCCGTTAAATTTAAGTTAGCAAATAATTTTTAAAAAGTCAACCGCCCACGCCCATTAAAAGGCGCGTAGAGATAACTGCTGAATCAATGGAATATGGTTCTGTCGGTGAAGTAAAGTTATCTGTCCACCTAGCGATCCCATTACTAACTCTAAACTCATCTATCCATCCGTTTAAAAACCTGCTCGGAGTCGTATCATATCCGGCACCAATAGCGAAAATTCCTGTATGGGCGGGAGTATTTGAGATACCTGTCTGAGTAATAACCGCTGTTCCCTGCCAGTAGACCTTGACGGTCGTACCTGACCGAACATAGGCAAAGTGATACCAAGCCCCTGTAGTCATCTCGGTAATAGCGGCCGTTACATTAAACTGCCAGCCGTCTCCAGCGGCATTGCCAAATAAAGCTCGGATCGTAGTCGAGTCGTCAAAAAGGATCGAAACTCCATTTGTGTCTTTTAAAGAGCTTGAAAAGAGATGAGTATAGGTTGTAGGCACTGCTCCCCACCTTACCCATCCGTCTATAGTGAAGTCGCCGGAGAATACCCAGTCGGCATCGTCCGGAATAGAAAGATAGTCCCCTGTTCCGTCAAGAAGCAAAGAACCGCTGGCAAACTTGTACTGAGCCGTATCGACTTGGGCATCAGCCACCGGAGTAACAGACTTTCCCGAGGTGGCTGAATCGATAAAGGTAGTTGCGGCATCGTCTCCATCAAAATGAAGAAGCATAACGGTGTTATCATCATCACTGAAGGCTGAGGCTGAGGGGGTAAAGTTGGCGGTATATCGGGCAATGTTGCTTACCCGAAACTCGTCAATCCAACCATTAAGGAAACGGTCTATCGGGTCCTGATAGCCTCCTCCGATAATAAAAGCTCCCAACTCGGCGGGAGTAACCGAAGCAGAAGTGCTTGATATAACCTCCGTTCCATTCCAGTAAACCTTAGCCACATTTCCATTCCTGACTAAAGCAAAGTGATACCAGGCACCAGTAGTCATAGTTGTAATCGTTCCGGTGGCATTAATCTGCCACCCATCGCCAGCAGCATTGGCGTACAAAAGCCTAATGGTCGTGCTGTCATCCCAGAGGATAGAAACTCCCTTGGTGTTTCCCAAAGATGAGTAGAAAGCGTGAGTAAAATCAGTTGGAACCGAGTTCCATCTTACCCATCCCTCAATCGTGAAGTTGCCACTGAAGTTAAAGTCCGAACACCTCGGGGTAGAAGCATAGTCACTGTTGCCGTCTAAAAGAAGTGAGGCTGTTCCAAACTGTTTTTGGGCGGTATCAAGCTGGGCTGTGCCCGTTGCGGTGACTACTTTACCCGAGGATGAAGTCTCGTCAGGAAAGACTTTTGAGGCATCAGCACCGTCTAAATGAAGAAGTAATTTGGTATATTCGTCCAACCCGGCCATTTATCTCCTCTAAACATAATTCATTAAGCAGAAACAAAATAACTAACCACAAAATCTGCTGTTCCTGCCGCTCCTACATAAGCCATTAAGGCGGTATTTGTTGCTCCGCCATTTACTGCTTTCGGGAAAGATTTTTGGATACCACCCGTTGCCCCAAAACTTCCCTTAGCCACAACAGCTGTACCTGTATTTGCCGAACCCCAGGTAACAGCACAAGTAATCGTTCCAGCAGTATTTACAATAGAGACATCATTAATCCAGATTGAAGTTCCCACTCCCGGGGGAGCAATCAAAGTTCCATAGGCTGCTGCTGTCCCACCGAAAGTTGTCCCATAAGTAAGAATATTTTGTGTTGGCCTTGAATCATTTCTTATTGTTCCGCCAACAATATTGTTTACCGCAGAAATTGTTCCTGCTGCAAGATTGGTGACTGAGGTAACTGCCGCCACCGTACCAGTAACCAAGTTGCCAACAGACGACACAACCCCCACTGTTCCACCTACCAAATTGCCAACCGAAGTAACCGTTCCGGCTGCCAAGTTAGTAACCGAAGAAACTACCCCAATTGTCCCGCCTGGTATGTTGGGAATAACAGTAATTGTTCCTTTTGCTAAGTTAGCTAAATTGGTAAGCTCCGTAACAGTTCCCGCTGAAATCGTTCTGACGGTTGTGCTTGGAGTAATTGTCCCCGCAGTGATAATTCCAATAGTTCCACCAACAATGTTCCCAACGCTTGTAACTGCAGCAACCGTACCCGTTGCTAAATTAGCAACCTCTGTAACCTTAGTCACCGTTCCTGAAACCAAATTGCTGACTGATGTTACTGCAGCAATTGTTCCATTCGCCACATTACTAACAACAGCATCCGACACCTTGGCTATTGTTCCGCTTGCCAAGTTGGCAATAGATGTTACTGTAGCAATTGTTCCTGAGGCAAGATTAGATACCTCACTGACTTTAGTGACAGTCCCTGCCGCAAGGTTTGTAACAGAAGTAACTACATCAACTGTTCCCCCAACCAGCTTTGCGTCCCAAAGAGAATGACCCGCCGCACCAGGAATTGCAATCCCAACAATTGCCTGATCATCGGTTGCTGTCCCCGTGGCCATATCGTCAACATTCAGTTCCGTTACTACAGTTCCCGCTGTTACAACCACTGACCCCCCGTTTAATACACCAACTGTTCCAATTGTGTTTAATGCGGGAAGTGAGCTTACTACGATTGTTCCGTTTTCTATCACGCCAATTGTGCCAACCGTATTCAGGGAGTCAATTTCAAATGCGCCACTGACGGGGATTGTACCTTTAATTCCCACAGTTCCATCGTTAAGAACCCCAATCGTACCTACAGAATTAATTGCTGGTAAAGAAGTAACTGCCACCGATCCAGCATTTACCGCTCCGATTGTTCCTATTGTGTTAATTACGGGGAGACTAGAAACCGCTATTGTTCCAGTCTCTAAAACGCCCACTGTCCCAATCGTATTAATTGCGGGCAAAGAAGACACCGCAACCGTTCCTGCTTTTAATAAATCAATTGTTCCGTTATTTAAAACAAGTGAAGTGGAAACGGTTCCTACATTGATTGTCCCAGACGCAATATTTATATTTGGTAATGCCGTAAGTGTTCCCGCTGCAAGGTTTGCAACATTGGTAACAGAGGCGATTGTGCCAGAAGCAAGATTTGACACCGAAGTAATTAAATCAATAGTACCCCCGGTCAAATCTCCGAGCGTTGTTACAACCGTACCAACGTTAATTGTTCCAGAAGTTATATTTACATTGGGCAAAGAAGAAACCGCCACAGAACCACCATTTAATATACCAATTGTTCCAATTGAATTTATGGCGGGTAAGCTGCTTACTGCCACCGTGCCGTTCTCTACTATCCCTATTGTCCCTATGGTATTAATTGCAGGAAGAGATTTGATGGCAACTGTTCCATCTGTAAGTATATCAATGGTTCCCCCTGTCAAATCGCCCATATTGGTTGTAATTGTTCCCCCGGCAATGTTTCCAATAGAGGCGATTGTCCCTGTTTCTACTCGCACAATTGTCCCCGCAGAAGCCCCAGAGACAGCCACCGTTCCCAAAATAGCCGAAATTGTTCCGCCCGCTATATTGGAAATTTCATCTATTGTTCCGCCCGAAATATCTCCAATTGTGGTTGTAACGGTTCCCGCAGTAACTACAACTGAGCCCCCATTTATTAACCCCACCGTGCCAACAGAGTTTATACTTTCTATTCCTGAAACTGTAACCGTACCAGACTTAAGAACATCAACTGTTCCCAAAGAAGCAACTATTTCCCCGGAGACAATATTTGTCATTATAGCCCCAGAGCTGTCAGCAACCACGCGAATAGCCTCGGCTGTTCCCGCTGTTCCAGTTGCCGCCATCATCGAGAAAACCTGATTAGCGTCCTGTACGGACTCTTTGTTTGCCACTATTTAATCCTCTTTAAAGGTTTGTCTAAATTTAACTTTTTCTTGTCATATTCCCCTGCCGACTTGCGAAGCGGGCGGTTTGACATTTCCCTGATAATTCCCTTAGTTGATTTAGGCCTTCCTGGTTGATTAGGGGTTTGTTTATCTTGTCCTTTCTTGCATAGATACAAAATCCTTCTTGCATTTTGACCATCAACTGGTTTTAAAATCGAAGCCTCTAGTCCTTTTTCACTAAAAAAGCGCGCCAAAGCCTGCTCAAACTCATACAAGTGAGCAAAACCCTCTGAGGGCTTAAACATAAAGGTATATTCAAGAAAAACAATTTCGCTCATTTTCCTCCTAAAGCTCTTTTAACAGCCTCTTTGCTATAACTTTTCTTACTATTGTTCTTAGACCATTCCTTGTGCTGACTGGCCGCCATCTTGAGTTTCATTCCCTCCTGCATTTCCGCCTCCTTTCGCCGCTTTAGCAAAATCAACAAGTGCCTGCAGTGAACTTGTTTTAGTTATTGATTCCATTTGCTTTAATTGATCATCAGTAAACGGCATCTGCTGGGTCATTGGTGGCACATTATCCATCGCCTCCATAATCTCCGCTGTCGGCCCGAACTTATAAATCTCAAGTAACCTATTGACTATCAGCTTGGCCGCATCAGGCGTTACCAAACCCGTCTTGGCCATTTCAACCGCAAAGGTGGCAATTTCCATCGCCCTGCCCTTTTTGCCTTCATCTGTATAACCAAGACCCGATTCAACCTCAACCTCGACTTTGTAATCTTTCTTTAGAGGAATAACATTTTGAGGAGGCTCGCCGATTTGTGTCCTAACATCAACTCCCTTTTGTCCCATAACATCGAAGTAATCCGGCTCCTGACCCTCCATGTTGTAAACAGTCTGGGGCGACATAAAATGAGTATCAGCTATATCCAGCATCTTTTCGCTAATTCTTTGAATTGTCTTTTTAATCTGTTTGATGTTAATAAACAAATTGGAAAACTCGCTTGCTTTTAGAGACTCAATTGCCCCCCAGGCTTTAACGCCCTTTGGAAGTTGACCTAAGGCGGAAGTAGTTACCCCCTGCTCTTCTATGTAACTTTCAAGCATGTTGGCAAAGTTATATACATCTCCGCCTAATTGGGTAATCGGCATCTGTTGAGGCGGAACGGTGTCATATTCTGCTACCAGACCACCAGCCACATTGCTAATCTTGAAGTTCTCCCCTTTTCTCTTTAACCAAACTCCGGTATCCATTGTGTGAATAAACCTTTCAATTCTTGAAGCAATCGTGTCTAGCGACTTATTAGCGGGAATAACCTTTCAATTTGAGGGGTCTGGTAGATTGCCCCCGGCTCCATTCTTAAGTCAACAAACGGATAATCTGGTAAATTAGTATATTTATCTCTTAAAGTAACCTGTCCGGCCACGAAGATTTGCCTTATAATCGGATCACCCTTGCTTTTACCCTCCATCGCCCCTGTTTCATCAGCCTGCCTGGAGGCACGGCTCCAATTCTTATCATTTAGATATTCCTTAATAAACGCTTCTTTTTCAATTAAGGTGGCCGAAGTATCTGAAACTCTGCCCTCCAGGCCGTACTTAGAGGCCAAATAGGCTTGTTTTATCTCATCGGAAGCATATTTGTTATCGGGACTTATTTTTGCCAGTTGTTCTTCTTCAAAGTTCTCATTAGCCTTAATCTCTCTTATTGTTTTGGGAACGGCTTTGATAATGAAAGGAGAGTCGTAAATCTCGGTGTAATTGGGAACAAGGTAAATATCAAAGGCGTCATAAACCTGGGTTCTGATTCTTTCTTCAACCGCATCCGGCCAAACTTGTATATACGAAATGCCGTGCTTCATGGTGTTAATAACCATTAGGGCCAGTTTTATCTCCAAATCCTGGTCTTTCCATTCATTTGTCAACCAAGCCCCAACTTTCTTTGCCCTCACCTTGGACTCTTCAAAAGCCCGCTGTAACATTATCGGGTCAGGGTAGCTGTATTGATTGACTTTCTCCGGCTTAACAACGGGAATAAAATCCTGAGAGAGAATTAAGTTGGCCATGCCCCTAATCTGGCGTGAAGCTTTGGGAATTGCCCTTTTAGGAGTGTATAGGGAGGCTTTATCTGACAAATCCACAATTCTGCCCGTAGTTCGTGAAATGAACCTGAAATGATGGCCGTCATCAAAAAAGTTATTATCATACCAGTGGCGGGCGAAGTTCTTTCTTGATCCTTCAGCCATCTGAACCATTAAGTCAATTTCCTGGCCCATACTCCTGGTTTCGATTGAACTGGTGTCCTTTTCGGGCAATCTGTCAGCCATTAGCTCTCCTTAAATTCTTTTTAAATGTTTCTTTTGCTTTATCCACAATTGTTTCTTGTCCAAGCTCTTTTCTGATAGCTAGATCAAACTGTTCGTCTGTCGCCTCTTCAAAGGGGATATAATCAGGCGGAACTTCATTAACCCCTTCTTTGGGTTTCTCCTTCTCGATTTGCTCTGCTTGCTTAAGCTCGGTTAAATTCTTAGCCAAGTAAGCATCAATTAATTTCTTTCTCTCTTGGCGGTTTAAATATTCCTGAATGAGAATAAAAACTAAAAGAAAAACTATTATTGCTTCTGTCATTTGATTAAATACCTCGCATGAAAATACCCATCCAATGGATTAGGTATTTTGTATTCAGTAACTTTGTAAAAAACCGTATCCGGGTTCTCCAGACATTTGTAATTACGCTTAATAATTAAAATATCTACCGGCACTCCTTCGTGCTCAAAATAGATTGACCCTGGTTCAACTTTTAAATCTGGTCTGATAAGTTTCATTATTCCCAGAGTGCTTTTAGTCAAATACCTTTCTCTTATCCCTAACTCGATTCCTTCACCGTATAATTCTTCTTTTAAAACCCCTCTTAATGTGTCTCCTAAAACTAAAAATGGTACTTGTGATCTGGTTAATAAATCTTCGGCTGTTGCTAGGGCTTGGTCTAGCTTGTCAGGACTCAGCCCATTCTTGTTCTCCAAGTCGTTGTTCATCTGAACTTATCCTTCCTAATCTCCGTAAGTATTCCCTCCTGATTAGAGAGTCTTCGGTAGATTTAACTTTTATTAAAGGCTGCAATGACCAGATTGCGAGCGCGTGTGCAATCACAATGTCGTCATGGTAGCTTTCTGGTGCGCCGTACCTTATCTTTCCTGTCGGCCCCACCTGGTAACTAAAATTGTCAAATTCAAACTTGCTTTCTTCTAAATTGAGCATTTTGAACTTCTTCTGCTCAATCCAAATGCTTAATTTCTCAATAAGGTCTTTCTTGGTCTGTTCGGTAATCTTTACCGGCTCAACCGCCACTCCGGCCCTAATCAAATCATCAGCTATCGGATCACCTAGCCCCGTCGCGTCAAGCATTACCAGGGCGTGATTAAAGTGTTGAGCTATTTCTTTAATCTTGGCTTTCTGAAATGGCCATTCTATTGTTTGAAATCTATCCTGGTACACCTGGCAATTTGTAGAACGGTCATAAACGGCCAAAGCCGTGTAATCCTTAACCTTAGCCAAATCAACCCCCATGACATACAGGTGTCCTTCCAGGGGCTTCTGTGGCTTGGCATCCATTACTTCTCTTACTCCCCTGAAAACACTCGCTTCACCCTCTAAAAACTCGCACTCCCATTCCTGGTTGTACAAATCCTGACGCATTGACAATCTGGCCTCTTGCAGCTGTTCGGGCGAGATAATCCCAGAAGTACTGGCTTTTAACAGCCATGACTTCCATTCAGCATGTCCAGATTGCCCCCGATTGTATAAATCGTACAAATGGTTCTTGCCCTTTGGTGTACCGATAAACCAGGCCCAGCCGCCATTGGCTCTTAAAACAGGCTCTATAATGCCCCAGGCGTCATATTTCATGGTGGCAAACTCATCTAAAATGACTCCATATGGCCCAGAGCCTCTT
>Ga0265297_10012686_pt1 | contig 10064 bp, 11 predicted proteins | sample Munlanlwell13791_FD_192502 | JGI IMG/M metagenome (GOLD analysis project Ga0265297, IMG submission 192502) | Leachate microbial communities from a municipal landfill in Southern Ontario, Canada - Leachate well 137-91 | ecosystem: Engineered > Solid waste > Landfill > Unclassified | place...
TTTGCCAGAGATCATCAATCGCGCCAAACACCAAAAAATTGGTTGGTTTATGTAAAAATTGGATACCGGTAAAATTATGCCGCCACTTGTCCAAATCTTCGTGAACGACAGGGCGCGCGTCAACTCCATATTTTTCAATCAAAGGGTGCTTCGTGCCGTTCACGCGATGAATATCAAATTCAAGCTTTAAAAGATGGTCAACTGCCGAATTCAAAGCAAAAGGAAACCCGGGCGGGCGGCCAACGCCAAGTCGACGGTCAAGATAAAAACATCGCTGACAGTTTAAAAACAAATCAATCTTTGACCGCGATAACTTAAACGGCTCGTCAGACCTCGTATTATATAAACATTTTACTCGCTGTGGCGTGTAATATTTGGACATAGGTTATAATTACTCAAGAAAAATTAAAATTACTCTAAGTAATAATTTCCTGACAATATATCTCCGCTTCGTTCGTCGGGATTGTGGGACGTTGTTGGAACATATTTAGTCCAACACCAATTTGTATGAAAATACTATACCAACTTATTAAAACCTTGTAAATAAGCAAAAAGTGAAGCTGTGTACTAATATACTTGCGAACTGTTCGCAACTATGTTATAATGTTTTTGTTATGGAACAATTAAAGCAAAAACTAATTAAATCCGGCAACATATTGACTAAAGCTCGTTTGGCTGTTTTAGAATACTTATCTGACAACCACTCTCCGCTATCAGCTCGTGATCTTCACAAAAAATTAAAACATTTTGACAGGGCTTCTGTCTATAGGACATTAAATTTGTTTGAAGATTTGCACTTAGTAAATGTAGAGGTTGTAGATAAAGAAAAAATATATTGCTTGGCAGATGAGCCACATCACCATATTATTTGCAAAAAGTGCGGATATATGGAGAAAATTGAATGCAATCACTCATTTGGACATTTTAAAAATTTTACTAATATCTATCATCAGTTAACACTAACTGGGGTATGTAATAAATGTGCTTTAAGCAAATAACGTATGGATATATTATTTTATTCAATTATCGCCACTTTTGCTGTCAGCGTTATTTCATTCGTTGGAATTGTAACGTTATTTTTAAAAGATAAGATTTTAAATAAAATTTTATTTTATTTAGTGGCAATTTCCGCTGGTTCGCTTATGGGCGGTGCTTTTTTACACTTAATTCCCGAGGCCATAGAGAGTGTTGAGGGCAAACATGGTGGTGTAGACAGTATAGCCCTTGCCGTGCTTATTGGATTTGCTTTATTTTTTATTCTAGAAAGAGTATTGCATTGGCATCATTGTCATAAAAATGGTGGGGATTGTCCTATCCACCCATTTACATACTTGAATTTAATTGGAGATGGACTGCATAATTTTATAGACGGCGTAGTTATCGTCGCCGCTTTTTCGTTTAGTGTTGAATTGGGAATTGCTACTACAGTCGGGGTTGTTCTTCATGAAATTCCACAAGAAATTTCTGATTTTGGAGTGCTCATATATGGTGGATTTACCAAGGCCAAAGCTTTGTTGTTCAATTTTCTTTCTGGTATCACTGCTATTTTAGGGGCACTTTGTGGATTTATGCTTATCAATATCGCCCAAGGAGCAATGCCTTTGCTGATTGGAATAACAGCTGGTGGTTTTATTTATATTTCTGCTTCCGATCTGATTCCGGAACTGCACAAAGAATCCAAGTTTGGAAAATCACTGATTGCCTTTGTTTGTTTCTTTGCTGGTGTTGGTTTAATGTTTTTACTAAAAATTGGACATGGTCACTAAAAATACTTTAATTTATATCATTACTGCCTAATCTTTTAAAATGACGGATTAAAAACTCGTCATTTTTTAATTTGACTTAATCCTGTTTTGGGTATATATTCATAATAGGCAAAGCCAAAGGTCGATTGCCGTTAAATAAACTTATTTAACCAAAAAATATGCCTAAATTAGACGGAACTGGCCCCGCTGGCAAAGGTGCTGGTACTGGCCGTGGTATGGGAAAATGTGATGGTGTTGGAGTACGTAAAGGTTGTTGTGGACGGCCGAGAGGAATGGGTCGCAAATTTTCATCCCCTAAAAAGGATGAATTAGAGACTGTACAGAAAGAAGTCAAAGATCTGAAAATTCAAAAATAAAAGAAGGCCAGTGTGTACCGTCCTGACAGTAATGTTGGGACGGTGAGGTCTTCTTTATGGTATAATATTAGCAAAAGTAAATTAAAATATCAATTTATGTCCCCTAGACCAAGAGGTTGTCGACGAGTGCGAATAAACCCCAATATAACATATTTTAAACCACAGGGCGTACCCATGTCTATTTTAAAAATTGTTAATTTGACTGTTGAAGAGCTAGAAGCATTGCGATTACGCAATATTAAAGATCTAGATCAAATTGAATGTGCTAAAATGATGAACACTTCACAGAGCACCTTTCAACGAATTTTGGAATCGGCCTATAAAAAAATAACCGATGCTTTGGTAAATGGTAAGGCGATTGAAATTATTAAACAATAATTTTAATTTAAAAAAATATGCGAGTATTAAAATTTGGTGCCGTTTGGTGCTCTGGGTGTTTAGTTATGAAACCGAGATGGAAAGAAATTGAAACAGAAAATCCTTGGTTGCAAACAGAATATCACGATTTTGATAATGAAAAAGAAATTGTTAATAAATATCAAATCAACAACACTTTGCCAACCTTTGTTTTTTTAGATAAAGATGACAAAGAATTTTTGCGTCTTAGTGGCGAAGTGTCAAAAGACGAATTATTAAAAATTCTCAACACTAACAAAGATAGATAGCTATGACCAGAATTAAATATATAATTATTTTTCTATTTGCTTTTTGTTTTTTATTTTCTTCTCCCGTTCAAGCTAAAGACACGGTAAATATCTATTTTTTCTGGGGTGAAGAATGTCCTCATTGTGCCAAAGAAAAAGAATTATTGGAATATTATCAACATAAATACCCATACATTGAAGTTTTAGATTTTGAACTTTACAGCAATTTTTCCAATGGTCAAACTTTGTCATCAGTGGCCTCTATATTAGGCGTCAGAGTGGACGGAGTACCCTTTACAGTAATTGGCGATAAGAGTTTTTCCGGATATTCCGAAACTATTTCCCCAGATCAAATCTCGGAACGAATAGAATATTGTTATAATAATAATTGCCCCGATAGTTTAGCTGAACTTTTTGAGCCAGAATCAAATAATATTGTGGCTGATAATGTAATTGGAAAACAAGCAATTTCAAATTCAGGTGAAGTAGAAGATAAAAGATTTATCAATGTTCCGGGTCTTGGCGAAATTGACGCTGTTAATTTTTCTTTACCACTCATAACAATTGTCATGGGCGTATTAGATGGATTTAACCCATGTGCCTTATGGACGCTGTTATTTTTAATCAGTTTGCTCTTGGGAATGAAAAATAAAAAGAAAATGTGGATCTTGGGCGGTGCTTTTATTGTTGCTTCCGCTTCAGTTTATTTTATGTTCATGGCCGCTTGGCTAAATTTTATTTTGTTTATTGGTTTTATACTTTGGGTTAGACTTTTAATTGGCGGAGTGGCTTTGTTTGGCGGTTCATACAATTTAAAAGAATTTTTCTTTAATAAAGAAAGTGGGTGCAAAGTAACCAATGATGAAAAAAGACAAAAAGTATTTGCCAGATTAAAACAAATAATCCAGCAAAAAAGTTTTTGGATTTCTTTTGTTGGGATTATTCTTTTAGCTTTTACCGTGAATTTGGTAGAGCTGTTATGTAGTGCTGGTTTACCAGCTGTTTATACTCAAATACTAGCCCTTAACAATCTTGTTGGTTGGCAATACTATGCTTATATTTTATTGTATATTTTTTTCTTCATGATTGATGACTTGTTCATATTTTTTGTGGCCATGACAACATTACAAATGACCGGCATATCCACTAAATATTCTCGTTATTCAAAACTTATTGGCGGAGTGATTATGGTAATTATTGGTATTTTACTTTTTTTTAAGCCAGAATGGCTGATGTTTGGATAATATATTTATGCAAAGTAATATTTTTTTAGCTTTTGTTTTAACTATTTTAGCCGGCCTTTCCACGGTGCTGGGAGCTTTTTTAATATTTTGGATCAAGACTACCTGTAACAAATTTTTGTCATTTGGTCTTGGCCTTTCCGCCGGTGTGATGATTTATCTTTCCTTTTTTGAATTATTAAAAGAATCCAACCATTTACTAACCGACGGATCCAATAATAATTGGAGTGGGCTAGTAATTGTGATGTTTTTGATCGGGCTGGCAATTGCCGGTTTAATTGATATATTCACTCATAATCGAATGGAAGCTTGCCCAAGTTTAGAATGCAAAAAAGTTGATGTGGCTAATTTAGGCAATCAATGGCACGGGCATAGACACCGTCATGGACAACAACTTTGGAGCGAGCAAGCACTGTTAAAAACAGGTATTTTTACTGCCGTTGTTATTGCTATTCATAATTTCCCCGAGGGCATAGCCACCTTTACCACTGCCAGTATCAACATGGTGTTTGGTGTTTCCATAGCTATCGCAATTGCTATTCATAATATACCAGAAGGATTTTGTATTGCTTTGCCAATTTATTATGCTACCAAAAATAAAAAGAAAAGTATTTTATATGCCTTACTCGCTGGTTTAGCAGAGCCGGTCGGAGCTTTGTTGACATACTTTATTTTGCTTCCCTTTATCAACAACAATGTTTTAGGTGTTATGCTTGCGATTGTGGCTGGAATTATGGTGTATATATCTTTTGATGAATTATTACCAACTGCCAGAAGATACGGCGGGCACACGAGTTTATTTGGCTTAGTCTGCGGTATGGCTTTAATGGCTTTTAGTTTATATTTATTACACTAAATATGATGAGAAAAATAACCATGGCAATCTTTTCTTTACTGATATTTTTCCCAATTCTAGTTTGCGCTCAAGAAAATGTTGACTTACAACCAACCAATGATCGTGTTTTCAAAGCCAAAGTGATAAAAATTACAGAAGAAAAAACAATAGAAAGAGAAGACGGATCAAAAGCTTTGCAACAAAATATACTTTTGCGTGGGTTAGAAAAGGAATGGAAAGACAAAGAAATTGAACATCTCGGAATTTCTGAAATTGATGTTGCCAGTGCCAACATTTACAAAGTTGGAGATAAGGTTATGGTCAGTGAAGTCAAAAATATTGACGGCGCGACCGATTATTATATTGTTGACTTAGTCCGCAGTGGCTATTTATTCTGGTTAGCGTTAATTTTTGCCGCTGTCATCATAATTATTGGAAAAAAGAAAGGTGTTAAGTCCCTGATAAGTTTAGTAATAAGTTTTTTTGTAATCATTAAATTTATTGTCCCAAAAATAATAAGTGGCAGTAGTCCGTTAGTGGTTGGTGTATTGGGTGCATTGATAATTTTAGCCATTATTATTTATTTGACCGAGGGTTGGAACAGAAAATCACATATTGCCGTAGTTAGTGTTTTTCTTTCTTTGATTGCTACCTTTATTTTGTCTTGGATTTTTACTCATTTAACTCGTCTCACTGGTTTAGCACAGGAAGAAGCAACTTTTTTACTTGGTGCGAATAATGGCACAATAGATTTTAGAGGCCTGCTTTTAACTGGAATTTTAATTGGTACTGTTGGTGTTCTGGATGATGTAATTGTTGGACAAGTAGAATCGGTCAGACAAATTAGAAAGGCTAACCCAAATCTTACCAGCACGCAAGTATATAAATCTGCCTACGAAGTCGGCAACACCCACTTAGGGGCAATAGTAAATACACTGTTTCTTACCTATGCCGGTGCCAGCCTGCCACTTTTGTTGCTTTTCTATCTTAATCCAACTGGACTGGTTTCTTTTAGTCAAGTTGTCAATAATGAAATGATCGCCACCGAGATTGTCCGTACTTTAGTTGGCAGTATTGGTGTTGCTTTATCCATGCCAATTTCAACTATTTTAGCGACTATTTGGATGAAAGATAAAGGTGTGTAGATTGTCGTTATAAAACTGTTGTATTGTTTAGCATGAATATACAAACTTCCACAATCAAATCCGAACTCAACCGCCGTTTTTCTCTTGCCTACACCGAAACGAAAAACAAGGACGGCAATATTGTGCTTACAGTAAATTATCCAAAAGTTTACGATTATTTGGCTTTTGTTGAAGTCACCCCACTCATACAGGATTTAATCTTTGAAGAAAACAAACGCTGGTATCATTTTATGGTGGATTTGGAAAAACAAAAATTATCCGATGAAATGGTCGGCTTACAGATGTCTAACTTTGACCACTTCCATTTGTGGACACAATACGAATATTTAATCGGTTTTGTTTACGACCCCATAGAAAATCTTAACCACGAAGAAGACAAAAATAAACTAGACACATGGGGTTTGACCTTTTCCAAAACACCATACCAAATACTAAAATTACGCATACCGTTTAGAAAGAAAATTGAGGTTATTAAAAATAGAATAGAACGTGGGTCATATCGTTTCCAATTTTCAATCAAAAGTGCGGTTTCGGAATTTCACCACCGGCTCATGAATTTATTGGCCGAATACGAAGTATCACCGAATATTACCACTACCAAAGAGCCAACCGAAGCCGTCAAACAGCTCGGTCTAACGCCAGATAGCAAGTGGGAAGATTTAGAGATTGCCTTTCGGAGCCAATACGAAGTGCAGATAAAATACAAAACCAAAGAATACGTCGCCAACCATGAAGAAATGGGCTTTGCCGATAAACGCAAACCAGACGAAACCAAGCCAAAATTAAGCTGGGAATTGCTGAACCTGCTCGCTCTCGGCAACGGTGTTTTTCCACTCACTCGTCTCACTGGCACGGACAAAGCCAAGCGCAAAAAGCAAAAACAATCACTCACCCAACACCTCAAAGACTATTTCCAAATAACAGATGACCCCTTTTATGAAACCGACAAAGAAAATATGGAATATAAGATTAAAATAAAGCTATTACCTGATCCGGAATTTCGAGACGATTGGAAAGACCGGAATATCTATGATACTACAAAAATACCAAGAGAATTTCTAAAGCCTGTTTAGTGAGGCGGGAATATTCTCGGCTGGTGTAAACATAAAAAATCCCTTTGATTCGTGAGAACAAAGGGATTTTTTTGTTTCACAGCGAAATTTCGTCCACAAAGAGCATAGAACCTCCCATTTTTCTATGCTCACAGAATTTAGTCCACAACTCATTGAACGCCTGCAACGGTATTTTTTAAACCGTTTCAAAAAACAACTAACCATTGAACAGGCCAATCAATATCTGCATTCCTATGCGGAACTTTTTGGTTTGTTTTGGGATCCCGAACCACCACCAAACCAATCGGCACCACCTTAATTGACTTTCCACGGGTCGCAATAATTGCCCGATTGCGACCCGTGGAAACCGGATTCGCCGATTAAGGCTTTCGTCGTTCACTCACTCGTCGGCCGTCGTCGATTCGCCGTCGTTCACTCACTCACTGTTATTTCTATTAAAACAACACTTATGCCGAAAAATATATGCAATTTACTAATCAAAAAATAACGATTGCCGGACATATTGTTGAGCATGATGTCATGGAACAACCAATCAAGTATGGTCCGACCAATCGCAAAAAATATGCACCCACTGGCAAACCCCTGTCCTCTCCGGAAGACAACGAGCTTAGCTCGGCCAATCGAGCCAAAGCGTCTGTCCGTCGGTTGGTCAATTCCAATGCTCACAAGTGGAAAAAAGAAAATGGCACATCATACCTGCCCATTTTTGTAACGCTAACTTTTGAGGACGATATTCGTGATTTAGATATTGCCCACAATCTTTTTAAAGTCGCCATGCAACGCCTCAACTATTTTGTTTCTGGTGGTTCTAAAAAACATTTTTTACATTACGTTGCTGTTACCGAATTTCAAGATAAAACACGAGATGGTGTGATTCACTATCACGTTTTGTTTTTTAATTTGCCGTTTATTTTTCAAGTGTATGACGAGATAAAGCGAATATGGCAACATGGAAATATTAACGTGAAGTCGGTGAGAAATGTAAAAGATTTAGGCCGATATATGGTAAAATATATGACGAAGAATTTGAAAGACGGTCGGTTAAAAGGTCGGAAGAAATATTTTGCCAGTAAAGGATTAAAACGCTGGACGGTTTTATACGATAAAGATTTGGTGAGTTTAGTGATGGAATTGTTGCCAGAAGAAACGAAATTAAACACTGTTAGTTTTGATAATAAACATTGCGGAAAAATTACGAGAACAACTTACGACGTGAAAAACGATCCCAAAGCTCTTGCATGGTTGTTTGATTTGGTGTTAAATAAGCCACAGTGAAACCCTTAACTATTCTTGCTATGAAACACATCATTTATTGTCGCAAATCTACCGAATCCGAGGATCGACAAGTTTTGTCAATTGAATCACAAACCAACGAAATGAAACGCCTTGCCGAACGGGATGGCATTGTTATAGACAAAATATTCACCGAGAGTATGTCGGCCAAAGCTCCGGGTCGGCCTATATTCAAAGAAATGATGAGTTATGTGGAAAAACACGGGCAATGTATTTTGTATGTGTGGAAATTAGACCGCCTTGCTCGTAATGCTTTGGACGGCGGACAACTCTCATGGTTCATGGACAGAAAATTGATTGTCGAAATTCGCACCTTTGAAAAATCTTACCACAATATTTCTGATGATAAATTTTTCATGACTTTGGATTTTGGTATCGCTAAAAAATATGTTGACGATTTAAGCACGAACGTAAAAAGAGGAATACGCACCAAAGTAGAAAAAGGCGGTTGGCCGACAAAAGCCCCGTTTGGATATTTGAATGATAAAGCGAATAAAATAATTTATCCTGATCCAGTACGTTCACCACTTATCGTGGAAATGTTTAATCTTTATGCCACCGGCGAACACAGCATAAAAGATTTGGTAAATATCATGTACGACAAAGGTTTACGAACACTTAGTGGGCACAAAGTTCATAAAAGTGTTTTACATCGAACACTAACTAATCCGGTACATTGTGGTTTTGTGGTTAGAGAGGGAAAATATTTTGTTGGCACCCATACTGCGATTGTTGGTCAAGAACTTTTTGACAACGTGCAAAATATAATCAACGGCAAAAACAAAAGTAGAAAGCAAACCCACAATTTCCTACACCGTGGATTTATGAATTGTCATGTTTGTAGTTGTTCTTTAACGGCCACCACCAAGAAAGGCCACGATTACTACTATTGCACCAACGGCAAAGGTAATTGCGAACAACACAAAAAATATCTACGTTCGGAATGTGTAGATAATATCGTGGGTAATATATTCGGTGGTATTGAATTTGATGAAGAAATGATTGAAATTATGTATCTCGCCAAAAAAGAAGAATTAGGACACGACAAAACCTATACCGAAACCGCCTTACAGAATCTCATCAAACAGCTTACGCTTGCCCGTGAGAAGCAATCCAAGCTCGTGGACACCTATTTAGCTGGTAGCGTATCCGAAGACCTCTACAACGCAAAAATACAAGCTTTGAATAATGAAGTTACCGCCACCGAAAACCAACTTAAAAAATTACAACAAAAACATTTTAACAGTGAAACTACTTTGGAACTTACAAAAAACAAGTTTTTAACCGCTAGCAGAGCCAAAAAAGAATTTGAAGAGCGTGATGATTTGCGAAAACGTAATGTGCTCGGAAATATACTTTGGAACCTCACTATTGAAAACAAAAATTTGGCTAGCTTCAAACTAAAAGACCCCTACCAAGATATGGCGGAGGTCTCAAAAAACTGTTCTTTTGTCGAATTGTCGGGCTGGCGGGACTTGAACCCGCGGCCTCATGCACCCCATGCATGCGCGATACCAACTTCGCTACAGCCCGATAATATTTAATTTGATTATTTTATAAAATTATTTATAGCAAATTAAATCAGAAGCAATCGCTACAGCCCGTAAAATCAATCCTAATCTATCATTTTGCCGGAAAAAAATCAATCCCAACTTGCGTCGGGATTGATTTGTTTGATAAGAGGCGGTGTCACGAGTTCCGTGACTGTAAG
>Ga0265297_10012687_pt1 | contig 10063 bp, 6 predicted proteins | sample Munlanlwell13791_FD_192502 | JGI IMG/M metagenome (GOLD analysis project Ga0265297, IMG submission 192502) | Leachate microbial communities from a municipal landfill in Southern Ontario, Canada - Leachate well 137-91 | ecosystem: Engineered > Solid waste > Landfill > Unclassified | place...
GGTCGATTTGATAAATGTTTTATAGATGTTACCCATCTTGATGAGTTTTCTTAAATTTGCCGAGAGATTGTCGGGTAAGCGGCCTATGTATTTTCCGTCGTTTGTCATTACCGAAACCCTGTGGGAATGTGTATTTAAGATGACCTCATCTCCTGCATCAAGGTTTGCTAATACGGTTATACAACCCAAATGAAGTAAAGACACCATTTTTGTCTTTCCAGGTTCTTCAAGAAATATGTGTGCGTTTGTCGGTGTTGAGGGGCGTATTTTACTCTTGTGTATGTTTTTCCATTTTGATAAAGCCTTAAGAGCAATTGTGTTAAAAGGATCAATTTTTAGAACTTTTTGGGCTGTTTCTTTCGCTTTTTTGTATTTACCTAATTCTGCATGAGCTCTTGCAAGTCTGTTTAAAGCATCGGTGTCATGAGGATATTTCTTGATGATTTCTTCATTGATATCTATTGCTTTCTGCCATTCACAGGATAGTGCACTAAGAATCGCTTTCTGGGCAAGATCATCCATAACTGCTATTGAGTATAAATTGGTAGGTGTTAATGTCAAGATGGATTTATTTAAATATATTAATTCTAATCAACGGATAATAGAAAAACAAAAATATCATTTGTGGTGTGTGATGAACTGATTTGCCCACTTTTCTATTTAGGAAATTAAGCAGGATGGATATAATTACAGTTTTTAAATATATGTTTGACAGAAGTCGTTATCCATTTTGCAGGTTTTGGTACTTTGGCTGTTTATTGTATAATACCTGAGTATATGTCAGGACATTCTCACTATGCGACAATAAAACGTCAAAAAGAAAGTAAAGACGCTCAAAAGGGCCAGGTCTTTTCAAGATTAGTAAAGGAGATATCTTTGGCGGCAAGAGCCGGAGGTGGGCCTGATGTTAATTCTAATTATAAGTTAAGGGTTGCGGTTGACCGTGCAAGAGCGGCAAATATGCCGAAAGATAATATTGAAAGGGCAATTTCTAAAGCTATAAAAACAGGTGGTGTTTTAGATGAGATAACTTACGAGGGTTTTGGTCCACAAGGGGTTTCCGTTATAGTCGAAGCAGCTACGGACAATAAGAACAGAACATCGCAAGAAATAAAGAATATTTTTGAAAGGGGAGGGGGAGGGCTTGGCGGGCCGGGTTCAGTTTCATATAATTTTAAGTCGCAAGGACTTGTAATTGTAAAAAAAGAAAATGATGTTCAAAGCCAAACCTTAAAGTTAATTGAAAGCGGTGCGGAGGACATCAATGAAACAAATGACGCCATGGAAGTGTACACTGCTCCCGCAGATTTAACATCTATTAGACAAAAAATACAAGAGGAGGGTTATGATGTTATATCGTTCGATATTGTGAAAATAGCAAATAGTACTCAGACTGTTAGTAATGCTTCTGACGCTGAAAAAATTCTTGACTTTTTGGATAGCATAAACAGTAATCCTGATGTCCAAAAAGTTTATGCTAATCTGGATATTCCCGAAGATATATTAAAACAGTTAGATAAATAACGGTTTTTTACTGCTTCGCCTCTTCCTCGGATATAATTCCTAGGTTTTTGCGAAGTTTAAATTAAATAGAGTGTTTAAACTTAGTAAAAGAAAACGTTTTCTGATCAGCTCTTTTGTTTCGTCCCTTGGTTTTGTTGGTGTGCAATTATTACCCGAAGACTTTCGCTTTATAGGTATTTTCTTGCTCAGTATTTTAGCTGTTATTCTGACCGGGTGGTCTTTGTATGATGGGCTCGGGAAAAACGCCACCCTTTTGATTTTGATTCTTCCCTTTTTCTATACGTTAGGTGTCGGATTCTTCTGGTTTCTTCTCCCTTCAAACATTTATGCAAGAATCCCAGTTGTTTTACTTTATGGGCTTGGGGTATACGCGCTTTGTTTGACCTTAAATATTTATGTGGTTGCAGCAATAAGAACGATTGCTTTATTGAGAGCAGCAAAAGGTGTTGGATTTATTCTGAGTTTATTCACTTTTTTTCTAATATTTAATTTGATTTTATCTTTTAAGTGGCCTGTTTATGTCAGCGCTTCCTTTGTGTCGTTGCTTTCTTTACCTTTATATTTACAAGGGTTCTGGACTGCGTCGTTAGAAAAATATATCGATAAACGACTTATTGGTTATTCGCTTATAGCGAGCATTTTAATGGGGGAAATCGCTACAGCGATATTTTTTTGGCCCGTAACGTTAGTAGTAGGGTCTTTATTTTTAACAGTGTCTTCTTACGTGCTTTTGGGCTTGGGACAGGCACAACTCGAAGGGCGATTATTTTCACAAACAGTCAGGGAATATGTTTCTGTAGGAATCGCTGTATTGGTTGGTATGTTTTTCGTTACAAACTGGGGTGGTTAAAATAAATATTTTATTTTATTTTATCATCAGTAGGATTAAGTGGGCTAAGGAAGGTGGGGAAGTAGAGTACACATATATCCTATAATAATTTTTATCCCATAATATTTTAAGTGTTTTCACATTATTAGAAGAGATTTTTCACGCATCGGTACAATTATGGTGAAACTAATAAAAACCGAAAGTAGCTCATGATAGGGATTGATATAGTTCATAAATAGTTCAATATGTCTTGGAATACTTACATTCTGCCTATTTAGTACCTTAAATAATCTGCATAGGTTTTATCTACGATACTCTTTGTGGATAACTAGGCCGTAGAGAATTGAAGTCTAAAGCCAATCAATTCAAGATAAAATTTAGATTTATAAAAAGAGTATAGAAAAAAGTTAATCGTTGTAGATAAATGATTTTCTTAAATTACTCCCTGTTATAATTGAATAGAGGTAGGATTAAGAAGGATATATTTGGGGAATAATATCATATATAGTCGTACAATGATACTTTTGCGACATATCTAAAATTTACTACGGAGTGGAGTCGTTTTGTTCTAATTAGTCACTTATCTAAAAAGTCTATCTTTTATGATTTTATTTAATAACAATAATTTTATATCCTCTGATTGTTATTACACAACAAGCTTATAAACGAAGAAATACCGAATAACTATGGCTAAATTATTTTTATTTTGTAACCCTCCCCCACTTGCAAATATTATTAATAAAAATAGGTAAAATATACATTAAAAACGGATTAAATTATGATAAATGAGACGGTAAGTTACTCATGATTATCGTTATAAATGCCTTAGAATCGATTTGGTGAAGTGCAATAATTATAGTTAAACTGTTAATTGGATAATTAAAAAAATTTGTCGGTTTACATGATAAAAGTAAAATCTCAAGTTATGTGATAATTAATTTAGCTTATATAAATGAAAAAATTAACATGTGAATTTATAAGTCATTAACTAATGATGTATGAATTAATAATTTTCATAATTATTATAAGCATTTATAAAATTTAATTTATGGTATTAAACCCTTTTTAGGTTATTACGTATTGTCGCACAATATTGACAGCTTGTATCACTCGGTGTAAACTGTCTTTACGATGTCTGAGACTGCCCAGACAAAAACTTCGGAGATTGCAAAAAAGGCTGACGAATTTTTGGAATATTTGGAGGTTGAGCGTGGCTCCTCTCCCCTAACGATAAGAAATTATAAGCATTATCTGAAAAGATTTATTTCTTGGCTTCAGAAATCTGGAATACGGCTTGAAATTAGAGATATTAATCCTGAAGTGGTCCGGCAATATAGGGTATATCTGTCGAGGCTTCCCGATGGAAAAGGAGCTACATTAAGTAGAAAAACACAGGCTTATCATGTTATCTCCTTAAGATCTTTCCTGCGATGGCTTATTAAAAGTGATTATAAAGTAATGTCGCCGGATAAAATAGATTTACCGAAAATCGAAGAACGACAGGTGAAGTTTCTAACAGGTGACCAGATGGACAGACTTTTGAACGCGCCTTCACTATCAACGATTCAGGGGAAAAGGGATAAAGCAATTTTAGAAATGTTTTTTTCTACGGGATTACGTGTTTCCGAGCTTTCTAAACTCGACAGAGACAAGCTTGATTTGGAAAGGCGTGAATTTGGGGTCGTTGGGAAAGGGGGAAAAGCAAGGGTGGTCTTTCTTTCTGTGCGCGCGGTCAAGTGGATAGATGAATATTTAAAACAAAGAGACGATCATTATAAACCACTTTTTATACATCACAAAGGTAAACCCAACCCGACAACACCCGACGAAAAAATGCGTCTTACTCCACGTTCGATTCAAAGGATGATAAAAAAGTATCGTGAAAAAATGAAGCTTCCGGTTGATGCGACACCACACACTATCCGTCATTCATTTGCAACGGATCTACTGATGGCTGGGGCAGACCTGCGTAGCGTTCAAGAGATGCTGGGTCACAAAAACGTTTCAACAACCCAAATTTATACTCATGTGACTCATAAACATTTAAGAGATGTTCATGAGGCGTTTCATGGAAGAGGAAATTAAATGAAAACGATAATTTTGCCGGGTTATTCGCCGCATAATAAAGATTGGGCTGAGGAAATTAAAAATCAGATGAAGCTTGGTCATGAGATTATTGTCCATAGTTGGAAACACTGGGTGGAGGGAAGTTTTTCTCTGAAATATGAACTTGAGAAAATTCAGGAAGAAATTGGTGATGAAAAGGTAAATATACTTGCAAAATCGGTTGGGACGAGAGTTGCTATGGCCTTGCTTAAAGATAATCACGAGCAGGTAGAAAAATTGATTCTGTGCGGTATCCCCGGAGTACCGAGAATTGAGATTCCGCGATTCAATTTATATAAAAACTCGATCAATCTTCTTCCAGCTAGGAAAGTTTTGGTAATTCAAAATGAAAAAGACCCCTTTGGGAATTTTGAGAAGGTAAAAAAGTTTATTGGAAAAGTTAATAAGGATATTCAAGTTATCTCAAAACCCCGCTCGGATCACAATTACCCCTACTCCGTCGATTTCAAGAAGTTTTTCATTAATTAATTATTCGGAAGGAGTATTTTCAATGGGTGTGGGTCTATCTTGGAATCTGTGGCGGAATGGTCTATCTGCAGAACACTGCTTCATTACATCGGGAAAACCTCTTATAATTTGGCCCGGTTGATGGGTCTGTTGCTCCAGATTTTCCTAGAGCACAATGTGCATCAAGTGGTGTTGCTGCTCCACTTTTGTCGTCACTGTGAAAGTCATCATTTGATTGCACTTGTCACATTTGACTCCAAAAATTCTATCGGGTGTCATAAGTTTATTAATTTCGGCTATTTTACACTAAAACATTAAGAATGTAAATGAATTAATAATTATAGTTTAGTATTTTCCTCGTTTTCCTCTTCCCCGTCTTTTGCCAAGGCTGCGACAGCTGCTACGGAATCTTTCTTGTCGGTAAAGCGCATTAATATCACTCCCTGTGTAGCCCTTCCCATTTGCGGAATATTTTTCAAAGGAAGTTTAATTACTTGGCCTGATTTACTGGTAATTATAATTTGTTCAATATCTTGATTAACGAAAGTTGCAGCAGCCAAATCACCTGTTTTATCGTTTACAACAGCTGCTTTTACGCCTTTACCTGCGCGTCTTTGGACTGGGAAATACTGTACGGGAGTTCTTTTGCCTATCCCCCTTTCGGATATTGTTAGAGCGTCGAGGAAAAATTTCTTTCGTTTATCCGATGGCTTCTCGATTTTTGCCGGGAATGTTTCCATTCCTATGACGAAATCATCCTGGTCTAATTTGATTCCCCTTACACCCGACGTCGCTCTACCCATCGGGCGGACGTTTGCTTCAGGAAATCTGATTCCTTTACCTTTTTTTGTCAGCAGTAGTATGTGTTCGTTTCCTGTTGTTTCGTGAACGCTTACCAAAGAATCCTTCGCATCTAGCCGGATGGCTATTAGTCCTGATGCGCGCAGATTTGTAAACTGTTTTACCTGGGTTTTTTTGACGGTCCCGTTTTGTGTTACCATCAAAAGATGTCCGCTGCCCCTTACCCTAAATGGAAGAACAGACATAACTTTTTCTTCCTGGTCAAGGTCTATTAAATTTACCACCGCCTGACCTTTTGATTGTCTTGAAGATTCGGGAATTTCCCAGGTTTTTATTCCATAGACTTTACCCTTGTCAGTAAAGAAAAGCATAGTATCGTGGGTTGAGGCAGACACCAGCTGATCGATCTCGTCTTCTTCTTTGGTGGCCATACCCGTTACTCCTTTGCCGCCGCGCCTTTGGGTTCGGTATGTGCCGCGCGGAACTCTTTTGACATAGCCGGTTTTTGTCAGCATGACCAGAGTTTCCTCTTTAGGAATGAGATCCTCTTCGGAAAAATCCCCTATTTTAGTTTTATAAATTTTTGTACACCTTGCGTCTCCAAATTTTTCCTTGATCTCTGTTAGTTCATTAATGATAATATCCAAAATCTTATTCGGGTCTTTGAGGATCGCGGTTAATCGGTCTATTAGTTTCTTGATTTCCTGGTATTCTTTTTCGATTTTTTCGCGCTCCAATGCTGCCAGTCTGCGTAATTGCATATCAAGAATGGCGGTCGCTTGGATTTCGGATAGTTTGAATTTTTTTATAAGGTTATTTTTTGCATCTTCCTGAGTGCGGCTTTTGCGGATGGTTGAAATCACTTCGTCTAGGTTATCAAGAGCTATTTTTAACCCTTCCAGAATGTGGGCTCTTCTTTTTGCTGCAGTTAGCTCGAATATTGTCCTTCGTGTAATTACTTTTTGTCTGTGTTTTATATATTCAATTACAATTTGTTTAAGATTAAGCGTATACGGCGTACCTTCAACTAATGCTACGAAGTTTGCGGGAAAAGACGACTGCAGTCGTGTGTGTTTGTAAAGATTATTAAGGATAGATTTCGGTCTGGCGTCTTTTTTGAGATCGATTGCAATTCGCATACCGTCTTTATCTGATTCATCCCTAAGGTCGGAAATTCCGACAATTTTTTTATCTTTGACAAGCTCGGCAATTTTTTTGACCAATTCGGCTTTATTAACTTGATAAGGAATTTCGGAAATGATTATTTGGTTTCTGCCTTTTGAACCTTCGCTAATTTCAGCAATACCTCTTACAACTATCCTTCCTCTTCCTGTAGCATAGACTTCTTTTAAAGACTGCGCGTCGTAAATGGCGCCACCGGTAGGAAAATCAGGGCCCGGAATAATTTCAACTAATTCATCAATTGTGATCTGGCTTTCAAAAGATGCGTCTGTTGGCTTAAATTCAGAATCAAGTTTATCTTGGGGAGCGCCAGATGCGATAAGGTTAATTTTTTTAATCACGAAATCTGTTGACTCTTCCTGAACCTTTTTTTCAAAAGTCACCGTTCCTTTTTTTATTGTTGCTACAATAGCATCAACCAGCTCTTTGAGGTTGTGGGGTGGAATTTTTGTAGCCATGCCGACCGCGATTCCTTCCGACCCCATCAAAAGCAGGTTTGGCAGAAGGGCTGGTAAAAATATAGGCTCTTTTAAAGTAGTATCAAAATTGTCCATAGTATCAACCGTATCTTTTTCGATATCTGTGAGCATGAATTCGGAGATTTTTGCAAGTTTGACCTCGGTATAACGCATAGCGGCAGCAGAATCACCATCAACCGAACCGAAATTGCCCTGTCCTTTTATAAGTGGATAGCGCAAGGAAAAATCCTGGGCCATGCGGACGAGGGAATCATATACTGCCATGTCACCGTGCGGATGATATTTTCCGAGTACTTCACCGACGACTTTTGCGGATTTTGTGAAGCCTGAAGTGTGGCTTAAACCCATTTGGTGCATTGCATATAATATACGTCTGTGCACGGGCTTTAAGCCGTCGCGTACATCAGGAAGTGCTCTGGCAACGATCACACTCATCGCATAATCCAAATAGGATTTTTGCATCTCTTCGACTATCGGTGCCGGTTTCACTGTTCCTATATCCATAAATTAATGATACTAATATATAAATATTATGCGAATAAAACGAATGAATACTAATTCACTTTTACGAGGTTTGTAATTTTACCTCAAAGCCATAAGTATTATTTGTAGCATATGTATTCATTAGTATATTGGTATCTTGCATTTAGTTTCTTAACATAAAAATTAGGCCTTTTAGCCTGATACTATTCTACATTTTATAAAACTAAGAGGCAAGAAGAGAAATAATCCGAATATACGGGGTTATATTAAGCGTTTTTCAATAGAAATTGTGCATTTTTCAAACAATTATGAAGATCAATATAACTGGGTTGAAGCGCATAAAAATATGATATACTATGGGTTACTATGAAAGATATTTCAAGGCGCGAATTTGGTAAGTTGGCTGCAGGCGTATTGGGTTTTGCTTTAGCTGGTGGTGCTGGGTACGCCGCTGGTCGTGGGTTCGCGGAACAAGGAGAAAATAATCTTTGGCCGGAAGCTGCCTTATTAGAAGCAGGAGGCAGTAAACTTATTGGAAGAGACACGGTGAATTATGATTTTCAAAGAGGAGATGGTCATAGAGGTAGTGCTACATTAAACGTTCAAGCTTATAGACTACCTTATAACCCATTTTATGGTGATGATGTTACTTCAATTGCTATGATTTCACAAGGAAGGAGTGAGAGTGCAAGTTTACAAGAACATCCTTTCTATGGATCGAGCGTAGTATTCCTTCCTACTGGAGGTGTATTAGGTGCTTACCCGAATGGAGATACTGAGGGTGAGCACGTGTTTGATTTTGGGTGGAAGCTAAAATTGGGTGTAAGTAATTTTCAAAAGGAACAAGAAGCTTTTTATCCGAGAGTGTACGGTGTTGATTTTAGTTGGGGTCAACAACAGGTACCCAGCTCTGAAGATTTAGATTTACTTAAAGGTTTCAATAAAACTATGAGGTATCCTGTGAGGTTAGTAGAAGTCCCCCAAATTGTTGAGGTTGCACCTGGTCGACATGATGTCATAGATACACCCTGTGTCCTCTATGCAGGTGAATATGGTTATGGGCCGGCAGGACAAAGAACAGTACCCTTACCTGCGGCGGAATTGGTTGATAGGAATAAAAGACAAGAGTCAAATTTTATAATTGTTGATATTGGTAATACTAAATTAGTTAGTGGATTTGGTAGAGATTATTCTGTTAGAGTGGCAAATCTTTTAAGTTATGATCGTGTGTGGGTAATTGATGAAGTTGATGCAGGAAATAACAGAGTTATATTCAGAGCTGGGACTTCTCTGAATAGTTATCAGGATATTATAGCAGAGGTTACATTGGGATCAAGGGATGCGTTGAATTCATTGGTGGCTTATCAAAACGAACAAGAATATTTTTCAGGGTTTATCTTTGAAATTGAATATGGCGGTAGTGATGAAAGACCAATTAAATCTTTGGGTGGACTACCGGTTTACAAGGGTGGTTTATCGATATTTTCTACTGATCTTGATAGTCCTTATTTATTTGATTTGCGTGAAGGTGTTTCAAATTTCCAAATTGCTTTGGAAAATCATGGAGAAGGTTTAAAAGCGTAAGTCAATATAATACTCTTCCTTTATTTTCGATATTGGTAATTATTCAATTTTAGATAATACTGTCTTTTATTCTCTGAAAATTTTTCTATTGCATACCTAAGCATTGTACGAGGCATTTTCTTGTAGTGTTTTTCAAGAAATTTTTCTTCGGTTTCTAAAGACCTCTTCCCTACTTCTCTCAACATCCAACCGACTGCTTTGTGAATAAGATCGTGTCTGTCATTAAGTAAGATTTCTGCAATTTCAAGCGTTTCTCCAAACTTCCCCCTTTTAATAAACGCAGCAGTTGAAACTATTGCAATTCTTCTTTCCCAGAGATTTTTAGATTCGGCCAGATGATTTAATAATTTACTACCTTTCAAGGCCTGGCCTTTAAAGATAGTCACACAATATGGGTTTTCTAGAAGATACTCCCCTACTATCTTGTGAGCAGATATGTCCACAAGATCCCAATTATTTATATACTTTGTGTTTTTGATATAGAATTTGAAAATATTTTCTTTATCCTTTTGATTTACTTTTTTGAATTGCTCGATAAGAATTAAAAGTGCAATAAACCTTTCTTCGTGGATTTCTGATCTTATTAATTTTTGAATCTCTGCCAATG
>Ga0265297_10012688_pt1 | contig 10063 bp, 8 predicted proteins | sample Munlanlwell13791_FD_192502 | JGI IMG/M metagenome (GOLD analysis project Ga0265297, IMG submission 192502) | Leachate microbial communities from a municipal landfill in Southern Ontario, Canada - Leachate well 137-91 | ecosystem: Engineered > Solid waste > Landfill > Unclassified | place...
TTGAGAAGCGCGGGCAAAAAGGCAAATTTTGCCCCCACCCAAAATTTGCCTTTTAGCTTCAAAAGAGCACACAAAATCAATGATGTCAAGAAGACGGAAAGATTATTTGTTCCAATTATACCATAAATCACCTTTTTAGCCATGGTTTATCAAACTTTATCCATGGCTCTTCGGGTGATTTCTTTTCGGGCTTGGAAATCTCTTTGTTAGATAATGTATACCACTCTTGTCTTTCGATTTGATATTTTAAAATTGTTAATTCATCAACAGAAATTTTATCACCATGAACTTTAAGAAATTTGGGTAAATATTGTTCGCGGCATTCCTTAGCGGCCCATATTTGACTATTTTTTATTGAATAATTTGTTATTTTTTCTATTGATTCGTCATCTAATTTATCTAAATATGGAACAATTAGCTCCATTAAATCTTCAGCTGATCTAAAATTGTTAACACCACGAAGCATATCTATTATACGAAGAAGTAGGATATCTGAGAATTTACTAAGAATAGGTCTGATTAAATCAACTAGAGGAATAGTGCCGTTTACAATCTTTTTGCCTTGATAATGTTCTATGAAACCATATGGTATGGTTTCATCTAAGCATAATGGAATCATTGGAACTTTTCTATAAAAAGCTATTCCGGCCTCTTGAGACGTCCATTCTGATTCTTTGAAGTTTTTACTTAGAATGGGAACAAAAATATCTGCTTTTTCCAAGTTAGCCAAAATTTCCTTTTTCCATTCTTCAGATACTCGAATATCTTCATGAGCCAGAAAACCATTAATACCATAATCAGACAGGATATATTTTATCCTACCGGCAATCTGCTTATCTTTTACTGAATAGCTAATAAAGACATTGATGGGCATTTGATCATTCTTATTTTCATTTAGTTCTTTGTTAATTTTATTTCCCCAAAATCTCTTTCTTCTTTTTTCAATATATCTTTCTATTCCAATTTCAGCTAAATCTTCAATATCTTCCGGAACTCCAACTTGCCAATATGGACCATAACTCTTAGAGCCACCCCAAAAATATCCAATATCTATTAAATGATACAGTAAACGTGATTCTTCCGTATTTATCTTTAAGGCGGCCTCAACGGTCATATTCGAAAATTCTAGGATCTCTGGGTTTTTGTGGAATTCTTCAATTAAAAGCTGCAGATATCGCCTTAATAAATTCAAGTCATCTTTCGCTAACGGAGATAAATATATTCCTTCAAATAGAAGCTTGTATACTGCTTTTCTTTCTGCATAATTTTCTTCAATTTGAATTAAGGGAGGTTGGTAAAGTAAAATTTTTTCTAGAAGTGATTTTCCAAACTTATGATTAATGGTGCGGACGCCACTCCATTGTTCCGTTTGCCTGAAATGTGAGTAAAGTTCATTTATCACCGTTACTTCATCTTTATTTAGCTCGATATTCAAATTCATAATTACCCTTAAACAATTATATTCGCACCAATACCTTAATAATTATTGCCGTAACCAATCTTCCAGTCCTTTCTTAACAAACTGAGTAAACCCTCCTTCAAAAACTGCCTCTATATGGTTAAGTTTCACATTATAACAATGATTAATTATTCTTTGATGTGCATGTTCTCCTTCTGCGCGAGGGCCATTCACAATCTGTAATTTCTTAATTTCTGGCATTTCTTTCTTAATCAATTCAAGTATATCTTTATCCAATGCGCCGAAACCTATACATAAAATAGCATCTGTTTTCTTTAAGTCTGGTACGATATCTTTAACGTGCCTTTGATATACAAAATCATACTCACCGATAGGTGCTGTAATGGCTGGATACCACCCCTCAGGAAAGCTGAAAGTCATTTCCCCCTTAGATGTAGTAAACGCTTGAGTTTCAGGAAATGAACCTTCTTTATATATCTCTTTTGATAATCTGCTCTCAAACCCTGTCGGTAACCTGCCCAGTTTTATATCTTCCCATCTTATATCCGGATCGCTTATCTTTTTAAACCAATCTACAGAGCCATGAGGTTTTGTATATTTAATTTTTAAGCCATCTTGGGTCTGAAGCTCCATATAATCATTAAGGTCTTTTAATTCATTATTGGTTGATATTTTGATAGCATAATCGGCCAGCAAATCATAATTAAGATTAAGCCAAATTATTTGGTTATAATTACTTTGGCTTATTTTATCTATCAAAGACTTATAGTTAGATGGCAACCCATAGCTGGTCGGCAAGTAGCCAGTGCTTATTTTAAAGAATAAATCATATAAATACAAAGGTATGGCCCAAAACTGACTTTTTATAATAAATTTATTACTACTTTTTAGTTCAGAAAGAAATTTCTCTAAGTTCGCTTCCGCATTATTCTTCCCAAAAAGATTGTGAAATTCATACCCAGCTTGGTATGCTAAGGGGTGTTCTCTCAAGCATGTTAATATATACCCACTCTCTTCATTGGGAGACCCTACTTCTCTTGCATCGGGTAAGGGCGGATAGAATATATTCTTTGTCAGCGGTGGCCTGTATGAAGACGTGCCCGAAGCTTCTGAAGAAATTATTTCTTCATTAATAACATCGTACGAAGCACCTGCGCCTGTTATAATTAATAGATTATTCATTTTTGAGCTATCACGTTTGTCTGATTGTTAGAATTCATAAATGCCTCATAAGTCTTTTTAAAACATTCTGCAAGCGTATTATTAAAGAATTTATCATCAAGGGCTTCAATTTTTACAGCTTCAATCTCTACACCTGCTTTTCTGTAGCACTCCAAAATCATTTCGGTCAAATCTTTTCTACTGCCAAGCTTAAATACCTCAAATACAGCAAACGAATCTTCTGTAATATGCGGGAGCGGTGGTTCGCTTAAGTACTTAATTTTATACGAGAAGAAACCATACTTACTTTTATTTTCTTCTAAAACGATCCCGATATCTTGACCAATAGCAACGTAATCACCCGGTTTGGCCTTTGAAGTAGTCCATTCTAAATATGCCTTTTTGCCAATCTCATCAGACAAATTTAATAAATCTGAATCTTCACTTCCTAAAACCCCACCCAATAAATTGTTCAGTTTTGTTAAAATATTGATAATTAGAATGGCTGCCTTATCTATTTTTAATAAAAGCGCATCCTCGTTAAAAATACAGACATGCTCATCGTAGGAGAAATGAACATAATCTGATTCACCGTATGCATGCCGATAGGATTTGCCAATTAAAGTTATCTCGTCAGCTTTCCCATATGACAGAATTTTCCTATACCTTTCTCTAAAATCTGAATATCTTGGCCTAGGCATTTTATCAATAGAGGCAATTTCTTTTAAATACCAGCGTCTTGAAGAATCTAGACCATTTGTTTCAATATTCTTAATTATGGACTTAAGTTCATTAATGTAATCTTCAGCGTTACTGCTCTTGTATGCGTAAAATTCCTCTCTATCAGATTGATCATTCATATAGGCAATTATTTCTGAGAAACATAGATAATCTTTATAATATGCCTGTTCGTTCGTGTAACCAAAAAGAATCAACTGCGCCATTAATTCTGTCAATTTTCTGACGCGAAGATTAACTTCGTCATATACTCCCTGTAAGGTAACTCTGAATATTTGTTCAGCAGACTCATGCTCTTGTAGTCTTTCTCCTTTTGAAGAAAAGAAATCTTTCCATTGAATAAAGCGGGTAGCAGCCTTTTGTACCTCATCCAACACTCTATATGCAAAATAGTCCCGCGGGTTAGCATGTCCGTAAGAGACACGGCTCTTGAAATTCGATTCGTCTATTGATAATTTCTTTCTTAGACGGTCGCTAGTCGCGATACCTTTGTCTATTACAAAATCCCAAAATTTAACTCTTTCGTCATTCATAATTATACTGTTGAATATGTTCCAATAAAAAGCTTACTTCTTTTCAAAATTCCCATCCGGGTCTTTTATATTCTTTCCTGTAGCTTCCTGAATATGCTGTTTTAGCAAATTTAGCCTATGTTCAATAAACTCTTCAAAAGAATGTTGTTTTAACGACTGCGTATTTTCTGCTATCAAATGACTTTTGATTACTTTTTCTAGCACATCTCTACCTATTTTTTTCTCGATATCTTTTAAATAATCTGCTGGCGGACGCTTACCAATACTCTGATTGGTCTTTCGATCAATCAACGTTCGATTAATGACACAATCTCTTTGTATTTTAGGAACTCCCTTAGATTCTAAATAGGCATCGGGGAAAATATGGTGATCGTCAATTTTCTTATCTTTGAGCAAATCTGCTGTAATTCTTTTCCCTTCATAGAAATCAATTGAGCCATTGCGCAGAACTAAGCAAATAATTGCTCTGTACACTGCTCGTTGTCGTGGCGAAGTTTCCCTTAATTGATCTATATCAAATGAGAAAGTTCTTATTGTTTCTGGCTCTTCTCCTCCCTCTATCCATTTATTCAATTCCGTAAAATCTTTTGCTGCTTGGCTGTTTGGAGCGTTTTCATATGCTTGAGTTAAAACAGAACACCAATACCATTGGACTATTTTCTTTCTATTAGCGCCTATTTGCACTCCCTTAGCTGCTTTTTGTTTTGCCCAAACACCCACCATAGGGATTAAGATTGTATTATATGGTAGCCATTGGGGAATCAAGACTCCACAATCTTCAGCAATAATTTTTAAGATTTCGTCTAAGGCCTTTACAACGGGTTGCCAATTTTCTTTTATAAGCTCTGGGGTTAACTCCAATAGTAAATCACTTCTTTTGCATGAAGGAGCTTTATGAGGATTTAGTAGTGATACTATTTGTAATATGTAATAAGGGTCAATTTCAAAATCATCGATGTTGGAATATTGTTTCTTTGCATCATCAAATAGCGCCCGTAAATTTACATCTTTAGGCCAAAATCTTGCTGTTAGAAGTTCAAAAACGCTAAGCTTCACACCGGTTCTATTTAGCGTTTCAAATATAGTACATACAGCATCGGCATTTGTCCTTGTCGATAGGGTAACAACGGGAAATTCATAGTGCTCTATTGGCTCAATCCACTTTCCGTGCAACTCACGAAGCTGCTTGCGAAGCACCGAGGTTTCTTCTTTATCCAAATCTCTTATTTCCAGTATCTCATCCATCCAGCGGAAAAATCCTCCATTCGAGCCATAAACAATCTCAAGTGGTAATATTAAATTTTTGGCCTGTTTATCAATTGGGCCATGTTTCCTATCGGCCCTAGAGGAACGCATATGAAATATGCATTCCTCAAAATCTTTACCTTTAAGCAACAGTCCTAAATCCATAAAGAACTTATGTTCGCCCTTGCCATAGAAAGCTTGATACAGAGAAGTTAAGCGCTGTTGACCGTCAAGAATAAGAAAACTTGGCTTATTTCCATCTAAAACCGGTGCCCCTTCAAATTCCCTCACTGCGAATAAATCGCCAGCATTCCTTACCCTAAGAAGACTTCCTGCGGGATAATTTGAAGCTATTGAGATAACAAGTTCTTGCGTAGCACTTGGATCCCATACAAAACTTCTTTGAAAATCAGGCAAGGCCATATCTTTTGAATGAATCAAAGTCAATAATTCACTAAGCTTTCGCGGATTTGTATCTTCAAAAATATTCATTTCAATTCCTCCAATCTATACTCGGATCTTTTGTATTAGCTAATATGCAGAGAAAAACTTAGGTCCGTTAAAATGAATCATATGATCTGGATTACTAGCAATCCAAACTTCCGTTTCCCAAGCGATATTATCAGTATGTCTTTTGAATTCGTGGAAATCCGGGAAAGCGCTGATGTATATCTTTTGTGCTCCACATTCTTTCAATGTATTTTCTAATTCAACTTGCCGTTTCGGTGATATTGGTCCATGCGAAGTAACCGCCTCTATCAAGAAAAGATGATTTCTTTCTTTACCATAGAGAATTACATCGGCTAATTTATCATGCTGTGTTATTGGAATGCCAAGTTTTCTCACTAATCTCTTATCTTCAAACAGTAACTTTTTTGCTGCGTCTCCCACATACACCAATTTTGCTTTTGAGCAAAATCTTGGCACTAATTCCTTGATAATCCTAACTTGTAATTGATTGTGTTTCCCAGGAGAAAACTTAATTAGATTGCCTGTCGTTGTCTTTAACTGTATTAAATTTCCATCCTTCCTTTTTTCATACCGCTCGATCAGTCTCCCCTTCTTTGATACAAACTCATGTAATGCCTTATCCCATCTAGGGTCATTATAAGCTCTAACTAATGCCAAAGCTTCATCTGTTATATTATAGACGGTATTAGGGCTATTTGTCGGCCTCGAAGGATCATCTGAATTCCTCTCTACTATGCCGGCCTGTTCAAACTGATGTAACGTTTGTCTCCTTACAGTTTCGCGTGTATTCTCCGCATATCTCTTTTTGTAATTCTGTTGAATAAAAACAAGAATATCATGTATGCGGATAATTCTCTTCTTTGCTTGGTTCCAAGAAGTCCCTTTCTTTAAATCTAAAACAGCTAAAAGCGTTAGAACTGAACGTTCATTTTGCTGTGCACGCGGAACCCCAACCTTTACTAAAATATCTAACCCCTCTTTAATTTTTCCCATTTTGTCTATAAACCTCCTTTAAATCCTGTAAAATTTGCGAGTCTATTTCTAAAATACTTACTATTAGTTTATCCAATTCTTCTCCTATATCCGGTTTCGATTTTAAAATAGCCTTACCAATTAACTGAATTTCTCCAAGCGAAGGGAAAGGTAGATTTTCAATATCTACGGCGTTTACCTGAGTGCTACCGTTTAACATTCTGAAAAAAATATCCATAATGGAAGTGTTTAATATACCGGCTACGCCATAAACTTCTTCCACCGAAAGTAAGCCGTTATATCTATAGATATAGTTCAAGTGATTCTCTATGCCTATTTGGTCAAACTTCATCTTTGATTTCAACAAAACTCCTGCATGGACTCTTTTCTTTTGTTCTTTAGAACTGAATCTTTTTACTAATACATAGTTGTTTGTTGGAAGCAGCAATACCTTACTTTGTTCGCTGATTTTTACAGCTTGCTCTTTCTTAAGGTTATGAATTGGCCAAATAGTATCCATTCCTTTTATATTATGCATCCATAAAAGTGGCACCATGGATTTGTTGTCTTTAAATTCTGGCAAAAGAAATTTAATTGCGCGGAATGACACAATCGGGCCTGTAGAAATCTTAAAACCGTGCTTATTTAGCGTGTAACTCCATGAATTAATAATACGCTGGATCTTAATATCGAGCTTTGATGATGGTACTTTAATAAAAACATCTCCGTTCTTTCTATGAAATATGTCCTCATAGTCAATCTCAAGTTTGTGAAGATCATAAAACTGGCTATTGGAGCTTTTGGTTATAACCGTGCGCCTCAGTTCTTTTGCCTCCTTCTTGGGGGATAATCTCATAATAACATTTTCTTGTAATACCTTCTCTTTCGTAAAAACATCTTTTCTTGATTCAAAAATATGAATATTATTTATGTTTCCGTGCTCAATCAACCATTTTCTAAATCTTCTAAAATAAAGACCGGAACAAAAACTTCTCGGCGTGATAAAAACCATTTGTCCGTCATTTTTAAGCATTTCCAAAGACAATGCCATAAAAAAAGAATAAATATTCGGTTGGCCTGAAACGAACTCATTCATAATCTGGGCTTGAGGAGAATTTTTGTTTAGCTTGTAATAGGGCGGATTTGAAACGATATAATCATAATAAATTGGCTGACCTGATGTTCCAAAGAGGGTTTCTTTATTTAGATAATTAGGATTGTTGAGAATAAAATCTTCTTTAATGATTTTATACTTGAATATATGCCCCCTATCTTCCAAGACAGCCTTACATTTTCTAAGTGTCTTATCAAGATAAGCAATTAATTTTGTGTCATTCTCATAAGTATCAAGAGATATGTTATAAGTTTTTGATGAATTTAATAGGCGTTCACAAAAGGCGGCACTAAGCATACCAATTCCGGCACCCGGATCTAGAATACTGAATGATGATTTATTTATATCAAACATACCAGCCATGAATAAACCGATTTCCTTTTGAGTAAAAAATTGCCCTCTCGATTTTCTCTCGCCCAAATTGCTCTTTTGGGTAAAAGCTTCAGCTATCTCTTCAGCATAACCTGTCAATATGTTATTATTTATCTTTGATATTGTCATTCTTCTAGAAATATCTCCTAAAGATTGATTTCGGGCATCATCTTTTATTTTTTCTTCCTTTAATAATTCTAAGCTGCTATGGCTATTCATCTGAACTCTTTCCAAAACTTACCCTATGAACTTTATAAGACTTACCGTCTTCGCCTTTATACTGCCAATCATCTCTTAGTTTTATTTCCTCGCAGCCTTCGCGCCACGTTGTATGCAAATTCCTCTCAGTGATATCTCCTAGAAGAATATCTCCCGGATTACCTAGACTCTGTATTTTTGCAGCTAAACTGACAACTGAACCAATTATGTCCTTGTGTCGTTTTGTGCTGGGGCTCCCGATTGCTATTATGCAAGCATCTCCAGAATCTAAGCCTATTCTAATATTGATGGTAGGATAACCATTTTCCTCAAGTATTTGATTTATTCCACTATATACCAGCTTTTTTATTGTTAAAGAACAATCCAGAGCCAAATCATTTTTAATTATAAAACTTGGCTCTGGAAAATATGCTATTAACCCATCACCGGTATATTTTAAGACATGACCATGGAACTTAGGAACAACTTCGCTCATTTCATACAGTGTGGTAGATATTAATTTCGCATATTTTTGAGGAACCAGGGTTTTTGATAGCTTTGTTGAACCCGCTAAATCTACACACATGATAACAAATCCCAAGCTATTTGTGGCTAATGACTCCAAAAAATCTTCCGATTTGTCCTTAAAAACAAACGGCTCTTCATCGGATTTTAATCTTTCGCGAATCATCGGGATCCTCTTTTGAATATACTTCTCTACGTCCCCAATTTCTTGCCGCTGTAGGTACATTGGTTTTCCAGTTAATTGCTTTGCAAAATCAGCAAATACATTCTCAGGAAAAATAGCTTTATCAAATTTATCATATAAATACCGCTTCCCATCTATGTCCTTCCATTCATATCTTCTGGGATCTGGAATAAGTTTTGCTGTAAATGTCTTTTTGTCATCATCCATAGAAATAACTTCTTGAATGAAATCTATCCTAAAAGATTTAGTTTTATCAGATACCTTTTGCTTTTCCATCTTAAAAACAAAAAACCTTCGCCATTTCTAGCGAAGGTTTTAATTATATTAACGTGGCAGTTCCCCCTTCGAAACATACCACTTTATACCGAATTATTGATTTATTTTTAACATAAAAATCTGCTTTTGTCAATTATTTTCTCCCTACTAACTCATCAAGTCCGACCCCTAAAACATCCGCCAACTTAACCAGCGTTTTAAGATTGGGGTGTTTTGCAAGCCCTTGTTCTATTTTTGTAATCGTATTAAAAGCTAAATTTGACTTTTCTGCTAATTTTTGTTGCGACCAACCTTTTTGTTTCCTCAATTCTTTTACTCTTTTAGATAACATCTTTTCTCCTTGACCATATCCAAGTTTATGGTATTATATAAATAATATACATATTGGGCATATTATCTTGTTATATTTTAACACTAAAATCGCTCTTTTAAAACTACTTTCCGTCTTCTTGACATCATTGATTTTGTGTGCTCTTTTGAAGCTAAAAGGCAAATTTTGGGTGGGGGCAAAATTTGCCTTTTTGCCCGCGCTTCTCAAGCACTATTCGCAAGAGGCTTTGCTTGCTGCGTCTGTTCGGTTTTTAGTGTGTTGTAGCGGCAAAAGCGGACAATCGTTATTATAAACGTATTGATTTGGACGCTGCGGCTTTTGGCTGGGCGGCGGCAGCCAAAAGCCGCAGCAAAGCCGCACACGCCTTAAAATTGGCAAGAAGCGAGCGGCCAAGCGAGCGCCAAAGGAGGCCTAGCCCCAGCAAGGCCGACTGGTGCATGGGGCACAACGCAGCGCCCCAAGGCGCGGTAAAGATAGATTACTTTAAGAAAATAGTTCGTATGGTGCGGTAAACGCACCGCCA
>Ga0265297_10012689_pt1 | contig 10063 bp, 18 predicted proteins | sample Munlanlwell13791_FD_192502 | JGI IMG/M metagenome (GOLD analysis project Ga0265297, IMG submission 192502) | Leachate microbial communities from a municipal landfill in Southern Ontario, Canada - Leachate well 137-91 | ecosystem: Engineered > Solid waste > Landfill > Unclassified | place...
TAGCCGCTTGTGACGCCGCTAATTTTGCCGCCGCTTCCGTAGCCGCTGCATCGGCCTTCGCCTTCTCTTCAGCCGTAGCATTTTCTGCAGCGGCTTGGGCTTCTTGCGCGGCTTTAAGTTGCGCCTCAAGTTCGGTTGTGTCTGTGGTTTCCGCAGGTTGAATGGTAATGTTGATCGGTTGCGGTGCGCTGCCTCCACTTCCACTATAGTTAGTGCCAGTTCCGGCTACACTAGTTCCAGCATCGTACAAGCCGGCTTCGTCCGTTGAAGTTGAAGTTGAAGACGATGTGCCGCCTAATGATAAACCGTTCTTTTTGAGTACCGCATAGAGTAAGCCACCGCCGCCTACAACTAAACCCCATTGCCACGCTTTAAGAGGGCCGATCTTCTTTGATAACCCTTTGGTTAGTTGTTCCATTGCAGGCATTAGCTCACCTTGACTTTCGGCATCTTTGGACTCACACCGAAGTAATCACAAACGCCCCAAGCGATCGCCAAGCCATATGTAGCACGATGTGAGATAGCGTGTTTGACTTCGGCAGGGTTTGTATGTGAGAACAATTCGATAAGACACGCAGGCGCGAGCGTTAACCGTAGTTCAGCGAATCCACTTGCGTAAATGCTCGTATCCGGTCGCACCGCTAAGGCGTCTTTACCCGGAGAAATAGGCGCGATACGTCGCGCTAAACATTGAGCAAGTTTACGGTCGTCGTCGTCTCCATTGTGGTAGAACCCGATTGTTCCCGGTACAGTGTTAGAATGTAAACAAACGTGAACGTCTGCCTTCCAATCGTTGCTCGCTTTGATTGCCGCGTAGTAATCTTGTGGCTCGTTTAGCTTTGCAAGAGAACGCGGCGCGATTTTCACACTGAACCCAAAGAGCTTGAGAAATTGACTCGCATATGCAGCTATTTGATGCATACGTTCCATTTCATTTCCGTAGTTCAAAACCCCCACGTTATGCTCTTGCAGCGATGGACTTAGATACACTCGTATTTTGCTCATGTAGCCGCCTTAACACTCGCACGAGCTATACCGCTCGGAGTAGGAACATTGACGCCCATTTCTTTTGCTATCAAAGAGACTCCATACCATAGCGCTACAACGCCTAGTATAGCTTCACCTACGCGCACCCATGTAGAAGTACGAGCTAACAAAGCTAGAAAGTCTGGAACGGCCATAGCAGTCTTGACAGCGCCGCCACCTACTTTGTACAAAATTTCGCCTGCCTTAATGAACAAACTAGATACAGAACCCGGTCCAGTATGAGCTTCGATGTATGTATCATACATCTGTTTAGTTTCACTCACAATCTCACTTGAGATAGCTTTCTTTTCATCGGGAGTGGCCGACTCGATTTTCGCTGTTATATGCTGTATCCACTTATCGTAATTTTCTTGACTGCCGTACGTTGTGCGAATGGTTCGCACGGCGTCTAGAAATTCTTGTGTCCATCCTGTGATACTTAATATCTGTTCTTCTGAGTAAGCTGTGCCCGAATCTGATACAGGTTCCTCACGTTGTACAGTGGTTCCATTTACTGTCACAGTCGCAGGCATTCTTACTCACTTTGTGACGGACGTTTTTCCATCATGTACTGCGCTATCATGTTCGCAGCTATAGCAAGCGCAAAGTCAACGGTCAACGCGCCTAATACAAGCGCAGTAATGAACCCTTTTGTGCGCCCGGTCATGACGTTTGTCTATCCGACCATGAACTAGGAATCTGACGGATGATAGCCGCTGAACTCTGTGCGGCTTTACGTCCTTCCATGCCGCTGTTTGTCAGATTCGGTTTATAGGTGCGCGAACCACGTAGCGCATTCGGAATCAAACCGACTTTCGTAAACGCGCCGCCGAAGTTCCACAAGGTTGCAACAACGTTAAACTTCGCTACCTTTTGCGGTTGCGAATGGCTCGATTCTACCGGCTTGGGCGGTTCATCTTGAGCGCGGTTAACTGGTACGTTTTCGCAAACGTAGATGACGTGCGGGTTCGGCATAGTGCCTCACTTCCCGATACTAGCTTTAATCGTCGAAGATAGCGAGTTGCCGAACGCTGTTATCACCTTAGCCGATTCAGGATGAATAACAATCGTTGTCACGAGTGCTACGCCGAACGCTGCCATTATCCAGCTTGTAATAACGTCCGCATTCACGGTTTCACCTTCTTTATTAACCTACGAGCTTTGTTATCTTAGGAGCGATTTCACCGAAGTTTTCTAGCGCTGCCGTTACAAGCACAAGAAGCGCTAGAGTGGCCGCAACTTCCGGCGCGACTTCCACACCGATACCGAGTATCAGAAACAAGATAAATGTTCCGAACAACTGTTTGTAAGTGGGAAGGTGCCCGGAAAGAACCTTACCACCGCCTGTTAAGATGATGACTCCGACAAGCGATACAACAACAGTCTTTTTCGGGTTATTCATCCGCTTTTTTCCGCTTCCGGTTCAGTGCTTAACGTCGGTTCGGCGCTCGTATCAAGTGTTGAACTACCTTTGATAAGCGACGAAAACGCCTTCCCGCTAATAGCTGCATGGATAAGCAAAATTCCTAGCAGTATCAGAAGAAGTGCCAGCGCAATCATGCTACTTACCCTTTAAACCGTATCGTTGCATGACGGGATTAATGAACGCCATTATGACCGTTAAACCGCCAATGATTGCCGACGCTATAGCCTGCTTCCATTCGGACCAATCTGTATCAAGAAGATCAGTGCCAAAGATGAGCACTTGCGCTATGAACGTCCCGACAAAGACTAGCAGAAAGTCCCGTACGATCTCCCATAGCTTGTTCAAACCAAGCCCCCAATTGTAAGCCCAATGAGTGACACATACATTGTTCCTAAGCCCCACATAACGAGCTTCATTCGCGAACAACCGTTAACGCATATAGACGCTTTCACACCGTTAGCGACTTCTTCTCTAATGAGCATTCGTAACAGTTCTTCTTCCGTACCTGTGAGGCTTGGGAATGATTGAGTGTTACTGTCCAATTCGCGTCAAGACTTATTCATCGCGCCCATGATGATAGGCACAACGAAAACGCCTGCCGCGACTCCTAGTGCAAGATACATCCATTTGCTATTCACGTTTACCCCTTTAGGCTCGTGCGGTTTTGAACGCTTTACCGAGTAGAAACAGAGCGCCGATACTACCGACTACAATAAGCCAAACCGCACGCGGTTCAGCTTCTACGCCGGTAGCCTTTCGTGCCCATACATGCCCGCGAGCGATTCCGCCAGTAACGCCCGGCGAAGATGTTTGTACATACGCTTCACCGCCTGCCGCTGAATCCTCACGCGCGTACTCATTATCGGTGACGGTGTAATATCCATCGTCACCGCCTCCCCACATTGCAGCTTCGGCCATGGTTCACACTCCTTTTTAGCGTGCGAACTTACCCTGCCGCCGCAACGTCGTTTGTGAGGATTTCCAACGTGCCGCCCGCAAGACCGGCTGCCGCCGTGAAAGCTAGGCGAATCTCGGTAGGTTGCATTGTCGGAATCCACAGGTTTCGTTTTTCAGCCGAAGGCGAGCCGCCATCTTCGGTGAACTGATACGCGAGAACGCCAGCGGGCAAAGCGAACCCGTAATGACCGCAGTTTTCCTGCATAATCATACGCCGAATTAGCGCGTCTTCATTAAAGAGCTGGTACCTATCCCAAGTCATGCGAAGATCAACCGGCATAGGCATGAATCGAGCGCCCGCCGCTGTGCGGAATGTCAAGATCATGTTACGCAACAGATTGCCCATGCGGGTAAAACGCACATCATTTGCGCCCGCAACAAGCGGAATAATGGTCTTACTCCAATACTCCGTTGTGTTCATGTTTGGCGGCGTAGTGTTTTGCGGGTTTCCGTTGCCGTCAACTTCGCTCGGGAGTGACCAATCTTCCGACCATGCACGCACCGCCAAAGCGGGCGCAACACCGGGCGCAACTGCCCACACGTTAGCGGCTGTGTTAATGCCGAGTCTTACGCGGTAAGGTTCAGCCGCATTCAGATTCGGCAATGCGCCGTACCCGTCTGTGTGGTCGATTTCAACCGGAATGCGAATAAAAATCGCCGGGTTATCGACCGCCACAAGGTTGTTATCTGGGACAAGATCGGGCAAGCCGCCGTACTGATACTGACCGAAGCGGTTTGCAAGGTAAAGATCGTACCCGTTCATGTTCCCATAAACGAGCGCCTGCCCGTTCACATCGGCAAGTTCGACAGAACTTAGCAAGTTCCAAGGCGCGTCCGCCGCCAAAGCGCCGCCGCCTGCGACACCGCCAAAGCCTTGAATTGCCAGAATGATCGAACGCAAAAAGCCACCTGAAGGAATGTCGAACGGCCCGAAGTTCTGAATAGCTGCACCGAGTACGGCGCTGTTGAACTGAAAGGCCGGTTGACGCAACTTGTGAGCGGCACGGACGAACGGCAATTTAGCGACGTTCTTAGGCGTCTCTTTCGTCTTCGTAGCGTTTGCCATATCTCCTAACTCCTAATTACGCTTACCGTGTACGAATCAGACTAGTTCAAGCCAGATAATCAAGAGCTGATTACCGGCCTCATTAGTGCCCGCCGCTTTGTCAAGCTGGCCTGCACCTACAACGTACTCGACGGTTCTATCGGCAACTGTAGCAATTGCCGCCGCCGTCGTGAATGACAAAACACTCACCAATGCGTCACCTACCGCCATAGCTGCAAGAGCTACAGGCGTAGCCGCCGCTGTGCCCGCTGCCAAGTCCACACGAAGCGCACCGGCCAGCACAAAGTCGCCTCTTACGTCATCAACTCCCGACATACCTTTTCACTCCTACAAGTTAGTGGATAAACGCGAACGCTTTTCCAACCGCGTTATTGTGCATCTTCATTTCAATAACCCGGAACAGAAAAAGCCAAAGCAGGATAACCAATCCATCAATTAAGAATTGGATTCCGCCCGTGTGAACATGCGTCGGCATATACACCCTCGCTTTGTCTTTGGGGAATACGCCTAACGCGAAAACGAAAGAGTGCGCTAACGTTCCCGACGCTAGGCGCACTCCCGCGTGAAAGGACTTGCAGACACTAGGTTTTCACACTCGAAAGAGTGTGTCAAACTCTAGCGTTCTAAGTCCACACGACTAACAATCAAACGGCCACTATTCACATTAACGTAAAGAAAGGCGTAGGCTTGATCTTTCGGAAAGCCTGAATTTGCTGTACCGGGCAAGCGACCGACAATCGACTGAATTACACGAGAGTCTACCGAACCGATACCGCCAATGGTTTTCAAGTCTCGCGTATCGTTAGCACGCCAGAAGAAAATGTGTGTTGCCTGAGTATAGGCGTTTAGCGGTACATGTGAAGGCCGTTGCATTGACGCAACAAGTGAAATACCGATGCTTCTACCTTGCTGCCACAAACGGTTAACAGGTCGAGTTATCCGAAGATCGTTTGTCAAATAGTAAAGTTCGTCCGCGTAAACTGTCCAACCGCCTTGACGATAGACGCCGTTTAGCGCGTCAGTAAAGACCGCTTTTTGATTGGCCTCAAAGCCCGGTGTATCACACTTCGGCCAGAGCACAATTTTCGGAGCTATATCTATCGGTGGTGGTGGCCAATCTCGCGATTTGTGGTACCCATCACGTAGTAACGCATTCATGCTTGAATCACGCGGCTTTGTTGCAAGTACAACAACGTAACTGCGCTGTGGTAGTAAATGGTGAGCTAGAGTTGTCTTGCCGCAACCTGTGGAACCTATGAGTGAAACATGCTCACCTTGCCGCCACTTAAATAGAGTTTGAAACTCGTTCCACGATACAACTTCTACAGTATCTTTCAACTAAGCACCTTTGAAACTACCTCAATCGCGTGTTTAATACCTTCACCGAAGGCGGTTCCTTGATATAGATTACTTTCATCCATCAAAGTTAACCGCACTTCGTCGCGAATCTTAGCACGTTCGTTGTCTACAATCTTTTGTACGTATTTCGTGTAAGGTTTACTCTGTACCACCGTATCCATTAACAGACTCACTTTCATCATCAAGATTATCCGATTCTACATCGGGAAGTCCACCAAATACCGCCGCCGCCATTGGTGGCAAAAGACCGTGATTAGCGGCTACGGGAATTACAATTGAACATGACGCCATTATGACGCCGCCCCAAGCACCGCCAACACACAACTTTCGTAAGGCGTTGTACACGCGCTTATCGGTTCGTGCAAGTTCGCACCATGCTTTCACAAACGCATCCGATTTTTGAACGATGATAACGCCGTCGATTTGGACCCGCTCATTCGGCATTATCGACAAGCCAACGCCAATGGCCGTAACGAACTGGCTCAAGGTTTCTTCGATCATTGGTAGGTCCGCACGACCCGCCGGTCTTCCGCGTTTAGGGGCAGTATCCTTAGCAGCTTTTCGAGCTTCCGCACGAGCCACCTTCTCTTCGTCACTTAACGGCGGTCTACCACGTCTCTTAGGTTGCTCGGTTTCCGGCGCAGATTCGGACGGTTGCGCGGCTACAACGTCCGCTACACCTTCTGTATCAAACTCACTCATCTTGACAAGTCCTTTCGTATGTGGTATTCGCGCGCGTCATGATAATTAGACGTTCGGTTTTCGATATCGCTTGCGATGTCGCATTCGACGGTCATTGATCTTCGCGTTTGCTACTCGTATCGCCTTACCTTCATCATGACTTGTACGTAGAACTCCATTAGCGATTTCGCACCATAGTTCAGCCTCAGTATCAGTCAGAGACTTATTGTGCATCCGAGCTTGCGAAGGCGACCAAGGCACTTCTACTTCTTTCGCTTGATAGTCCTAAACCACGGATGCTGTCTCACAGGCGCTACGTCTTCCGCCTCTTCTTCCAGTTCTGCTGCATCCTCTAAATGCTCGTTAGCTTCCTCGATTAAGTCTTCGGCCTGTTCCTCCAAGTGTTCCTCAAATGTCTCGCCCGGAGGTTCAACAATCTCAGTCGCGATCACTGCCTCACTCACAGCGACCGCCGCTTCAGCTTCCGCCTCAGATTCCGCTACATCCGCCGCCGCTTCAGCTTCAGCGATTGCAACCTCAGCCGACGCCTCAATCGCCGCCACTTCCACACGCGCGTTGGCCTCAACTTCCGCAATAGCAACAGCAGCTTCGTTAGAGTTCATTTGCGGTTCCGATTCGACAAATGCGTCAACCATTTCTGCCGCATCCTCTATGGCTTCAATAGCCGCCTCTTGCGTTTCAGCCACATTAATATAAGAACCACAACCCGGACAATACTTCGCTACGCCCGGCAATTCACTACCACAATTCATGCAGTACACAACCCTAACTCCTTATCCGAATATTCGGTTGTTATTTCTTCGCGAAAATGACACGGCAAGCCCGCTACACGCTTCGCGATTGGAACCGCACCGAAACCGCCTTTAACACGGACCATGCGCCCGCTATTATCTCGCCATTTACCGCGCATGATAGCGTTATACCAATCATGATTAATTTCATGCTCAAAGACACCCATTGAGCACCTAAAATACTCTACCCCTGAATGCTTACAGAAAACCACATGAGAACAGTTACGATCAATACAATCAGACGGAAAGATAACTTTCTCAACGTGTATTTTCGGGCTCATTAAACGAGTGTTTCACAAATAGGCTTGACAGTCAAGCTAAGGCAGCGTATACGGAACGGGCAACACGAGCGGCTTGTACAACACGTCTCCGAGTGCTAGAGTCAGTGTGCGGTCGAGTGACCGGGAGCACAACCCCGTTAAGGGAAGCACGCAAGGTGCAGCGTCCACGAGTCTCCGACCGCTTTATCACTACGCCCACAGTGTAAACTAGTGAAAGGACTAGCATGGGCAAATACAATCCTCCGGTTCCAGTATTCATGTCGAGCGAAGAAAAAGAGGAATGGTCGAAGGGCAAATATCAGTTCATGATAACGTCCGCACGCACGGCCATGGGCAAGTTCGGAAAAGCGTTCACATACGAACTCCAGCGCCGGGACGCGAAGACGAATGAGGTTTCGACCCGCTATATTACCATGACCGCGAATATCCGTCGTGAGGTTGAGTTTGACTATATCGCGGGAGAGATCGCAAAAGATGGTGAGTGCGGACCCTGCTTGCTTTCGTCGGTTCCCGGCCAAGGTAATGACGCTTGGGTATTTGTAGGCGCGTAAGCGCTTAAACAGTTAGCGTCGGGGGCGGCGCTAGGGTGTCTGTCGTTATGTGCCTTTTGAGAGATCGGGCAGTGCCAGCATGACGGCAGACACCCACCTAACAAACCTTGAAAGTGTGGTTACATGGCTCGGGGTACAAGGCCGAAGTCAGACAAAGCTCTTAATAATGCGTTACGAGATATTGAACGTGGCGCGAGTATTCGAGAAGCCGCAAGCAAACGAGGAATCGGGCGCGAGCGGCTTTCTCGTGCGGTCGTTTCATCTGGAATGGGCCGACCGGAAGCACGGCAAAAGTTTGTCCCGGTTCGGACTCGTTCAGAAGCTCGTAATGCACGAAGCCGTGAACGCATGAATAAAGCAATTGGAGAACTTGAGCAAGGCGCGTCTTTGCGTGAATCCTCACGCAAGTTTCATGTGAGTAGAACCCGCCTAACAACGCGAGCTAAAGAGCTTGAACTAGTCGGTGAACATGTGCCGGGTAAACGGATTGAGATTGTAGCAGCGGCTAAACGGGAAATGACAACGTATAGCGACGGTTCAATCGACACTGTACGTTTGTCGTTTGGTGAAGCGTCCCGCAATTCGTATTATCTTCACACCGTTTACAAAGCCTTGCATGGTGACTTGGACGCTCAACGCGCGTTGCAAAACATGGCAGACTCAGATTATCCCGAAGGTGTTATCGACGTATACGGTGTGTTTCATCCATGGGAAACGGATATTAACGTGATACGTCGTTTAACAATGGGTGGAAACGTGCCGGAGATTTACCGTCTTGTCTGATAGGGAGTGCGCCCGATGTGTGACGAATGTTCGAGTGTTAATTGTAAGTTTTGTGGTAGTCGCTTAGTAACTCTCAAAGGCAGCGAACCCGACGGCCTTTTATGTTGTCTCAAGTGCCGTGCGAAGTGTCTTCATTGTGTAGGCGATGATGTGCTACTGCTAGTGTACTCTCTACCACTTGATTTGTGGAAATGGGTATGTCCTATCTGTGGTAGGAATTACGACCTTGAGTAGCGACCCCGACAGTAAATTGTATCTTCGTGTCTACGAGCCACACGAAGTTAAAGAACCCCCACAACGTAAACCTTCTCGCTTGCCGTCTCGTGTATTAGTATTTGACACCGAAACTGATACGGACCTGCAACAAGACTTTCGGGTAGGCCGATATGATCTTTACATCGCGGGTTCACACGTGAACGGCGCGTTCTTCTTTCCTGAAGATTTACCCGACTTTCGCCGGTTGCTTGAAAGCGAAGGTAGACGCGCCGACAGTGCAATTGTCGGGTTTAATCTGCCGTTTGATATTGCGCGTGTAGCTTCTCACTTTGGCGCAGCGCGTGCCTCTATGTCGGGCGGTTTTTCATTCCGTCTATCACTTGATTCTAGACTGCGTGTTTTAACAAAGCATTTAGGACCACACAAAACGCTGATTAAGTGGAGTGGTAAACCGCAACCGCGCGGCGTCTTCATCGACGTTTCAATGCTAGGGGCGGCGTTGCTGCGTCCGTGTTCATTAGCTGAAATGGCAGAACGTCTAAAGACCCCACACCGTAAGTTAGATACCGAGCACGGTGGACAAATTGATAATGAGTATTTGGAATATCTGCGTCGAGACGTGCTAGTCACATGGGAATGTTACTGTGCGCTCGCTGAACTTTGGCAGTCGTATGGACTCGAATACACCCCGATTAATCGCGTTTATTCCGAAGCAAGTATCGGAAAAGCCGCGCTGAAACAGATAGGCATTAAACCGTTTCACTCGCTCAATCCCGAGTTTCCTAAATGGGTATTAGGTGCAGCTATGGAATCATTCTATGGCGGTCGAAGCGAAGTGCATATACGAAAGGAACCGCGAGAAGTTGTACATGTAGACTTCTTGAGCATGTATCCAACCGTATGTG
>Ga0265297_10012690_pt1 | contig 10060 bp, 19 predicted proteins | sample Munlanlwell13791_FD_192502 | JGI IMG/M metagenome (GOLD analysis project Ga0265297, IMG submission 192502) | Leachate microbial communities from a municipal landfill in Southern Ontario, Canada - Leachate well 137-91 | ecosystem: Engineered > Solid waste > Landfill > Unclassified | place...
GAGATACAAAGATAAAGTTATTGTTCCATTATACGAAGGTTCTGTCCCAGTTTACTTTGTCGCTCGTGACCCAAAAGAACACGGTCGCTATTATCAACCAGACAATGTTGCCAAAAATTCTTTACTGTTTTATTATTTAGGTGACAAACATCGATTACGATTATATATTGTAGAAGGTCCTTTTGACGGAATTGTCCTAAATAAACTGGGCTATTCAGTTTGTATGCTAACTACTTCTCACATTTCTGAAGAACAGATTGAGAAGATAAAGAAGTTTGGGTTTGAAGAAGTTGTAGTTACACTTGATGGTGACATTCCTAAAGTTGCCGTTGAGGTGCATGACAAACTTCAGAAATCGGGAATAAAGACAAAGATAATAATATTTTCTGACGATGCTGACCCCAATGATTTGTATATCTTAGATCAAGATTATTTGAGGAAGATTTTGGAGAATCCAAAAGAGTTGGAATTTAAGAACAGAGTAGGAGTAATGTTAAATGCGAAAAATTAACGAGTGGAAAGAAAAGTGGAATACTTTGAAGAAGTGTCTACAACTTGAAGTTGACTTAACACAACACGCATATGATGACGCTAAAAAGGAAGAGAATTGGCATGATGCTCTGTTATATAGAGAAGAACAAGCAACAGTTCAATGGGTTCTTGAACAACTGGAACATATCGAAGAAACAGGAGATTGTAAATGAAGAAACGTAAAACAATTTCAATACAAAAGTATAACAAGATAATGTCTGAAATAATAAAGAAAGGTAAACCTGTTTCGGATACGCTAGTTGATATGTTAGAGGAGGATGCAAAGTATACTATTAAAGGAGTGAAAAATGTATGACAAACAAATATTTTTGATTAATGAAGAAGTTAAGAAGATTGGTTTAAGTGATAAGGCACTTGATAAGTTCTTTGTTGCTGGTGGTGCTTTAACCTCAGTATTTTCTAACAAGAAGATAAACGATTTAGATTTATTCTTTTATGACAAATGGAAGTATGACGATCTCCGTTCTGAAATGGGTGAGAAAGATTGGAAACCCGTATTTGAAAGTGACAGCGCTGTATCCTACAATATTAATGGAGTTCGATTTCAACTAATCAAGAAAGTATTTGGAACTCCGGAAGAAGTAATCAAGAACTTTGATTTTAGCGTGTGTATGTGCGCCTGCACTTTGGCTCCGGAAAAGAAGATTATAATGGATGACAACTTCCTATATCACTTAGCTCAAAGAACACTGTATTTTAACATCAATGCTAAGTATCCAATCTCGTCACTTTGGCGTGTAAAGAAATACTTAAAGAAAGACTTTACATTCCCCGCAATCGAAGCAATCAAGATTTCTTTAGCAATTAACAACTTAAATATCAAAAGCTATATAGATTTGAAAGAGCAGTTAGAAGGTATTGACACGTTATTCCTGGCTGATTTAACAGATGCTTTATTACTTAAGAAGGACGCAGTCTACGACTTCAGAGAAGCAATAGAGTATATGAACGATATTTTGAGTAAGAAGTTGGGATTGGAGGACTAATGGGTAGATGCAAGTGTGGTGTAGACACAGGTTGGTTTAACGGAAAAGAATGTTCAGCTTGTTATAATAAGAAACAAATACACTATCAAGACCGGGTTGAGGTTACTAATGGTTTTTATATAGGACAAAAAGGTATCGTTGTTGGCAAGGAAATTGAGGTAAGTGCCCTCACCGGATGTTTTATTACATATACATTAAAATTAAGCAACGGTGATACAATTGAATGTTTTAGTGGATATGTTAAAAAATTGGACTTGGAGGACTAATGGGCAATACTACTATAATTGAATTAAATCACGATTACGCTAACGAGATTGAGCGGAATAAAGATCTGTTTGTTAATCAAATTTTAGAACATTTAAGAGCTGGCGGAGACCACGAAAAGGGCATAGAAGGTAAAAAAATTATAACATTTTTTCCAAGATACACAGAGAATAAAAAGTATACCGCTTGGGAACGGTGGAAAACGAAGTGGGCAAGGCGTTAGAACCACTCTGTTCCCACTAATAGCAGTGTGTAGAGCATAAAAGAACTTAGGTCTTGGGGCTTTTTAGGTTGAAATCGAGAAGACACTAGAAACACAAAGATTTAAGGATATTAAGTAAACAATAGTAAATAATACAACTAAAATGATCTCACTAGTCCAATATTACAGTCCAAAAGAAGAAATAAAAGATGCAGTCCATAAGTTTGGACTGCTTTATCAGCTGCTTAACCAAGACAAAGTTGAAACTTGGACTAAGAAAAATAAGTCCAACTTCTCAGGAACTATGTCTGAACTTAGTGGTCTTCTTGAAATTGATGACTTTATGACTATCAAAGAATCAGACAAGTGGTTTACACTTCTTACAGCAAAGTTTCTTTTGGACAAGTTTAATCCAGACTTCGATATTTCAAAGTTATCGAAGCTGGACGATTCCGAAGTTTTATTTGTTGGAAAGACTGTAAAGGAAGGTTTTGAATCAAAGAAGATTTTGGAAGAGTGGCTGAAACCTTTATTAGAAGACGAAGCGTGCATTCAGGCAATAGAAGATGCTTGTATGGTTGCAATCAACAAAGCCTTTAGGATTTTGAAGATATCGAACTTGGAAGAATCAAAAGTAAAAGAATTTACTGTTTACCCGTATGTTTTGGAAATTCAATCCGCTGAAGAGATGTTGACGTTTCTTAAGCTACAAAAAGAGGTTAGAAACTGTTTGATAGTTACACTTCAGAGAAACAAAGAATATGGATGGAAGAGTGAGTTTTACTTGTTTCTGGTTTACAAAGGAACACTATACAGTATAGACAATTCCGAGGGTCGATTGAACTTAAGTAATACCGAAGGCTGTAGAAATCCCGATCGTTATCTTGAAAGGAAGTACGATAAGGTTTGGTTGCCAGTTGACCTTCTTGAAAGTAAAGAATCAAAAAGTAAAGAGCTAATGGTAAAAGGAGCAAAAGTTTACAAGATAACGTCTTTGGAGGATATTGCTAAAGATACTCCCGGAATAATATACTGGCTGTATGCTTTTGTAGACAGAGTAATTAGTTATGTAGAAGAACAGGAAGTTCCAAAAGGTGTTACAACAGCCGAGTTGCCAAAATTACTGACTTACGCAAACAAGAGTGATTTCAAGATAGAAGATTCCGGAGCTGGTTCCTATTTGGAAGAAATTTACGCCTCAGATTGTAAAGACATTGTTGTTCAAGAAAAGCATTTACCAAAGTTAGTTGGAACGGAAGAGTATGTTAGGAATGTTATCGCTTATAGAAAAAGAGAACTAATTGCCGAATCCTTACAGAAGACTGTTGAAAAAGATTACAAGAAGAATAGTAAAAAAGTTTACGAAGAGATTCGAAAGTTTGTCCGAGGTTGGCCGATAGAAGATTTGTTGCGAAGATCTTTGGCTGATAAAGGATATAGTTATATGCAATATCGTCAATTCGGCTTTCAGGAGAAGGAAGACGGGCTACAAAAAGAAAAGTTAGTGAGATTTGGCGATGGCGGTCGTTGGTTTTGGGACGAGGGGGAAAATGTTATAAATATTAGTAGTAATCTTTATGTCGATAGAAACTGTAGTAAACGGAGTGAATGCATTTGCTGCAAGAAAGTTCGTTGGAAACAAATGGTTATTTTAGATTTTATTGACTGGAGACAGTTTGTTGAATTCTTTGGCATTACTGAAAAGGATATTCCGATTCAAATGAAACAACATTTGCATCAGCAGTTGGAGATGTATGTTGGTAATCCTATTCTTGATGATACTGATCCAGTTGACGAGTTAAAAGATCCATGGTTTCGAGAAAAAGAAAACAGAATGGGCGGACCGTTGTTAAGGATCTGCATCCCAGTGTGCAATAGATGCTTGAAGAGATTAGGATATGTTAATAAGGAGGACAAATGTTCAAATACCAAATAGGGTACACAAGTTGTGAAGAATCCGATTTCATAGAGTTGGAGCATGAAAAGAAATTTACTCATGAAGAACTTCTTCAAATGGTGGCTGAAGCTACGTATGACGTGTATTTAAAAGCTGTAGGTCATGAATATGAAAAAGGCAGCACAACTTTTGAAGATATTATGATGAATGCTTATCGACCGGAAGGAATAGGTTTGGGAGAAACTTTGTGTCAGAAGTTTGGTTTTAAGTTTGTAGAGTATGCTGGAAGTGTAAGTGTCTTCGGTTGGGCAAGAATACTGGACAAGGATTCCTGGAGAAGCTACAGGGACGAAAAGGATGATTTAGATGTGATTAGAGAATACATTGAAAAGAAGTTGGAGGTTAAGTGAGAATTGATATTACTCCATCCTTCTGTCGAGTTTCAGGGACCAATGAAGAACTTTTATGGCTACGCGATCTGCTTTCGTTCTCCGTTCCGGGCGCCAAATATTCTAAACTTTACAGAATGAAACGGTGGGACGGGAAAAAGAAATTTTTCTTAACTTCTTCTAAGACCTTTCCAGTTGGTCTTCTTTCGTATGTTCAGAAAAAAGGAACTAATCAAAAGTTTGAAATAGTTGACCATAGAGAGTTTCCTGATATTGATCAAACTATTCCAACACTGAATACGATTGAGTTACGAGACTATCAGAAAGAAGCAATCAAGAAGTGTTTTGAATATAAGAATTGTATCGTTGAAATGGCTACAAATTCTGGCAAGACAGCTGTTTTTTCGGCAATAGCGAAAATGATGTACCCGCATCCAACCTTAGTGTTAACTCACCGAGACGAACTTTTGAAACAAACAGTCCAATATATTGAGCGTTATACGGGCCTGCCAGTTGGTTTTATTACTTCGAAAGATGTTCTAATACGTCCTATAACAGTAGCAATGGTTAAGACTTTAACGAATAGAGTTGGAGCAGACCAAGAAATTACGGATTTTTATGAGAGTGCGGAGTGTATCATTTGCGACGAGTCACATCACATGAAATCAGCATCACACACAACTTTACTTATGGCATCAAAGGCGTTATTTCGATTTGGTTTTTCCGGGACAATACCCCCGGAGGATACATTTGATGGTATATTAGTTAGGCAGTTTATTGGCAGTGTTGTTTTCAACATATCAAATGATCAGTTAATACAAGCTCAAGTATCAGCAAAACCTAAAGTTTACTTTTACGAAATGGACATAACACCAAAGTTGACCAGTGTATATGATTTATCCAGGCAAATAGTATCTGCTAATAAGGAAAATTTTACTCAGGAAGACGTTTTGAAAGAAGTTTATAAGCAATCGGTTCGATTAGGTATAACTGAAAATGAAGAACGAAACGGGAAAGTATTAGATATAATCAGAAATAACCCGGGAAAATCTGTATTGATTGTAGTAGACTTTATCGAACATGGCAATTTAGTATACCAACTATTGAAAGATAACAATATAAGATCTTCTTTTATACATGGTTCGTCGGAAGTTAGGACCGAATCGTTGGAAGATTTTAGGAATGGGGGCTTAAAAGTTTTAATTAGTACCAATATAATAGATGAAGGACTTGATATTAATCGGATTGAGGTTTTGATTTTACTTGCCGGAAAGAAATCTCGCAGGCAACTTCTTCAGAGAGTTGGCAGGGCACTTCGAAGAAAAGAAGGTGAAAATGTTGTAAGTATTTACGACTTTTTGGACTATGGTAGTTCAACTGTTTTATCAAATAGATCAGGAAAGACTCGTAAGTATAAGAAAAAGAATCTACAAAGTCACGCCCAAGACAGATATAAAATTTATAAGGACGAGGGTTTTTCAATCGAGTTTGTGTAAAATTGTATAAGAAAAATGACTAACACACTCTTTACCACGGACACTCATTTCAGTCACAAGAACATAATTCAATACTGTAATCGTCCTTTCAAGACTGTTGAAGAGATGAATGAAGTAATGATTGCGAACTGGAACAGTGTTGTTACTCCATCAAGCACGATTTACCATTTGGGCGACGTTGGTTTTGGGGATCTTAGAAGTATCCTGAATCGTTTGAATGGAAAAATTATTCTGATTACAGGTTCTCACGATAAATCTGCTCTTCAGTGCAGAGATAGATTTGAGTTGGTTACTCCCTTGTTAGAGATTGATATAGAAAACGAACATATCACTTTGTGTCATTACGCTATGCGCGTTTGGCCTCGTTCTCATTATAATAGTTTTCATCTTTTTGGACATAGCCACGGTCGTTTATCAGAATCCTATGTTAGGGGTGACGATAAGGTTTTTGCAGGCGAAAGTTATACTGACTATACTGTTGCTTCAGGAAAGTCTTTTGACGTTGGCGTAGATGGCCATAATTTCTTTCCGTGGCGTTTTGAAGAAATTAGAGAGGAAATGAACAAGAGACCCAATAACTTTAATTTGGTAAGAAAGGATGAATAATGGAAAAACATTGTGTATCTTTAGAAATTGCCAAGGAACTTAAAGAAGCTAGGTGGACGAAGGAAACGGAGTTTTGGTGGTTACTTGGTGGATATGAAGGAGATAGTGGAAATAAGTATTGGGTAGTTAATAAAAAGTATTTAGCTGTAATGACTAAGAAACAGGTAAAACTAAATGAAGGACTTGGATATAAATGCTACCCAGCTCCACTCGCCACAGAGATATTGGAGGAGTTGCCAGATTTAAGAATTTCAAAGGGGGATAACACTTATCTAGTTATTGATGATGAAGGAAGTAGTTTAGAAGTCGATAAATCCCTACCCAACGCCCTTGCCAAAATGTGGTTGTATCTAAAGAAGAAAGGACTACTTGGGGGTAAGAAATGAAATCATGGGCTAAAATAGGTCAAATTCAATGGTTGTTTTTCTTTTGTGCGTTGGTAGATCAACGATTTTTAATTGTTTGGATATTTTCACTATTCATGAGTAATCACGATGATTGAATCGGACAAAACTTTTGGAATATTTACAATTTACTGTGACTTCTGTGACGAATCGGAAGATTTTGATGTTGACGGTTTTTGGTCTCGGTTCATCGAAGAAGCCAAAAAGAGTGGTTGGACAATGACACGAGAAGAGAACGGCGAATGGACTCACAAGTGCCCGAGTTGTTCGAGTGTGAAAGAAACTTAAAATTTTGGACTAGTTTTTAACTACTATATAATGATGAAAATTATCGGCATAGTAGGTTCAAGAAGACGTAATTCAGATAAAGACTTCTCTATTGTAGAAAAAGAGTTTTTGAAAGTTTATGAACAAGGCGATTGTATAGTATCAGGTGGTTGTCCAAAAGGTGCTGATAGATTTGCCGAGATTATATCTAAACAAAGAAAAATAAGTATATTTATACACAGTGCAAACTGGAAAGAAAAAGGTAGAATAGCCGGATTTACTCGAAATACTTTAATAGCCAGAGATTCCGATGTTTTAATTGCCTGTGTAGCTTCAGATAGGACTGGCGGAACGGAACACACGATTAAGGTGTTTCAGAAGTTGGGCAAGAAAGATTTAATTATTTGTTAGGAGATAAAATGAAAAGAATAGTTATTGCTGAAGGAGTTGTTGAAGTAGAGAGGACTGACTTTCCATGTGTCCATACAGATGGTTATTGTAATGTTCTTCGTCCTAGTCTTACTGGACTTTTTAAGCGTAAAGATGGCTGGACTAACATAGCATATCTTGAACACGCTCTTGAGGCAATGAACGGCAAGAAGATTAGAGTTGTATTTGAAAAACTGTAGGAGTATACTATTCAAACTTTTCTTCCTTATAGCGACTTCAGTAAATCGGCTCAATGCCTCGATAACAAACGCCTTGGCAATCAGAGGAATGAGGCCTGGGTTATTTACAAGGCTTTAACTGTTGGGAATGGTTGGAAGAATCATCCAATAGTCAAGATGTGGAGAGGATATGAGAAGAGTTTATTGTATTACGCGATGTGTATTTGTGATGAATGGCTCCAGAGAGGATACAAAGATTTCGTAAGGGATAAAGTAATGAAAGAACTTGTTACTTACTGTAGTCTTTCAACAGGTAAAGAAATTGATAGAGTTGTAGATTGGTATGATTATTCGTATGGTAGAAATCGTGACAATGAAATAGTTTTAAGTCATTCTTGTACTTTAGAATATCCAAGATGGCTTGGCGATGAAAAGTTACACGCGTCACATAGGTCAAACCTACTAAGAAAGAATCCTGAATGGTATAGTAAGTTTGGTTGGAAAGAACCAAATAACCTTCCGTATGTTTGGGTGAAGGAGGAGAAATGAACGCAAAAGTAACGGTTGAGTTTGTATTTGAAAATGTTTGTAATAAGGAGGATTTGAATCATCCAAAGTTTAACACTCTTGAGAAGATGGTTAAGATGCTAATAAAAGCAGAGGGCATTTGCGGCATAATTGATCCTGACAAGTGTAAGGTTGTAAAAGTAGAGGAGATAAAGTGAGCGGTAAAAAGCGTAAATTAAAGACAGGTGTTTGTAAGTATTGTTCAACTATTTTTCCTTGTGCAGATGGAAAAGCAAAAATCTGTGACGCCTGCAAGACTGCTCGATCTATTTGTTCTTGTGGCAATCGAAAGAGTACAGGTAGTAAAACATGCATAGAGTGCAGAGATCGTTTGAAGACTTTTGGAATTTCGAGCCATAAGGAAGATTGCAATTGTTTTATTTGCAAAGCTAAACGCGGAACTCCAAATATTCCCTGGAATAAGGGTAAGTTTATGAGTGAGGAGTATTGTAGAATACAAAGTGAGGCACACAAAGGTATTTATCCTTCGGACGAAACTCGTAAGAAACTTAGTTTATCCAGACAAGGAGAAAAACATTGGAACTGGAAGAATGGCGTACATCAAGATCATCAGCGTGGCTACATTTCTTTAAGTATGCCTGATTACCCCGGTTCTAATAAATCTGGTAAAATAGCTCAACATAGATATGTTGTTGAACAGTTTATTGGTCGATTACTAACAAAGGAAGAAGTTGTTCATCATATTGACGGTAGTACACGCAATAACTCTCTCGAAAATTTGTACGTTTGCTCTTGTAAAGCAGAACACAAGGCATACGAGATGCTTGAGTATTTTGGTAAGCCCGTTTTGTTAATAAGTAATTTAAAAGATTTGAGGAAAGAAAATGAAAGAAATAGAGGAATTGTTAAGTCAGATTAGTGACGAGCGAACAAGAAAGATTGTTCTCAGAATATTTGTGGATATTAAAGACGAGTTGTCAACTAAACCCGCAGCTATTCGTTATCATCACGCCTACGCAAGTGGACTTTACGACCATGTAAAAGAAGTCATGAACATTACGCTTCAGTTATTTGATACGTTTGAAAAACAGATGGACTGTTCTCGAGATGACGCGATAGTTGCAAGTTTTTGCCATGATTTTAATAAAATTGACCAATATGTTCCGGCTCCTGAATGGAAGAAACTCAAATATGGCCAATTATTCGACAAAAAAGAATCTATTTGGATAAATGAAGCAGCAAAGACTGTTAAACTCTGTGCTGAATATGGATTGATTTTGAATGATACAGTAATGAACGCCGTCTGTTTGCACCACGGTTCGTGGTCAACTGAGGTTGATAGTAAATATGGACACGTGCGGACGGAAGATTTCACTTCTCTTGCAATTCTGTTGCATTCAGCTGACCTAATTTCTTCACAGGTTTTAGGAAGGAAGAAAAATGAAGGATAAGATGTGCGTAACTTGTAAACGATTTCGGCGTTCTTCTTTCGTTAGTAGAATTTGCCAATGGTTATATCAAGTTATAAAGGACAAACAATACATAAAATTTCGTGGACGTTGTCAATATTGCGCAAGTGATACAATTACGGTTTTTGAAGATAACGTAGGATGTGTCCACTATTGGGATAAAAATGACACAAATGAATGAAGACTTTGCTGATAGAGCTCGTCAACTTCAGCAAGATTTAGCTAAACAAATAGGCAAAGAAGTAATTGGCTGTTCAATGTTCTTCCTAACTAAGGATGTTGACGGCGTGTGCCAGTGGTGCAGAGTTTCAAATTACAATGGAGAAGTCACAGCTGTAAACATGTTGTATTTGTATGAATCAGTTGTTAAAGAAGTTGACGAGATACTTTCA
>Ga0265297_10012691_pt1 | contig 10060 bp, 9 predicted proteins | sample Munlanlwell13791_FD_192502 | JGI IMG/M metagenome (GOLD analysis project Ga0265297, IMG submission 192502) | Leachate microbial communities from a municipal landfill in Southern Ontario, Canada - Leachate well 137-91 | ecosystem: Engineered > Solid waste > Landfill > Unclassified | place...
ATTATCATTAATGAACCATCAATCGTTGCCATCAACAGAAGAACGGAACAAATTTTAGCAGTCGGTCGGGAAGCGCGTGAAATGATAGGCAAAACGCCACCTCATATTGAGATATGCCGACCTCTCTTAAAAGGCATTATTTCTGATTTTGAAGTGACAGAAAAAATGCTACGTTTTTTTATTGATAAAGTTCATGAAGGAGGATTTAATATCATGCCTCGCCCAAGAGTAGTTATAGGCGTTCCTTTGGAGATTACAGAGGTAGAGCGTAAAGCCGTGGAAGATGCCGCGCTATCAGCCGGTGCAAGAGAAGTTTTTTTAGTTGAAGAGCTAATGGCGGCCGCAATCGGCGCGCGTCTGCCTATTGAAGAAGCTGATGGCAATCTTATCGTTGATATGGGCGGGGGAACTACACAAATAGCCGTCATATCTTTATCAGGAATAGTAACTTGGCGCGCGCTTACTATAGCCGGCGACGAGTTGAACAAAAATATTATCCAATACTCAAAAGAAGTTTTTAATCTTCTTTTGGGAGAAAAACACGCTGAAAATATTAAGAAAAAAATTGCTTCAGCTTATAGAATGAATGAACGCCAAGAGATTCAGATGCGCGGCCGCGATCTATTAACTGGCCTTCCAAAAGAAATAACAATCACCGACGATCATGTTCGTGAAGCTATTTCCGGATCCATAAAAACTATTATAGAAAATATAAAAGCGGCACTGGAAAACACACCGCCGGAGTTGGTTGCGGATATCTATGAAAGAGGCCTTGTATTGTGCGGAGGCGGCGCGCTCTTGCAGGGTTTAGACAAACTAATTGCAGATTATACCGGAATCCCCGTTAGAATTGCTGACGATCCGCTTACATGCGTTGCCAGAGGAGCCGGCGCACTGCTTTCAAATCCAACCCTTTTAAAAGAAGCCGCGCTGGACACTGAACAAGGATTTTAATTAAATTTAATTAATTGTTTTTCATTATGCGCCGGGCATTACGTGGAAAAACATTGATAATAACAACAGCGGTATTCATACTGCTTATTTTTTTGCACTCTATTGAGGCTTTTAGTCCCATTGAAAACGGACTAATAAAATTATTTGCTCCCATTCAAAAAAAATTCTTCAATGCCGGTTTTTCAATAAACAAACTAATAGAAAATATCACTTACAAAAAAGATTTAAACGAAGAAGATTTATTAAAAGCTCAAATAAGAAAATTACTCATAGAAAATTCGGAATTAAAAATATTGGCCGAAGAAAATAATCTTTTAAAAAAAGAATTGGGCTTTACTCGGAAACACTCTTACGAATTGGTTGCCGCGCGAGCATTGGGATATGATTCCACTGGCAATTCCACTCTTATTATTCTTGAGATAGACGATGAAAAATGGAATTCAGGCGATCTGTCAATAAATATGCCAATTATTGCGGAAGATGGAATTTTGATAGGAAAAATTGCGCAAATAAAAGGCAACCAAATATTTATGCGACCGATAGTTTCTTCTCAAAGTGCCATCGCGGCCTCAGTTTTAAATAAAGACTCCACTATCGGCGTAGCCGAAGGAGAGCTGAATTACAGTATAAAAATGAGGATGATTCCTCAGTCGGAAAAACTAAAACAAGGAGACCTTGTTGTCACTTCCGGCTTAGAAGAAAAAATGCCTAAAGGATTGCTAATTGGAACAATCTCAAAGGTGGAACATGATCCGCAAAACCCTTTTGATATCGCGTACATCACACCTCTCTATAACCAAAAAAATATTTCCAAGCTCTTAATAATTAAAAGCTACTAAAATGGTGAAACTCGCAGTTTATATTGTCTTGGGAATAGCCTTAGCGCTTCTACAGGTCAGCTTTTTTGCCACACTGCCTTATTTGAATTCATTAAATTTTATTTTAATTTTTCTTGTTTATCTGACAATTAAAAAGAATGACGCCGCTTTAATCTTCGCGCTTATTTCAGGTTATATTTTAGACGTCTATTCTTCTTATCCTTTCGGTATGCATATATTGGCGCTTTTTGCGGTAAATTTCTTGGCAAATTATATTTATTTTAGGATACTTACGAACCATAGGTTTTTTCCCATAATTTTTCTCATAACAATTTGTATTGCAATATATCATTTTTTAATACTAAGCTCCATATCCGTATTGTCGTTCTTAAAGATTTACGCAAAAACACAGGTTTGGAGCGGAATAGTTATAAAAAATATCGGACTGGAAATTGCTTATTCAATATTTTTTATATCGGTAATTTATATGATTTTTTATATCGCAAGAAAAAAATTGAATATCTACCTTATAACGCACCGGAAAAATTATGAATAAAGATCCTTTTTGGACCGGCAAAGAAGAAAACAAAAAATACGTCATAAAAGACAAATCCTCTGATTCTTGGATAGAATCAAGTTTTGGAAATTATTCCTGGTTCCGAAAAGGAGGGGCAAATGAACAAGTGTCTTTTTTAGGAATAACCATACCAAAAATAAAATTCTTTATTATAAAAATTTTCATTATTCTTATTGTTTCAATACTTATCGGAAAAATTTTTTATCTGCAGATTGCGCAGGGCGAAAAATATAAAGAATGGTCGGAAACAAACAGAATACGGCAAATACCCATTATTGCGGAAAGGGGAATAATTTTTGATCGCAATCAAAAACCGCTTGTGGAAAATATTCCTGATTTTTATTTAGCCATTAACCCAAACGATTTGCCAAAAGACCTGAGTGAAAAAATGGACATCATACAAGAGATTTCCAAAATCATTGATGTTCCGCCAGAAAATATTGAGGAGCAACTCAGCCTTTTTTCTTCGTATAATTATAAGACAATCCCAATCAAGACCAATATAACATACGATCAAGCTATAAAACTTGAAATTCTCAATAATACCTATCCCGCAATCCAGGTAGAAGCTGGTATTGGGAGAAAATATCAAATCCCCCAAAGTTTATCACATGTTATCGGATTTTTGAGAAAAGCTGGGACCGACGATTTAAAAAATAACCCTGGATATCTCCCAACGGATGACATCGGAAAAGACGGAATAGAGTATCAGTACGAAAAAATACTACGGGGAACATACGGAAAAAAACAGATTGAAGTTGATGCGACTGGCCATCAAACGGCAATATTAGCACAAGAAAGTCCTGTAGCCGGAAACAACATAATTCTCAGCATTGATGCAGATTTACAAGCCAAATCAGAAGAAGTCTTGAAAAAACACATGAAAGCCTCAGGAACGAGCCGCGGCGTAATTATAATAAGTGATGTAAACACTGGAGAAATTTTGACAATGATAAACGAACCCGATTTTGACAATAATATTTTTTCCGGCGGATTAAGTTATGGTGATTACGGAAAATTGATTTCCAACCCGGATAAACCAATGATAAATCGTGCTATTTCCGGAATTTATCCTTCGGGTTCAACAGTAAAGCCAATAATAGCGGCCGCCGCGTTGGAGGAGGGCATTATAAAAGAGAGTACTAGTTTTCTTTCTACCGGCGGAATCCGAGTAAATGACTGGTTTTTTCCTGATTGGAAAGCCGGAGGGCATGGAACGACAAACGTAAGAAAAGCTTTGGCGGAATCCGTAAATACTTTTTTCTACATAATTGGCGGGGGACTTTTAGATAGCACGTTCAAGAATTTTTCACTTACCGGTTTAGGAGTTGAAAAAATTGTTGAATACGCAAAAAAATTTGGTCTTGCAAATAAATTGGGAATTGATTTACCGGGCGAAGGAACTGGATTTTTGCCTTCAAAAGAATGGAAAGAAAAAACAAAAAATGAAGTTTGGTATATCGGCGATACGTATCATTTAGCAATCGGCCAAGGCGATTTGACGGTAACGCCACTTCAGGTCAACGCCTGGACAAGTTTTTTTGCAAATGGCGGAAAATTATATAAACCGCATATCTTAAAAACCATTATGAATGAAAATGATACAGTGAACACAATTGAACCTCAAATATTAAATGAAAATATTATAAGCCCAGAAAATATAAATATAGTTCGCCAAGGGCTACGTGATGGCGTAACATATGGCAGTTCCCGCGCTCTTAGTACCTTAAACTTTACCGTTGCCGGAAAAACTGGAACTGCCCAATGGGGAACCAACAAAAAGGATCATGCCTGGTTTACCGGCTTTGCGCCTTTTGAAAAGCCGGAAATTGCAATTACGGTTTTAGTTGAGGAGGCAGGCGAAGGCTCGTCCATTTCCGTGCCAATTGCCAAAGAAATATTGTGGTGGTATTTTAATGTAAGAAATTCTTAGTATTGACAATGGCTAAAAAATGAAATAAAATATAAAATTATAAGCTATTAAAACAATCCGATTATGCCAATTTATTTAACGCCGGAAGGCAAGGAAAAACTGGAAACAGAATTAAAAAAGCTCATTGGACAAAGGGTTGAGATTTCAAATAGGATTGAACGCGCCAGAGATATGGGTGATTTAAAAGAAAATGCCGAGTACCATGATGCCAAAGATGAACAGGGAATGGCGGAAGCTAGAATCAGAGAAATACAAGGAATGTTGAACCAAGCTGAAGTGGTGGCAAAGAAAGAATCAAATGACATTGCAACACTGGGATCAAAAATCACTGTATTTGTTAATGGAAATACTAAAAACTACGAAATCGTCGGTGCGAATGAAGCAAACCCACTCCAAGGCAGAATATCAAGCGAATCTCCTTTGGCTCGCGCTTTTATAGGCAGAAAGAAAGGCGAGGTTGTTGAAGTTGAGGTTCCGGCAGGAAAAATGGTATATGAGATAAAAGAAATAATCTAAAACTTTTCAAACTAACTAAAAAGCGCCTTTTGAAAGGCGCTTTTTAGTTAGTTTATTTATATAAGAAATTTTCTGATAAGAAATAGGCTTACGGCAATTACTACAACCTGAATACCTATCCCTATGTGCCACATTCTCCATGGCAACGGCCAATGCAAAAGATAATGCCATTTATGCCACACCTTGCCTAAACGGGTATTCCTGAATTTATCTTTCCAAAATGGTGAGACATCAAAGATATCCGTCAAAAGCCCACCCAAAGCGCCTATTATTAAAAGCGGCCAATAATTTATTGGAAGCCTGAACAATAAATACAAAAATATAATTCCACAAATTAAAACATCAACAAAAAGCATTATCCAATCTCTTCTAACTTTGAACTTTGATTTTTCTTCATACTTTACGCCAGCCCAAGAAGGTCCTTTTCCTTTCTCCAAATAAAGACTTCCCACATCAAAATGAGGGAGAGCGTCTAAGGCATGGTGAGACAAAACGCCCAAACCAAATCCCAAGATAGGATTTCCAGATAAAATACCGATTGCGGCACCTGCCATGGCGTGCGTAGTAAACATCATATAAAAATTATTTATTCAAAGCGTGATTATATACTCTTTCCGGTTTTGGTCCGACAAAAGCTTTGTTGTTAATAAATACTATTGGGGTTCCATAAATTCCTGTCTGCTTTATTTCCTCATATTGATCCAGAGTTTTATTTTGCGTATCTTGATTATTAACGCAGGCTTTTATTTGATCAAGATTAAAACCTAAATTTTTAATTAAATTTTCCACGTATTCTTTATTTTCCAAAACACTTTTCTCTGAAGCAAATAACAAATCATTCAATTGCCAAAATTTGTCCTTATCTTGCTCATACGCGCAATATGCATAAGGAGTAATATACTCAATTGCCGAGTTTATCGGAAAATCAATGAATACAAAATCAACACTCTTCTTTGCGGCTAATTCTTTGATGATTGGATAAGCTTCACGAGTATAATCACAACCATAACTGCCAATAAAAACAACTTTATTTTTGTTTCCTTGGCCTTGCTCCGGATATTGAGACAAATTCAAGGGAGTTGATGTTAAATCCGTTTCTTTCGGGGGTTTCGCTCTGCAAATAACAGAGTCGCTTGATGTTTGATTATTTTTATTTGAAGGATCAAACACGCAAAACCCGCTTGCATTTAATCCATTGCAACTGCCATAAGCGTAATAATTATATATATCCCTTACAACCCATACAGTGCTCAAAATCGTAAGTACAACAAGAATCCAAGAAAAAAGCTCTAGGTATTTATTAAAAATTTTTGCTAAAGTTACCGATCTGTTTAAGAGCCTCCCAACAATCAGTCCTTTCATCCTTTCTTTAAAAGTAACATTGCATGGTCTAAAAGTAATGCGCCTTAAAACGCATTGGCCGGCCTCTTTCGCCAATTCTCTGTGAGTTGCGCTAAAAATTCCCAAAATGCCAAAAACAATAAATCCTAAAATACAAAACATAAAATAAAAATTACAGTCTAAAATTTAAAATAATTTTGCAATTTTTTTCATTTCCAAAACAAACTTCTCAGCTTCTTCTTCAGTATTATAAAAATAAAATGATGCACGAACAGCATCTTTGATCTTATTGGCATCAAACCAGGAATGAACACAAAATTGACCCGACCTCACCGCGATTCCGGCTTTGCTCAAAAGTATCATAATCTGGTGAGAATCTATCGCTTCAGTATAAAAAGAAACAATGCCGCCACGCAACTTATAATCTTGCGGCCCTAAAATTTTTATTTTTGGAATCTCTAAAAGTCCGTCAGTGATAATTTTATTCAACTTCTCTTCCTGCGCTTTTATATTTTCAAAACCGATATCTTTTAAATATTTTATTGCCACACCCAATCCGATTATGCCAGAATAATTTTGCAAACCGGCCTCAAAACAATCGGGTAGGGGAGCCAGTCTAAAAAAGTCGTATGTTGATGAGGTTACTGTTCCGCCTCCCAGCATAAATGGCGCCATCTGCTCCAAATTTTTTTTCTTTCCATAAAGAACGCCTGTGCCTGATGGTCCCATCATTTTGTGCCCGGAAAAAGCAAGAAAATCTACATCCAAGTCTCTAACATTAATTTTTTGATGACCAGCTGTTTGCGCCGCATCTAGAAGTACCACTGCCCCATGTTTATGAGCGATTTTTATCATCTCTTTTGCCGATATACTTTCACCATCCAGATTAGAAGTAAAACACAAAGCTACCAATCTTGGTTTATATTTTTTTAAGTCTTCTTCAAAATTTTCAATAACTTTATGTTGAACACTTTTTTTATTCAACATTATCCACGGCAAAAGATTTGAGTTATGTTCTTTTCTGCTTGTTAAAACCACATCATCCTTTTTGAAATCCAAAGAATTAGCAACCAGATTTATCGCTTCCGTAGTATTTTTTGTAAAAATTATTTCTTCTTTTTTCGCGCCAATAAAATCCGCGACAATTTGTCGCGCGGCATTTATTTCTTTTGTCACCCTTTCTCCCAATTCATGCCCGCTTCGCCCGGCGCACGAAGGATATTCATTATAATATTCATTCATGGCGTCTATAACTTGCCGAGGACGTAGCGTTGAACAAGCGTTATCAAAATAAATTACAGGATTATCTTTTGAAAGAATAGGGAAGTCTTGGCGTATTTTATTTATATTCATACTATTTTTGAGTAACCTCTTCTAATTTTTTATCTATCGCCCTCTTTACAGACAAATAACTGGAAGATTGAATCTTTTGGCCGTTTATAACAAAGGTCGGACTGCCTGTTATGCCCGATGCAAAAGCATCCTCGGTTTCTTTTTTAACTTGAGAATTATATTTTTCATTATCTAAACAGGAGTTAAACGAAGCAGTATCCAAACCAAGAGAAGAGGCTATGCTTTTTAGTTTATCATTGGTAAACACACCACTATTTTCAGCTCCTTGTGCCTCAAATAATTTTTGGCTGTACTCCATAAACTTTCCTTGCTCTTGACTGCAAAGAGCCGCTTCAGCAGACAATATTGATTCCTCTCCAATAAAAGCCAAATTCTTAAAAGTCAAAGTTGCCTTTCCGGTATTAACATAATCCTCAATTACAAATGGCACAACGCTTGTTTCCGCTATCTTACAGCCCGGACACTGAAAGTCAGAATATTCAACAATCTCCACCGGGGCTCCGGCGGTTCCAAAAGTTGGACTGTTTATTTCCGCTTGCGGGCCAAGCCTATTACAACCGGCTCCTATCAAGGAAAGAACCGCAAAAGCGGAAGAAAAGATTAATATTTTTCTTATTTTCATAGATTATTTAAGTGCCGCCTCAACAACAGACTTCATATCAGTATAGCTGTAAGCGCCTTCAAAATTAGAAGTGTTAACAAAAAAATCAGGTGTTCCGCCAAAGCCCAAACTGTTGGCCGTATTTGTATCTTCAGCCAACCGTGCGTCATACTTGCCGCTATCCAAACAATTCTTCATATCATCATAGCCAACTGCAGATTTTAAAAAGTTAGCCAAATCAGCAGACTTTGTCTTATCATTTTTAACCGTATTATTTAAAAGATTGTAGCCATCGCTTGTCATCAACAAGTCATGGGCCTGCCAAAACTTTCCTTTTTCATTTGCGCAATAGAGCGCCTTCGCACCCATTTCTCCACTTCCATGGCCATTAGCATAAATCCAAACATAACCCGCTTTTCCTTGATCCACCAGTTTCTTCATTTCCGGTACTGGAGCGACATAAGTGCCGCCATCAGCCACAAGCGTAAACTGAGAACCGGCTTGTTGATTTAATGTTGGATTTTTTCCTGAGGCAATTTGGCAATAAGGACAGCTGGGATCAGAAATTTCCACGAAAACCACTTTTGAATTTTTATTGCCCAAAGCAACGTTTTTTCCATTATATAATCCTTTAATCTGATCCATTGTTACGTTGGGAGCAGTCGGCTGTTGCGTTTCGGTATTTTGATTACCGGTCACAACCTCTTGAGTTGGCTGTTTTTCAATTTTTGCATTAGTTCTATAAACTCCGCCCGTATAGCCCAAAGCTAGCCCGACAATCACGCCGGCAACAACAAACATTGTTGTTTTATTGATCTTTATTGTTATTTCTTCCATATTAAAAGCCCCAACCTCCCTGGGGAATAAATTAATTGTAAACTATACCACATTATAGCACTCTTGCCAATATGCGCAAACTTGGCCAAACCCAAATGAAAGGCGACGGGTTTTTGACAACGGCCTAAATTTAGCCTAAAATATATGTTATATAAATAAATAAAATTTCTATGGATAACCAACAAGAAAAAGCTACAGACGAGGGTTTGGCGCGTTTGCAAAAATTAAACGCTTTTAAGGATGCAAAAATCAATCCTTATCCGTCAAAAGCCTCAAAAACAATAGACATTGATAAAGTAATCCACAGCTTTGACGCTTTACAAAACAAAACGATTCAGCTTGTTGGCAGGATAAAAACCTTGCGCGTTCATGGCGGTCTGTCATTTTTGACGATAGAAGACGAATCGGGAGCAATGCAAATTGCGCTTCAAAGTAAGAACCTCAAAGACTACAAACTTTTTTCCGCCAATTTGGATATGGGCGATTTTATTGAAGCCAAAGGCACTCTATTTTTAACGCACAAAGGTGAAAAAACTTTGGACGCTAAAAATATTCGTTTGCTTTCAAAATCCCTCTTGCCTTTACCGGAAAAATGGCACGGACTATCTGATACTGAAATAAGATACAGACAAAGATATTTGGATTTAATCGCCAATCCGGAAGTGCGAAAAACCTTTCGCATCCGGAGCATTATTACAAAAAGTGTTCGCGAATTTTTAAACAAAAAAGGCTTTTTAGAAGTTGACACCCCGATTCTTCAGCCTTTGGCCGGCGGCGCCACGGCAAAACCATTTATAACGCACCATAACGCCTTGGACACGGATTTATTTCTCCGTGTTGCTCCGGAACTATATTTGAAACGACTCTTGGTTGGCGGATTTGAAAAAGTCTATGAAGTCTCCCGATGCTTTAGGAATGAGGGCATTGATTTCTCCCATAATCCGGAATTCACTCAAGTGGAATTTTATTGGGCGTATGCGGAATACAATGCTTTGATGAAGCTTTCGGAAAAACTTTTGGAATATATCGCCAAAAGCGTTTCGGGTTACGCGCTGTCATCCCATGAACTTCAGTTTGAGTATGAAGGTAAAAAATTCTCGCTAAAAGCTCCATACAAACGCATTACTTAC
>Ga0265297_10012692_pt1 | contig 10059 bp, 11 predicted proteins | sample Munlanlwell13791_FD_192502 | JGI IMG/M metagenome (GOLD analysis project Ga0265297, IMG submission 192502) | Leachate microbial communities from a municipal landfill in Southern Ontario, Canada - Leachate well 137-91 | ecosystem: Engineered > Solid waste > Landfill > Unclassified | place...
ACCTGACCCTTCTGTGAGGGGCCTGCTCTATGGAAACCAACGGGGAAGTGGTCATCAATAGAGAATGGTGCAAGGGGTGCGGCATCTGTGTTGCCTTCTGTCCGGAGGAGGCCCTGATCCTGGACTCTGAGGAAAAGGCGGTCTGGTCCCACCCTGAAAAATGCAAACGGTGTGGTCTCTGTGAATTGAGATGTCCGGATATCGCTATCGAACTGGTGCGCAAATGCCCTCTGAAAGACCCAATGTGAGATTTATTCAGGGGAATCAGGCCATCGTGGAAGGGGCCCTTTACGCCGGGCTTCGGTTCTACGCAGGGTACCCCATCACGCCGTCCACAGAGATCGCGGAAATCCTGTCCCGAAGGCTTCCCGAATCGGGCGGGACGTTCATCCAAATGGAAGATGAAATAGCCTCCCTGTGCACGATCATCGGCGCCTCTCTGACCGGGCTTAAGGTGATGACCGCTACCAGCGGCCCCGGGTTTTCCCTGATGCAGGAGGCCATCGGATATGCGGTCATGGCCGAGGTGCCGTCGGTGATTGTCAACGTTCAGAGAGGGGGACCCAGCACCGGCCTACCCACGGCTGTGGCCCAGGGAGATGTCAACCAGGCCCGCTGGGGGACCCATGGCGACCACGCCATCGTGACGCTCACCGCCTCCAATCTACAGGATGTGTTTCTTATGACCGTGGAAGGGTTCAACATTGCGGAGACCTTCCGGACCCCGGTTATTTTGCTGTTCGATGAGGTCGTGGGCCACATGCGCGAGAAGGTGGTGATCCCTGAGCCGGGTCAGGTTGAGATCATTGAACGCCTCCACACATCTGTTCCCGAAGGGACCAATTTTCATCCCTACCTGCGGCGTGAGGATGGCAGGCTTCCCATGAGTGATTTCGGGGGAGTCCATCGATACAACGTCACCGGCCTGGTCCATGACATGTGGGGGTTCCCCTCAACGGATCCTACCATCGCCTATGATCTCCTTCATCACCTAGTGGACAAGTTGGAAAACCGGGCAGACAGCATCGCCCGATATAAGGAGTACTTTGTCGAGGACGCCCAGGTCCTTCTGATCTCCTACGGGAGTTCGGCCAGGAGCGCGCTGCAGATGGTGGTGGATCGCCGCAAGAGGGGGGGCAAGCTGGGGTTGCTTGAGTTGCAGAGTCTATGGCCTTTTCCGGCCGAGACGGTGCGGGAAAAATGTGAAGACCGGACCCATGTTCTGGTGGTCGAGATGAATATGGGGCAGATCTGTCAGCAGGTGAAAAAAGTTGTATCGAGACCCGAACGGGTATTCCTCGCTAACCGGTTTGACGGGGTCTTCATCTCGCCTGCGGACATCCTGCGGGTACTCAACATGATTCAGGGGAAGGGAGCCTGAACATGCCGGTCAAAGACTACCTTCGTCTCCGTTTTTTTCCGCACATCTGGTGCCCCGGCTGCGGTCACGGGATTGTCATGTCGGGCATGATACGGGCGATCGAGGAAATCGGGCTCCAGAAAAACGAGGTAGTGGTCGTGTCGGGGATCGGATGTTCCTCCCGCGTTGCAGGATACCTCGATTTTCATACCATGCACACGCTTCACGGGAGGGCCCTTGCCTTTGCCACCGGCGTCAAGATGGGTCGGCCCGACCTGACCGTGATTGTTCCGATGGGCGACGGCGATGCCCTGGCCATCGGGGGAAATCATTTTATCCACGCTGCGCGACGCAACATCGACCTGACCGCTGTCATCATGAACAACCGCATCTACGGAATGACCGGGGGACAGGGCTCTCCCACGACGCCCCATGGCATGAAAAGCACCACCTCCCCTCTGGGAATTGAAGATCCTCCCTTTGACCTCGTTGAATTGGCAAAAGGCGCCGGCGCTTCCTTTGTGGCCAGGACGACTACCTATCACGCCAAGGAAATGACCCGGATGATTGCCAGGGGTATCCGTCACAAGGGCTTTGCGGTGGTGGAGGTCATGTCCCAGTGCCCCATTTATTACGGCAGGCAGAACAATCTCACAAACGGCGTGGAGATGATGAAAGAGTTCAGGGACCACACCGCCCCGATCGGGTCCAGGAAAAAGGTGTCCCAGCCTGATCTGATTGAACGGGGCATTTTTGTGGACGAAGACCGGCCTGTCTATAGCCCAGCAGGGCTGAAAGAGGACTAGTGGATATTACAAAGCGTGAACTCAACGAACCCAATAAACTCAACAAACCCAAAAGACCAGTTCAACTATGCAGACCCAACGCATCATCCTGAGCGGTTCCGGGGGGCAGGGCGTCATCACCGCGGCGATCATTTTAGCCGAGGCTGCGGTCCTGTATGAGGATTTGAACGCCATTCAAACCCAGTCTTACGGACCGGAATCGCGCGGCGGGGCTACCCGGGCCGATGTCATTATATCGGATGCACCCATCTATTATCCAAAAGTGGATCAACCTAACCTGGCCGCGTGCCTCACGCAGGAGGCGTACAACCGGTACTCACGTTCCATCCGTCCCGGCGGGCTGTTGTTGACTGAAAGACACTTTGTGCGGCAGGATCCTCGGGTAGACGCGCGGCAGGTGGAACTGGGAATGTATGAGACCGTTTTGAAGGACATCGGAAAACCGATTGTTTTCAACATCTGCATGCTGGGGGCGCTCATCGGGTTGACCGGCCTCATACGGTCAGAATCGATCGCCAGGGTCCTGGAGAGCCGGGTCCCGGCCGCATTTCTGAATATGAACCGAATGGCTTTACAAGCAGGTCTGGATATGGTAACAAAAATGACGCGTTGAGTGGTTGAGCCGTCAAGTCTTTGTCATTCCACGCTGGTGCATGAAACCTGATACGTAGAAAAATCAACGTCAGTCCTTTTGGCCACTTTGGTGACTCCAAACTTTAGGCACTTGTAACTTCATTTTCATTAACCCAATGGGCCGTTGCCCCAAAGAAAAGGAGGTATGAGATGAAATCAATGATGCGAGTGGGAATGGTTGTCTTCTGTGTGCTGGCCGTCATCGGACTCATCGCGCCGGGACCTGCATCGGCAGCAGATGCGGTAAAGATCGGCGTGATATACCCGTTGACCGGGGGCGCTGCGGCAGAGGGAAGGGAATTGAGGGCCGGGGCCGAGCTTGCCGCGGAGATTATCAACGCCGTGTATGACAATATCTCCATGGATATGGCCAAAAGCCAGGGGATCAAGAGCCTGGGGAGTGCAAAGATCGAATTGGTCTTCAAGGACCATGAGGGAAACCCCACACTTGGGGCCGACCTGGCCAAGAAGCTCATCCTGGACGACAAGGTCGTGGGGATCATGGGCTGCTATCACAGTGCGGTGACCAAGACGGTCAGCGCGGTCTGCGAGCAATATGGGATCCCCATGATCAACGATTCCTCCACCTCTCCGGATCTGACCAAACGCGGGTTCAAATGGTTCTGGCGAACCACGCCGCATGATACCACCTTTACCAAAGACCTGTTTGATTTCCTCAAGGGCCTTACCGAAGGCAAGGCCAAGGGGGTCAAGGCCGTTCCCAAGGCCCAAATCCAGAACCTGGCCTCTGCCTGTGAGAAAACGGAGTGGGGTTCCAATGTCTCGGCCCTGATCGAGTCCTTTGCCAAGGAGTACGGCTTTACAGTGAAGAAATCGATCCTCTATGCGGCCAAGTCCACAGACCTCTCGAGCGAAGTAGGCTCCCTCAAGGCCGTAAAGCCCGACGCCATGCTCTTTGCCTCCTATGCCTCGGACGCCATTTTGATGCTCAAGACCCTCAAGGCCCAGAAGGCCCAGCCCAAGGTGCTGTGGGGACAGGATGCCGGATTCGAGGCCCCGGAATTCAAGGATACCCTGCGGGACGACATCGTGGGCGTCCTGACCCGTACCGTATTCCTCCCCAAGGTCGCTTCTGTCAAGAAGGTTGCCGGCGAGGTGGATGGATTCTACCAGAAGAAGGTTGGACACAGCCTGAGTGGGGCATCGGCAAGGGCCTTCACAGGGGTTCAGGCCTGGGCCGCAGTTTTGGAAAAGGCGGGTTCCATAAAGCCCCTGGACATCCAGAAGGCAGCCAATGCCATTAAGATCCCCGCGGATCAACTCATCGTCCCCTGGCAGGGCATCCAGTTCGCCACGAGCGGCGAGGACATCGGTCAGAATATCCTGGGCTCCGGGATGATCGGCCAGTACCAGAAGGACAAGGACGGCAAGATCTCCCTGGAAATTGCCTATCCCTTTGACTTGGCGACTGCCAATTTGATCTTCCCCTTTCCGGGTTACTAAAAGGGGCATCTGACGACGCCTCCTCCTCCTTGACGAGCCTGTGGGGGCGTCGTCTTTTTGGGGATTGACGTGGAAATCCTTCTCAGCGCCCTGGTATCCGGGTTGTTGCTCGGACTGGTCCTGGCCCTGGTGGCCCTGGGCCTTACCATTATCTTTGGGGTGATGGACATCGTCAACTTCGCCCATGGCGAATTTCTGATGGTCGGTATGTACGCCGGACTCCTGACCGCTCAGGGTCTCGGGATCGATCCGCTCTTGACCCTTCCCGTGGCCGGGGTGGTGGGGTTCCTGTTGGGGGTTGTCTGCTATTTCGGTTTTATCAAGTTCCTCTTGAGGGGCCCCATGGTGGCACAACTCCTAGGGACCTTCGGACTGATGCTCTTTCTGAGGTATCTGGCCCTCCTTATTTTCGGGTCTGAAGACAGGGCCCTCCACCATGGGCTCCTGGTAGGCAAAAGCTTTGACATCGGCATGGGTGTGATTGTCTCGGCCACCAAACTCGCGGCTGCAGGTCTTTCTGTGGCCGCTTTTGTCGCCGTGTGGCTGCTCATGAACCGGACCCGGATCGGAATGGCCCTCACCGCAACGGCCCTCAACCGGTCGGCCGCACGCTACATGGGGATCTCCACGGAACGGATGAATGCCCTGGCCTGGGGCATCGGCGGGGCCTCTGTGACCATTGCAGGGGCACTGATCGTCAATTTCTGGTCGGTTAATCCCTTTATCGGTCTCCTGTTTACCATGATTGCCTTTGCCATTGTGGCATTAGGGGGCTTTGGGAGCGTGCCAGGGGCCTTTTTTGCCAGTCTTGTGGTGGGGCTGATCATGGAAATTCCGGGGTTCTGGGACTTCTTCATGTTTACCTTCAATGCAGACTGGATGGGCAAGGTCCCCATGACCTCGTTCAAGTACATGTGGGTCTATGTAGCCTATTTTGTCATCATGGTGGTGCGGCCCAGGGGATTGTTCGGATGGAAGCACTGAAAAGCGCCCTGGATTTTTCGGATTTTCCACGAATCGATCTTTTGGCGGCCGGTTCGTTGGCCATTCTTTTCCTGATCTTTCCTCTCTTTCCCCATTCCTCCTTTGCCATGGCCACCCTGATCCAGTTCCTGATGTTTTCTCTCTACGGCATGGGATGGAACACCATCGGCGGGTACGGGGGCCAGGTGGATCTGGGAAAGGCTCAGTATGTGGGCATCGGCGCCTACACCACGGCCGTGATGCTCATACGGTGGGACATTCCATTTTGGTTCTCCATGCCGGTGGGCGTCTGCTTTTCGGTGCTCTGGTCTTTTGTCCTGGGATATCCCCTCTTTCGGCTCAAAGGACATTATTTTGCCATTGCGACCATTGCCACGTCCCTGGTGCTCAAAGACCTGTTCGAGGTCTGGGACTTTGTGGGGGCGGCCAGGGGCCTGGAGATCTCTCCCATCCGATTTCCGCCTCCAGATTTTCTGCGACTCATTTTCAGGGAGGATGTGTACTATTACTATGTGATCCTCGGGTTTTTCTTTGTCGGGATCTTCTACATGAACTGGTTTCGCAAGTCCCGTCTGGGATTTCAGCTCCGCGCCATCAAGGACAACGAAGTGATGGCTCGCTCGCTGGGGATCAATGTCCACTGGGCCAAAATCAAGACATACGCCATTGCTACGGCCTTCGTGAGCATGGTAGGCTCGTTTCATACGTGTTACATCAGGAATATCGAACCCGAAGACACCATGAGCCTCGATATCTCCATCCTCATCGCCCTGATGGCCATGCTGGGGGGTGCCGGGTCTCTGTGGGGGCCGATCATCGGCGCGGGCATATTGATTCCTCTCAAGAGTTATCTCAAGGAGTGGCTGGGGGCCAGGGCCGGGATCGTCGGGATTGACCTGATCCTCTATGCCATGATCATCATGGCCATCTCTGCCCTTGAACCCCGTGGAATATGGGGGATTGTGCAGAGATTCCGGCGGAGGAGACGATAGGCCATGGCCTTGTTGGAACTTCAGCGGGTAACCAAGAAATTCGGGGGCCTTATGGCCAATCACGACATATCCTTCTCTGTGGAAAAGGGAGAACTTCTTGGGCTTATCGGACCCAACGGCGCGGGAAAGACCACCCTTTTCAACTGCATTTCCGGGGCGTATCCCGTCACTTCCGGACGGATATTCTTTGACGGCGAAGATATTACAGACCTCAAGGCCCACGAGGTGGCCCGCCGGGGATTGGCCAGGACCTTTCAGGTATATGTGGCATCCGGGGACCTGACCGTGATTGAAAATGTCATGGTGGGGTGCTTCATGCACACCCGGTCCCGGAACAGGGCCAGGTCCCAGGCCAGGGATATCCTGAGGGATCTCAACATCGAGGATCTCTCCGAGGCCTTGGTTCACGAACTCCCGGTAGCCTCCCAGAAACGGGTGACCATGGCCACGGCCATCGCCAGCCAGCCCAGACTGCTCTTGCTGGACGAGGTGGCCGCAGGGCTCAGTCATGGCGAGATCGAGGAGATCATGGGGAGCATTCGGCATCTTCATGAGGATCTGGATATGACGGTCATGCTTATCGAGCATGTGATGGAACTGGTGATGAAGCTGAGCCATCGGGTCATTGTCCTGGATTATGGGGAAAAAATCGCAGACGGCGACCCCGAGACCATTTCAAAAGATACCCGTGTCATCAAGGCCTACCTGGGAGAAAAGTACGTGCGGGAGCACGGAGCAGGGTAATATTGAGTTGCTTGGGTTTGTTGAGTTCATCGACTTGAGTTGATATGGTTCAGGGCAGGACGCCAAACTTTAGTCACTTTAATTAACTTTAGTTTATTTTAGTCACTTTAGACACTTTAAAATATGCCCCAACACGTTCTCCAGATAGAATCCATTACATCCAGGTACGGAGGCATTCCGGTCCTGTATGGCGTTTCCCTTAGGGTCGACAGGGAGGAAACCGTGTGTGTCCTGGGGGCCAACGGCGCTGGAAAATCCACTCTGCTGAGGGCCGTGATGGGGAGTCAGCGGGTTGAGAGCGGTCGAATACTGTTTCAGGGAAAGGAAATTCAGAGACTGCGGACCGAGGAGATCGTGCGCAGGGGCATCGTATACGTGCCCGAGGGGAAGATGCTGTTCGGCCCGCTCGCGGTCGAGGAAAACCTCCTGTTAGGGGCCTATACCCTGAAAGATGAAAGGACCATCCGCCGCAACATCGATTTCGTGTATGGCCTGTTTCCCCGTCTGAGGGAGAGAAAAAGCCAGGCGGCCTCCACCCTTTCCGGCGGCGAGCAGCAGATGGTAGCCATTGGCCGCGGGCTCATGTCCAACCCCCAACTCCTCATGCTGGATGAGCCCTCTTTGGGTCTTGCCCCACTCCTTGTGGATGAGGTCCTGGATACGGTCCATGGTCTGAAAAGGGAGGGAATGACCATCCTCCTGGTGGAGCAGAGCGTACGCGAGGCCCTCGATTTGGCCGACCGGGGGTATGTGCTTCAGACAGGCCGGATTACCGCCGAAGGGAGCGGTCACGAACTCCTTCAGAGCGACATCTTCCGCTCGGCCTTTTTAGGCATTTGATGGCTCCCGTAGGATGTGTGATTGTTGATTTGTCTCGCTTGAAAGCGGAATTGATTGAACAACGACCTAAAAAGAAAATCAGCCGGGAACCCCAAAAACTTTTTCTCGAAAATATTTCGTAAGCGTCTATTCTCTAAAACCTCACCGTGGGTTGCTTCAGTTCGGTAGATGATGTGGAGCCGCTTTGTTTCGGAATTGCCTGATGAGCTGCTCCATTTCCCGCATCAGCGCGTCTGCCGTATCCATGGAAACCTCGACAAACTCAACGGTGTTGCCTGGGGTCAACTGCCCTGAAAGGTGGAGATCGGCCGAGATGACGGTAGCGATCTTCCGGTATCCACCCGTTACCGTCTCTCCGAGAAGAATGATTGGCTGGGCATCTCCAGGAACCTGAATGGCACCCGGGGCAACGCCCTCTGAAAGGATTGACGCCTCCAGCCCCTCCCTGGCCTCGATGCGTGGCCCCACCAGCCGGATCCCTGTACGGTCGGACTGGGGGGTTACCCTGAACCGGGAGCTGAAGAAGAGTTCCTTTGACGAGTCGGAAAAGTGATGGTCTTGGGGACCGGCAATCACCCTGAGTCGCTCCTCTGTGGCGTAGGTCGGAATCCATGCACAGTCAAAAGTAATCGCCTCTGTTTTCAGATGAGCGGCCGGCAACTCGGAACAGAGGATGTCGCCCTTTTTAAGCGGTCTTCCGTCGAGACCTCCAAAGCGTGCCGCAAGGTTGGTGGATCTGCTTCCCATGACGACCGGCACACTGATTCCTCCGCCGATGGCAAGGTATGTCCGGCAACCACTTCGGCGACCTTTGAAGGACAGAACTTCGCCTTTCCGCAGAAGATGGGATCGCCACATCTGAATCGGTTCCCCATTGATCATGGGCTGCAGGTCTGCGCCGGTTACGCTGACAGCCGCTTCGGTAATGGCCTTTATGGTAGGCCCCATGAGGGTGATCTCAAGGCCTGCGTCGTTCTCGGGATTCCCCACGAGGAGATTTCCTATCCTGATGGAAAAGGTGTCTGCGGCGCCGCTCTGAGGGACCCCGAATCGCCCGAAGCCGACTCGGCCGCGGTCCTGGACCGTGGTGAGCGGGCCAGGGGTCAGGATCTCCAATGTCTTTACTGTTGCCATCTCGCCATTTCATCCGCTTGGATGGCAACAAATCTGACCTGGTCGCCCATTTGAAGGAGTGCAGGAGGCGTTTTTGCGGCATTGAATAGAGTGAGAGGGGTCCGGCCGATGATCTGCCATCCACCGGGGCTCTGGCTGGCGTATATCCCTGTCTGAGCCTGGGCCAGGCCCACCGATCCTTTGGGCACCACGGTTCGGGGGGTTTCCCTGCGGGGGGTTACCAAGGTCTTTGGAAGTTCTCCCATATACGGAAATCCCGGCACGAATCCTATCATATAGACGTGGTAAATCTGCGCAGTATGGAGTCGGACAACCTCATCGGGCGTGACGTCATGGTACCGGGCGACCCACTCCAGGTCAGGGCCGTATTCGTCCCCGTAGACCACGGGGATATCTACGGTTTTTGGTTCGGGGATCCGGGAAGGATCGAGGGTTTTCAGGGTGTGCTGGATCTCTTTTTGGAGCAGGGACAGGCGGACCTTGAGAGGATCAACGATCAGTAGAAGGGAGGCGTAAGCAGGGATGACCTCAACGAGCCCTTCCAAAGGAGCGAGCTTCAAGGTCGTAAACAACTCTCTGACCCTTTTATTGACGTCAATTCCGATGTGATTCCCCAATTCAACAAGGAGAGAACGGTCGCCCATGATCCGGTATTGAGGGGTGCGGTAAAGCATGGAACTGCCCTGAGGGGTTTAGAGAAATGTTCCCATGGGAACGACCTCGATCCCTGAACCGAGGAGGGCCTCTCTGATCTGCCTGACCAGGGCCACTGCTTCGGGGTTGTCCCCGTGTACGCTGATGGTGTGGGCCTCGAGAGCAATTTCGCTGCCATCCTCAGCAGTGACTAGGCCATCGTCGACCATTCGGATCACCCGTTTAGCCACGGCTTGACTATCTTGAAGCACTGCCCCCGGGTTTCGGCGGGATACCATCGACCCATCCGGCGCGTAGGCCCTGTCAGCAAAGAACTCGAATGCGATTCGAATGGAATGACGTTGGCCAATGGCCTCTATTTGATCCCTGTTCGGTCCGGCCATGGCCACGAGGATGAGGTCCCTGTCGAGCCCGGCAAGGACCTCTGCTACGGCATCCCAGACATCCA
>Ga0265297_10012693_pt1 | contig 10059 bp, 13 predicted proteins | sample Munlanlwell13791_FD_192502 | JGI IMG/M metagenome (GOLD analysis project Ga0265297, IMG submission 192502) | Leachate microbial communities from a municipal landfill in Southern Ontario, Canada - Leachate well 137-91 | ecosystem: Engineered > Solid waste > Landfill > Unclassified | place...
CGCCGTCCATGAGCGTGATGCTGTCCGGGTATCCTGTAGTGACTCCCAGGATGGTGTTTCCGTATGTGCTCACGGCTGCGTAAATCAGGCCAACCGTGAGCGCTGCTATCAGGAGCTCCTTCCACTCGTTCTTGGCCCACGCCTCGAGCTGGGGGTTGTGCAAAGGCTGGGACGCCATGTATGCGAGAGCAACTAAAAAGACGGTGAGCATCGCCGCGATGGGGACCAGGGCGTATTCCCCTGCCGCGAAATTCAGCGGTAGCAGAAGCAATAGGATGAGCCCAAGGCGCATGCTCTCTATATGAAGAGAATATTTATATTGCTGACGGGTAAGATATGCACATGAACGACGATGATGCAAAGCGCAGCAGGCCGTTCAGGCGCCTCGTGGACTCTCTCACCACAGGCAACCTGTGGCTCTACGTGCTTTCGCTGATGAGGAAGGGAAAGGTGTACGCGTACGCGCTTCCGGAAAGCATAGAAAAAAAATACCGCTTCAGGCCAAACAGGGTGATGATTTACGTGGTGCTCTACAAGCTCGAGGCCGAGGGGCTCATAGCTTCTGCATTCGAGGAAAGGAGGAAGTACTACCACCTTACGAAAAAGGGAACGGACTCGCTGGCGCGCGGAAAGAGATACCTGGCGTCGCTTTCAAAAAGGTTGTAGGCATGCTCATCCTGGTCACCGGAAGCCCGTGCACGGGCAAGACTACCTCTTCAAAGGAGCTCGGGAAAATACTGAAGATGGGTGTGCTGCACATAACGGATTTCGTGGAATCGAACGCGGGAATGCTCGGCGGGCGGTTCGATAAGCGGATGGACAGCGAACTGGTGGACGTGCAAAAGCTCGGGAAGGCGCTTAGGGGCGAATGCAGGAAGCACGCGGGCCTGATAATAGAGGGCCACCTGGCCTGCGAAGTGAGACTTCCGGCGGATTATGTATTTGTGCTCAGGTGCAGGCCGGACATCCTTGAAACCAGGCTGAGGAAACGGGAATATTCCGTGCGCAAGGTTGAGGAGAACCTGCTTTCCGAGATGCTCGATTACTGCCTCCAGAAAGCAGAAGCTAACTGCCCTGAATCCAATATAATCCAGATTGAGACCGCTGGCTCCACGGCTGGGAAAAACGCGAAAAGGATGGCCGGAATCGTGCGCGGGGCCGGGCGGCGCGAGCGCGGAGAAAAGGTTAATTATACGTCCTACCTAATCAGACACCTGGGGTTGCGAAATGGAAGACGACAAAAAAAGAGTCATTGAAGCCGCGCTGTTCATATCAGCGCGCAGCATGGCAATCGAGGAGCTGGGAAAGCTCACCGGGATTGCAGCGCCTGGATTCGTGCGCACCATGCTCGCGGAGCTCAAGGGCGAGTATGAAGCCAGGGGGAGCGCGGTCGAGATAGCGGAAATGGAGGGCAAATGGCTCATGCGGGTGAAGGAAGATTATGCTGAGCGCGTGAAGGGCTTCGCACAGCAGGCCGAGGTCGGAAGGAGCGCGATGCGCACCCTGGCCTACGTGGCAAGGCACGACGGGGTTCTCAAAAGCGACGTGGCGCACCGCATCGGCTCCCAGGTTTATCAGGACGTCCACGAGCTCGTGCAGAATGGGTTCATCAGGCAGGTGAAGGCTGGGAGGAGCAAGCGCCTGTTCCTGACCGACAAGTTCAGGCAGTATTTCCGCGCCGTGCAGACCGGAGGGCAGACGCAGCTCGAGGAGCGGCCTAAGGAGAGTTTATAAAGTTTTTTCTGGAAAACGGCACATGGCGAAGTTTGCCTCACCCCCACTTAAAGATGAATTGCTGGAAGAGCAGCTGTTCGAGAGGAAGAAAAAGGACCTCAGCGCCCTGAAGAAGGAGAGCGGGGAGCTGCTGAAGCCGGATTTTGGAAGGACCGCCAGCGAGCTTCTCCAGGATGTGCAGTACAAGGGCATAGTGGCGCGCGCCATAGGGCGGGGCTTCGAGGAGCGCGAATACATAAGCCAGAAGGATTTGGAGAAGCTGATGATGCTTTCGGAGCTCGACCCGGGCTTCGGAAAACAAATCGAAGTGAAGCTGATTCCGATAATGAAGAAGGGGCGCAGGTGGGAGGACAAGGAGAGCACGCGGCTCAGGAAAGAATACGTGAAAAAATCCCAGCAGTTATTGGACATACTTTCGAAATTCCAATTCGGCGGATTCACAAAAAGCGAGGAAATCTACCTGAGCGGGGACAAAATTTTCGACAAAACCAGCGCGTATCTGGACTTCGCGTCGGCGGTAGCGCTCGTGGACAAGGGAGTGCGCAAGCGCAGGGCCACCAAGGCCAGCGGCTCGGCGTATTTCAGGGAGGTTTACCTCAACGGGAAGCGCGGCGCAGTGTTCGGGCTTTTCGACGGGTTCGACGAGCGCGGGCTGGAGTACCTTCCCTCCTCCATGTCGCTGGCCATATTCAAGGAAAGCGTCCAGCACCTCGGGAGCGAGGATGCCCTGCTCGGAATCCTCGAGGGTTTCATGAGGAATGCGGATGCGAAGATAAGCGAGAACGTGAGGGGATTCTGCGGCGCGAGCGCCACGTGCGGAATGGTGTTCGGCAAGAAGCTGTATTACGCAAACGTAGGGAACAGCAGGATATACGGGGTGAAAGCCAACGGGGCCGTGGAGAAGCTCGTGGGGGACGAAGTTGCCTCAGGGCTTGGGAACAGGGAGCAGTTCCACTCCGAGCTCAAGTATCCGTATTTCTACCTAGGAGGATTCACCCAGCGCATGAAGGGCAAGAAGAGCTTCAGGGTCATACACAATGAATTCAAGCTCAAGCCGCCGTACATAGGGGCGCTGGATGTTTCCCCGTACGCTTACATTTTCGTTGCGAACAGCGGGGTCTGGAAAAGCACGATAACCATGGGCAATGTTGTTTCGCTTGACGACGGGAAACTGAGCGAGGTCTTCGCGAAGGCGAGAAACCCGCTCAACGCGATGGAGCGGATGGACATGCAGGTGAAGAATTTCATGAAGGAGGCCGAGAACAAGAGCATGGTTGACGATATCGCGATGCTGTATTTCACGATATGAGGATGCTGGGCCAGGAAACGCTTCAGGCGGCTTCTTTTAGTTCGCCCTGCTATTTTTTTCAGTTCGAGAAGAATTCCTTGCTGGGCTCGCTCGGAAGGTCGTGCTTGAACCTGTAGTTTTCGAGCATGCTCTGGGCCTTCCTGAATTTGTCCTCCTTCCCCTTTAGCTCGGCTTCGTCCACGAATTCGAGGTAAAGCCCCACGTCCGCGAGGTTCCTGGAGCCGTCTTCGAGCATGTTGCCCAGGAGCCCGGCCATCAGCTTCTTCCCTTTCTCGTCGCTGCCCACCACGCTGAGCGCGAGCGCGACCTGGTTTATGAAATGCTCCCGGTCCTCCTGAGACATCGCCTTCCATATCGCGCCGAGCTTCTTTTTTGCTTCGGATTCGAAATCGTCGAAGAGGGCCATTGCATCACGAATACCTGGTTTTCAGGTGTGCCAGCCTGTTCAGCTCGTTGGCAATCTGAATAGCGGCTTCTCTCCCGGCTTCGAGCTTCCTCTCCTCCTGGGCCGGAGCGGCTTTTGCCTTCGGGCCTGATGCGCGGGGCACAGGGCGGATGAAATGGGGCGGCGGCTCCTGCTCCGCTTGCTTGCGCACTTTCAAAGAGGTTTCTCCCTTGCCCATACAAACACATTCCGCTTACTCGGCAGGAGTTTTTAATCGTTTCGTGAACGGTCTCATCATTGCGACAGGGCGTTGAGCGGATTCCATGTGCCGTTGACGAACTTGTACAGTTTTTTTGAGGTGGAATCATAGACCAGGCTTGTTTTGGACGCCACGGAGAGCGGCCTGTCTATCTCTATGCTTATCACGTTCCGCATCCAGTCTATGTCGCTTCCGAAAGGGTTGCGCTCGATTATGTATATTGATTTGCGCTCCTGCTTGATTTTCTCGCACCATGCGATTATTTTGTCCAGGTCTTTTTTATCGTACATTTCCACACCCGCAAAAAGGATGGATTTGCGCTTCTTTCCGCAATCATTTGCCTATCTGCCATTTCTTAGTATTTCTTTATTATAGATAGTATGTCCCCGTCCTGGAGCACGTGGTCCAGCCCGACGCGCTGGCCCGGGTGCTTCACGCTTTTCCCCCACACGAGCGCGTACCTGAACTCCTTGAGCAGGTTGCGGTGCAGCCGCGAGCACACGTCCGAAATCTTTGTGCCGTTGCGCACTATGAGCGGCTCTTCCATGTCCGCTTCCCCGCCCCTGGGCTTGGTATAAATGCGCATGAACGAGAGCGCCCTGTATATCGCATCCACTGCGTTCGCAAGGCCCAGGCTGCGCTCCGAGGAAACGGCCGCGAAGGGAAGCAGGAATTTCTTCCTGATTTCTTTTTCGTTGGCTAGGTCTATCTTGTTCATTATTATCACTGCCGGGAGATAGACGCGGTTGCCCTCCAAAACATCTATGAACTGGTCCACGTCTATATCCTGCCTTATCACCACGTCCCCGCTGTGCAGGCCGTATTCGTTGAGTATGCTGTGTATTGTCCTCATGTCCAGCTTCGTGAGCTTCAGCGTGGTGTTTATCGTGACTCCGCCGCGGGTGGTTTTTTTTATCACCACGTCCGGGGCGCGCTGGTTCAGCCTTATCCCCATCCCGTAAAGCTCCTTCACCAGCACTTCGTAATGCTCAGGGTGCTGGGCATCGAGCATTATGAGGATGAGGTCCGCGCTCCGCGCCACGGCTATCACCTCACGCCCCCTTCCCCTCCCGTCTTTTGCGCCTTCTATTATCCCGGGCAAATCAAGAATCTGGATTTTCGCGCCCTTGTGGTATAGCATGCCTGGTATGCAGGTGAGCGTGGTGAACGCATAGGCCGCGATTTTGCTCTCTGCTTTCGTGACCTTGTTGAGGAAGGTGGATTTGCCCACGCTGGGGAAGCCGATTATCGCTGCGGTCGCGTCGCCGTTCTTCCTCACATCGAATGAAGGGGCTCCCGAGCCGCTCTTGGCAGGGGAGATGAGGGAGCGCCTGAGCTTCGCTATCTTGGCCTTGAGCAGGCCGATGTGGAATTCGGTGGCCTTGTTCTTCTGAGTGCGCCTTATCTCGTCCTCGAGTTCGCGGATTTTCTCGGCTATTCCCATCGCTCTTTCATCTCAGGGAGAGAATTAAAGCTTTTTCCGCGCCTGCTTCGGGCTCCTTTCGCGCACGAATGCGGCCACATTCTGCAAATCGTACGCAAGCCCCATCAGCGGATACACCGTCACTATCTTGGTGGCGAGCACGAGGGGGTGGGATTTTTTCCTCGGCTGCGCGTTCTCCTTGAGGATGAAGTAGGCTGCGGCAGGTACGAGAATCCGGGCGAGCGCCGCGATTATGAACAGCAGCCTGAATGCCGCGGCATCGGCCCCGAAGGCCGCGAGCAGCGCTCCGCCGAAAAGGGTGCCGAAGAAAGCCCCCAGAGACGCGTAAATGGCATAATCTCCGGCGGCCCTGGAACGCATGCGCGGATTTACGTTGTCAAGCACGAACATGCTGGTGGACAGCAAAACCCCGCCCCAGGCAAGCGTGCCAATTATGTTCGCGAGCTGGGCTTCCGCGGCGTTGGTGACGAAATAGACGCAGAGTATGGAAAGGGGAAGGAGCGCCGTGCTGGAAACCAGCACCGCCTTTGGGCCGTAATGCTCTATTAGCCGGCCCCAGTGGTAGAAGGAAAGCGCGTATATTACCAGCGTTGCAAGCAGGAGCAGCGAGAAATTGAGGTAGCCGATTCCAAGCACGCCCAGATAATACACATCAATGAACGGCGAGGCCATGGTGAGCGTGAAGTAGAGGAGAAACTGGATGACGCAGAATGCCCTGAAGCCAGGGACCGAACCAGTCAGCGTGAAGCCGCTGTTCGGATGCGGATCCCAATGCCTGCTCAGGAAATACGCGCCTGCGAGCCTTGCGGCGAACGAGAAGAGGAACAGGAGCGCGAAGCCGAGCAGGATCTCCTGCCCTGCGTAGTCCAGGACCAGGCCTGCGCAGAGGACCGCGAGCAGGGCAACGAAATTGTATATCCGGTTCCTGAAGCCGAACCAGCTGGCTCTTTTCTCTGCCGGAACTACGTCGCCCATGAGCGCGAGCCAGGGTGGGTTGGCGATCCCCCCGAAGAAAAGGGCCAATGCCGCAAGAACCACAAGCAGGATTCCGACTATGGCGCGGTCCAGCCCCTGCCATGCGAGGCACGCGACCGCGGAGAGGAGCAGGAAGCATAGGGACTGAAGGAAAACCGAAACCACCACCACTTTCTTGCGCTGCCATCCGAAGGGGTTGAAATGCACTATGAGCTTCTGCCCCACCCCGTCCATCAGCGAGCCTGATGCATTGAGGGCGCTTATGACTTCTATGGGCGCTCGCAGGGCAACGGCAAAGGGATTGAGGAATCGGGTTCCTATATAATACATCACGGCCCATAAGCTCCCGTCGATTATGGAATAGCGCATGGTCTTTTCCCTGAGCGGGTCGCTTTTGGCCATGAGTCAATTGGAGAAGTTAGGAATAAAACTGCTGCGGAAAGGGAATTCATATAAAATACATTGCTGGTATTTCATAATGGTGAGCGCTTGGGAATAGGGATAATCATAGGGCTCCTGGTTGCTGTGGTCTCGGCGTACCTGATATACCGCATGCTGAAGGCTGTGTGGGTGCTCGCGCTCAACGGGATAATCGGGCTCGCGGTGTTCTGGCTGCTCGGAGCGTTCGGGATAACGCACGTGAACATAGACGTATGGACGTTCCTCATAGCCGCGATAGGCGGGCTCCCGGGAGTTGCCGTGGTCGTGATGCTTGCGTATTTAGGTGTGCCTCTCTAGGTTGATGTTATGGTAATAAAACTGCATTGTTTAGGTGCGAGCAGGGAAGTGGGTAGGAGCGCGTTCGTGCTCCAGACCGACAGGCGCGTACTCCTGGATTACGGGATGAAGATTTTCGACGAAGCCGGGAAGCCGAGCTACCCGGACAGCGTGGAGAACGTGAAGCTGGACGCGGCTTTCATAAGCCACGCGCACCTGGACCATTCCGGTTTCGTGCCCAAAATATACACGCACTCCAAAATCCAGTGGTACGGGACCCCGCCCACTTACGACATATGCGACATACTGTGGAAGGACAGCATGAAGATACAGGGCGACGAGCTTCCATGGGGCAATTCCCATTACAAAAAAGCGATGAAGTACTGGCAGCCGCTCATGTACAACCACCGCGTGGGGGTGGGCGAAACCAATTTCGAGTTCACGGACGCAGGGCACATAGCCGGAGCGGCTATGGTGCTCGCGAGCCACAAGGGGAAGAAGGTGCTTTACACAGGGGATTTCAAAACCGAGGCCACGCGGCTCCATTCCGGGGCCGTGCCCCCGAAAGAGGAGGTGGACGCGCTCATAATAGAGAGCACTTACGCTGATAGGGAGCACCCGGAAAGGAAGGGGCTGGAGAAGAAATTCGCTGATGAAATTTACGAGACCATCAACCAGGGGGGCACAGTGCTCTGCCCTGCGTTCGCGCTCGGGCGGAGCCAGGAGCTCATCAGGATAATAAGGGCTTACCACAAGGACGTGCCCATCTACCTGGACGGCATGGCCAAGGCCGTGACCCAGGTTTACGCCAAGTACAGGAAATACCTGCATGATTACGACCGGTTCGTGCGGGACGTGGAAAGCATCACATTCGTGGACGGCGTGGAGGACCGCAGGAACGCGACCGCAGGGGGGAACGTGATCGTGTCCACTGCCGGGATGATGGAGGGAGGCCCTGCGCTCAACTACACGAAGTTCCTGAACCGGGACTCAAAAATCATATTCACCGGATATTGCGTGGAGGGCACCAACGGGTGGCTGCTCCAGAACAAGGGCCAGCTGAGGGTGGACCGGAGCGTGCTGGAAGTGGAACTGCCGGTTGAGTACTACGATTTCTCGGCGCACGCAGGAAGGAGCGAGCTTTTCGCGCTCGTGAAGAAGCTTAACCCTGGGAAAGTCGTGTGCGTGCACGGGGACGAGGCGCGGGCCGAGAAGTTCGCAGAGGAACTGAACGGAATGGGATTCGACGCGGCAGCGCCTGCGCGCGGGGATAAAATTGATTTGGTAAAAATTTCTTAAAATAAGATAAGAAAAAGAAAAAAATCACTGCTGGATGTCCTCGCCGTCCCCTTCGTCAGCAGGCTCTGCGGCTGGTTCCGCCTCTGCCGCCGGTTCGGGCTGGGCTGCGGGCTCTCCGCTGACCACTTCCGCGCTCGCAGAAGACCTGCCCATGGAAGTTATTTTGACTTTCACGGTCTGGCCCTGGCTCGCGCCCTTAACGAATATCACGAAGCCGTCCTTCTTTGCGATTCCGTCTCCTTTTGCGCCGGTGGCTTCAATGGTCACTTCAACCACGTCTCCGACCGCAACCGGCTTCGGCAGGTTGCTCTGGCCTCCGCCGCCGAATCTCCCACGGCCCCCTCTGAAGCCGCCCCTTCTTTCTCCGTATTCATCCATTCATTTCACCTGTACCTTGCTTTCTTTCCTGTCCGGCACTTTAAAATTAGTCAAACTTCGGTCTGACGTTGGTTTATTGCCGGAGCTGATGTGTATAATGCAGCGACCGGTTTAAATGTTTTCGCGTTTTCAGCTCTTTTACTGCAGTAACAACTTCGTTTTCGTTCCTCGAACCCACACATTCGTCTTTTTGGGATCAAATTTTCTGAGTCTACGTTGCTGCCGCCCGGCCTCCTCGAGTTCTTCTCTTCGTCTGGCTAGATTGGGCCCAGGAGAAAGAATATTGGAATTTTCTGAGGAAGCGTGCGCACGCTCAATTTCCCTGGCTGCGGACCTCGCGTCCCTACTGGACGGAACCTCTGCGCTTTCAATTATCCCGCTGATTGTATCGCAAAAACTCCAATTATGCGGGTGCTTAAACTGGGCATAATTGAGGATATCCTGCCCACCGCATTTTGCAGTCGTATCTGCTCCCATGCTCACGAGCAACCTGAACGTATATACGTCCATCTTATTCACCGCGACGAACAGAAGCGGAGTGCCCGAAGCGTCCGCCGTGTTAGGGCTGACCCCTCGCTCGAGCTGGAAGCGCGCTTCGGGTATGTTGCCGGCCCTGACCGCGCGCACAAGCTCCGATGCGCTCGGCCTCATGTTCTTCTCAAGCAGCTCCGCGATTGCTCTGGCGCCCACCTCCTTGGCGACATCTGAAGCGCTCAACCCTGCCGTGTTGCGCAGGTATGGATTCGCCCCCTTATCCAACAGCAATCTGACCGAAGCGATATTCTCTTCACCTGCAGCAAAGTGGAGGGCAGTGTTGTCTCCGCTGTCTTTCGTGTTCTGGTTGGCCCCTCTTTCGAGCAGCATTCTTAGGATATCAAGGGCTCCCGGTTCTGAATCACGGTTCATGGCTGCGTACATGAGCGCAGTGGTGCCCTCATAGCCCTTAAAATTGACGATTGACCTGTCTGACGAAAGCAGTCTTCGTACGGCGGTGGCATCACAAGCAGACACTGCCTGCATGAGCGAACTGGGGGCGTCTCGCGAATATGGTGCACGTCTGCCCGTAGAATTATTGGAAGATTCCATCACAAACACCCAGTAATAATTTGTAATAATTTATAGGCAATTATATTTTTAATTGTTTGTTTTAGTATGAATCTGTGTTTATGCTAGAAAATTAGGATTTCGCTCAGCGCCCCAGGTACAAACCGAGAATAGCCCCGGTGAGCGAGCAGATGAAATTGGAGGTGAATTTGTTCCCAATCCCTTTTTCCTCAAAAACACCGGCCAGGGTATCTGCGAAGCTTCCGAGGAAGCCCGCGACGCCCACGAGTATGGCGGTCGTTGGAGTGATGCCGAAAATAAGGATTGCCGCTGCGCCTATGAACAGGGCGCCCGCGAAGCTCATCAGGGTCCCGAGCGGGCTCACTGCTCCGCTTGTCCCGGGGGTAACCTCCTTCATGGTAAGCAGGTAGATGGGCTTCTTCTTTTCCAGCACCCCGAGTTCGGACGCGAACTTGTCCGAGGTTATCGCCGCAACTGAAGCTATGAACGGCATC
>Ga0265297_10012695_pt1 | contig 10058 bp, 5 predicted proteins | sample Munlanlwell13791_FD_192502 | JGI IMG/M metagenome (GOLD analysis project Ga0265297, IMG submission 192502) | Leachate microbial communities from a municipal landfill in Southern Ontario, Canada - Leachate well 137-91 | ecosystem: Engineered > Solid waste > Landfill > Unclassified | place...
CAACAGTTTCTTCAATATACTGATCTTTTTTTAAAAACTTCACGCCTACAAATAAGGCCAATGCAGCAAAAATATAAACTACTGAAATAGCAGAAATACATGCAGCAATACCCAGTGTCGGCTTTAAAACGCCCATAATATACGGTGAAAGTCCGCCTGTAAAAAAGGCAAACATCAATATCAAGCCGGTAGCTGTTGATCGGTATTTAGGTTCTATTATTTCGTATAACGATGAATAAATACCCGAGTCATAGATTCCCCTGAAAAGACCAAAAATAGTCAATGCAATATATATCAAATATAATTCTTTAGAAACTCCTATCATGTATATAAACGGAGCTCCAAACAGTAATCCTATCCCTTGAACCAAAAATCTGGCAGATTTCCGCTTTTTCATCCATCTATCCGACCACCAGCCTCCTAACAATACGCCAAAGAAAGCGGCCAAATAATGATAAAACACTGAAGAAAATCCCGCCGTTGAAAGTGATAAGTGGAAGTTCTCAAACAAATAGGTAGGCATCCACGTCATATATCCTGCATTTACAAATACCATCCCCGACAAGGCAAAACTCAGACACCAAAATGAAGGTTTTTTCAATACATATTTCAGGGCAATTCCAACCGCAACTTTATCTTCTTCGTTTTTAACTGTTCGAATCACGACTTTCTTTTTCATTCGAAACATCAAAACAAAAGCCCAAATCACACCAAACGACCCAAATAAATAATAAGGGGTTCGCCAACCATAATTTTCGCCTAAATAGCCTGCCAAATAACCACTGCCAATAATGCCCACGTAAATACCTGATTGAAAAACAGCAAGAGCCATTCCCCTGGTCTTTATATGAAAAAGGCTTAATTCGGCCGTTGCATTTGGAGGAAAAAAAGCCTCACTACCACCGGTAAGTATTCCCCATACGATAATAAAGAAGATAAATGAAACTCCAAAACCCGTCAGCATTGCACAAAAACTCCAAAAAAGAAGGCTGTAAACGATTATCTTTTTACGACTCAGAATATCGCCCATCATGCCCGCAAAAGGAACGACACATCCGTAAGACCAGAAAAGAACTGTTGCGATCATCCCCATTTGTTTGTCTGAAAAGCCCAAATCAACTTTCATCAGTGGCAACAGCACGTTGAAAAGTTGCCGGTCTGCTTGCTGACAGATAAATGCAACGAACATAAGACTGAGCAACTCCCATTTATAGACCTTATCCTTGTCTTTTTCTATTATCATTAGTCTCATTTATTTTCCTTACTTTTGAAATATTCTATCATTTTTTCTTCCATTTGTTTTACCACAGCACTATATTTTTTATCCTCAATTACATTAACCGTTTCTAATGGATCTTTTTCATAATCATAGAGTTCTTTCGCAATTACTAGATCGTTACTAAACGGTTGATTACTACGAAATCCTATTTCCATCCAATAAGTTAGGCGATAATGTTTTGTTCTAATAGAATAACCCATTTTCTCATCATGAGGAAACTGGCTTACAGAATATTCTTTAACATTTGCTTTCGGGTTTGTCATCAACGGTACAAGGCTTTTCCCTTCTAGGGTCTCAGGAATTTGTAAGCCGGTTAGATTACATATTGTTGGGAAGATATCTACAAATTCTGTCATGGATTTTGTTTTACCCGGACTTAATGTAGGAGACGAAATCAACAAAGGGGCATGAGTTGCATTTTCGAAATTTGTTTGTTTACACCACAAATCATGATCCCCTAATTGCCATCCGTGATCACCCCAAAGAACAATGATTGTATTTTTTGCTAATCCTAGCGAATCGAGTGTATTTATCAATTTACCAATTTGTGCATCGACATATGAAATACAAGCATAATAACCATGAATCAACTCTTTCTGTTTTTCTATTGGAACACTAATATGATTCACTTTTATATCAGTAAAGCTGGCTAACGGAGGGATATCTGTATAAGCTCTCAATTCATGAGAATAATGGTATGCTAATTCCGGGCTATTCTTGGCATGTTTCTGGAAAGGAGCCAATGGCATTTCATCACGTTTGTATAAGTCCCAGTATTTTTTTGGAGCAACGAAAGGTAGATGAGGCTTTATGAATCCAACTGCAAAGAAAAATGGCTTCTTATCGTTTGAAAGGACTTTCAGTATTTCTTTAGCTTTAACGAGTAACGCTCCATCCTGATATGCATTATCAGGAAGATCCAGACATTCAACAGATGGTTGTACATGTTGAGAGGCATAATCGTTTGCGTCACTCTGGCTTAATCCTTTTTTTAAAGCATCATTTCTATATTTCAGAATTTTTTCTCGTGTTTCCGGATTTTGATAATTTGAAAGAGGTCTAATATTTTTATAATAGTATTGATCCTCTACCTTGTAATAAGGAATACTCCACGAAGGCTTATCCTGATATTTATCTACACAACGAACATCATAAATTTTACCTATACCCAGTGATTGGTATCCTTGTTCGGCAAGATATTGCGGCATTGATAGAATATCTGGATTTATATCACGCATTCGGGTTTTCAGATCCCATACTTTGGTATAATCCGGTCTTCTTCCTGTCATTAAACTGGCTCTAGTTGGACCCGAAACTGCTTGTTGACAATAATTTGCAAGAAAAACAGTGCTTCTTTTTGCAAGTCGGTCAATGTTCGGAGTTTTTATTAACGTATCGCCATAACATCCCAATACAGGTTTGAGGTCATCTACAGCTATAAACAATATATTCATTTTCGTGTTTTTGACTTTCTCCTGTTTTGCAGAAGATCCTGCATACATTATAATCGGGGCATTAACTGCTAACATGGTTGCATTCCAAATTATTTTCTTTGAAATTTCTAACATCTTAATGTGATTTTAATCATATTCTTTAGTTAATTATAAGTAAGTGAAACTAAATAAAATCGTATAACTTTCTGCCTTGCATTCTACAAAGTCCCTCTTTTTCCCTTCTCCTTTTGAAAAAATACCCAGCATTTCCCGACGTGACAGGAAAGGGCGTAAGTGGTCGGCGAGAGATTTAGGAAAAGGTGAATTAATAATGTGACATCATATTTATCTTACTACTTAGTTTCTTGATAGGGAGAATTTAATAGATTATAGTTTAATCTTAATCACGATTGAACGTGTAAATGATGGAAGTTCTATATAATTATTAATCACTTTTGCATCGCTCCAAGTATTTTTCCATGGATCGTATATTTGAATGGATTTTATGTTCTTCTCAATAATATTTAGTTGTGATAATGAGATAGAAGTCTCTATAATTGTAGGTTTTATATTTTCAACCAGTTCGGTTTGCCAGTTACTCCTGGTATCACGACACCACGCAATAATTGACTTATTTCCTTTCAAAGCATACACCCTACAACCTGGAATTAGAAACTCTGATGGTTGAAAATTTTCAACGAGTGGATTGATTCCTTTAATTGCTTCATTAAATCGACCAAACTGATACCACAAATTATTGTGTTGTAAGTATTCCTTCCAATGCCAGCTTTGGCCTGAACCGGCTGAACCAGCAAAAAATGGTGCGAAAAGAATATCGTGAAGAATTATTCCAGTCGAATCTTTCAGGTACAATTTTGAAGGTGCAGCATGGTGAGGTTCCACAGCACCTGTTTCGCCTAAAAGAACTGGTTTATTTAGTCCAAAATTGCGCAACTGTTTCACAGCATCACTGGCCAGAATATCCATCGGCTCATGACAGACTTCGAATTTTGCACCCAGATCGATGTAGCGATGCACAGTTTCAACGTCATTGTTGGGAATACTATCAATACTTCGATAAATATTACGTGCTGATTCACTATCAAAACTGCCTAAATTCTGCATTACCAGGTGGTTAGAATCCAAAGCGTGAACGCGGGTAAGCATATCTTTTGTCCAGTCAACCATCCCTGTGTTTTTGCCAGACATTTCAACGGCATTAAACTCATTCCACAATTCCCAACCAAAAACATTCGGATTGTGCTTATAACGGTTGACAAAGAATTGAACCCGATTCATATACACTTCCTTCCCTTTTTCAGAATTGAAATATTCGTCAGATGTAGTAAAACTTCCACCATTATCGACATGATAAATCGGTTTCTGAAATGAAGCTGAACCAAGAAAGCGTTTGGTAGTATCTTTCAAAAAACGAAACTGTTCAAAACAAAATTTTATTCTAAGATGGTATTTTTTTGCCAATGCCAATACTTTATCAACACGTTTAATCTGTGATTCGTTAAAAACCCCCTGCTTTTCATTTTCAATTTCAAAGAATTCTGAAGCTAGATAAATCCGTGTATAATTTGCTCCATATTTTGCCAGATTTTTATACATCATTTCAATACTCTCAAAACCTAATTTTTCATCTGAAATAAGGCGTGGAAAACAAATATTGGGACCTACCGGAATAAATGGGTTACCATTAGACAATTCAAAATAGCGTGAATCAATCTTGCTAACACGCACAAAACTTGAATCATCCGAAAGTTTAATTTTAATCACAGATTTAGCTGAAACTACAGACTGAAGGAATGGGATAAAAAGTAAGAGTAGATAATATTTTTTATTCATGGCATTAGTTGAAAAATCATTAGAAATAAATGGTTAGTCTATTTCTAATGAATAAGATTTAATTATTATATTCAAATTCCACCTACTTTAGGATACCAATTCGGACGATATGGATCTTGATGGAAACGAGCATAATAATCACCCATTTTTTCATAATAACGCTCATATTTATCCATTTTATCTTCGTCCAACGATACACCAAGCCCTGGTCCTTCTGGTACTTTTATAGCTCCATTCACATATTCCATTTTTCCTCCAACAATAATGTCATCTTCAAGATAATGATAGTGAGCATCTCCTTCCATGGTCATAGTTGGAAGTGTGGAAGCAGTATGTAGCATAGCAGCCAACTCAACTCCAAATTCAGCACCTGAATGCATGGCAATGCCTAAATTAAATGTCTGACAAATTGCCGATAGATCTTTCACTCCTCTCGGACCTTCCCAGTAGTGCAAATCGGTTAGGACGATGTCAATGGAATTCATGTGAATCGCTGGACCTAAATCGTCAAATTTATTGGGATACATATTGGTGGCAAGCGGAATACGAACTTGTTCTTTCACCCGGCGCATTCCTTCGAGTCCCCATGATGGATCTTCAAAATACTGTATTTCCAAATCTTCAAGTCTGCGACCGGCTTTCACGGCTGTAGCCACACTCCATACGCCATTTGGGTCAATACGGAGTCCGAAGTTATCACCTAATCTTTCGCGACAAAGCTCAAGCACACGCACTTCTTCCATGGGATCCATCACGCCAGCTTTCAGTTTCATAGCAGTGACTCCTAGTGTTTCTTTCAGTTCCACACAAAGGTCGGCCATATCTTCGGCATATTTATCCTGACCTCCTCCAGGTCTGTCATAACGCCAGAAAAGATAACCAATCATCGGTATTTCGCTACGCAAAGCCCCGCCAATAAGCTTATTCATTGGCACATTACATACTTTTCCCATAATATCGAGACAGGCAATTTCAATGGCTCCGTAAAGTCGTGAATTTGACAAATAATAAATACTCCGTAACACTTTAAGCTTGATTGCTTCCAAATCGAAAGGATCCATTCCAACAATGCGAGGTTTTAATTTCAACAATGCTCCACGCTGATCACCTCCACCAATTTCTCCCAAACCAACAGCACCCTCATCTGTAATAAGTTCCAAAATAGTTCTCATCAAATAACCCGGATGTACTCCGGTATTGTGGCGCAACATGCTATTCATTGGAATAGCAACGGTGCGTACTTTCATGTCAACAATCTTCATCTCTAATTTATTTTACTTTATGTTTGATTCTACTGGATTACATAAACAACACATTCTACTTAAATTGAATTATATACCCATTATCCAAAGGCAGAGTCGAAGCAGGCTTCAACGTGTTATTATTTATAATAAAATCTGTTGTACCATCTGTTGTTTCGCGAAATACACCATCTGTTCTATAGATATTCTTCACAATCTTTCCTGCTGGTAAAGTAATTACACCATCCACTTTCAAAAACACGAAAAAAAGTTTATTCGTTTTCGGTTGCAATACGGATATAACAGAATCACTGGCGTAAGCATTAGGACTTTGGTAAGTTGTTCCATTCCATTTTCTATCAGTAATTGGCGTATTATTCATGTTTTCCCAATTTGGTAATACTGAGATTAACAATAATCTTTGAGGAACATCTTGAACATTTTGGTAAATTGTTGCGTCATCACTTTTCCCAAAATTTCCAAAAAAGTTAAACCATGATTTATTTAATGCGACTTTGGCTGCCGCTAAACGATTCGACTGCTCATCAAAATTTATAAGCGTAGAACCTAAATGTTCTCTATCAATTAACCCTGTATCAAATATGCGTGAATCATCAAAAAAATCGGTACTGGCATTTTCTTGAATAACCATATCTGATACTATTTCTTTAGCATCACTTCTATTCTTCACTTTCTTTATCCATGAATCATAAATTGTATACGGTTGATTAATAAATTTAGCGTTCGGATATTTTTCAAGTGTAGCTTTAAACAATGTTTTGTAAAATTCAGCTTTCCCATCACTATAAGTAAGATAATCGTGCACAGAACTACCTTTTAAGGCACTGGAATCTTTCCCCAGCCAATACGAAAGTCCAATCTGATAAGATCCATTTCCTTGAGGAGCTGGCCAAAAATCACCAGACAAGTCTGGAACATCCCAGGCAAATCCACCAAAATGAAATTTTGGATTAACACTTGTAATCGCTTTTACATTTGCAAGAATATTATCAACAGCCCAGACAATAACTTTATTCTGTTGATAATCAAGCTCAACTGAAAATGAATGAGAACTTGTAAACCAACCTGTTGCAAGATCACCTGGAAAATTCCCGTTATTTTTTAGCGCACAGTAACTTTCATAAAAATTTATATTTGTAGCTGTATAAGTTTTTAATGTATCCACAACACGCGAATAAGTATTGTATTCAGGAGATTCCAGATAAAAATAAATGTTGTCTGAAAGCGGGTCTTTTTCCATCCCGTACCTGTATATAACATAACCATATCCCATTTGCTTAGCGTAGGCCAGATTATCGTTTACATTGCCGTGCCAACAAATGCCAAAAAAATTTCGATATTCAGGAAGTTCACCTTCCACTGCAACAAAAGGTATAGGAGGTTCAATAGCATCCTTACATGAAAAAGTGAACAATGAGAAAAGTAAGAAAATTAAATTCAAGTTTTTTGATTTCATAGGAATAATAATAAGAATTGATATATTAGCAGTTAACAATCTTTTATAAAAGTTTTATAACTAACTTACGATTAGTATTTAACGAAGAATTATCGGAGAAAACTCTTCCACCGCAACTGCATTGTCGCGAATAACCAATGTATCTTTTACACTATAAGTTTTACTGTCAGCAGGATTTGTTACCGTGTAATCAAGGTAGAATGCATTGCGTTTTTTTCCACCCCATTGCTCAAGACCTACAACATACTTGCCTGTTCCAACAATATTGGTAGTTGAAGTTGGATCCTTCGATATTGTCACGCTATTATTTGAAGAGACTTCTATAAGAGCCTTGAAATTTACAGCAGCAAGAGCCAGCTTATCAGAATAAAGTAATTTACTCATTGAAACAGTTGTTAACTTTGGCAGAAAGCTTGTATATTCTATGTAATTTTTCTCCCAACCATACCCTAGAGCTGGAGCACTGACTCCAACTGAAACATCCTGTTGAACTCCACGACGAAGATAAACTCCATGAAATTTATTCACATATTTAATTGCATAAATAGTATAGTTTTTGGGTTTAACACTCCAATTAGCAGAAACACGTGGATCAATTCCCCAATTTGCAGCTATGGAAGGAATTTTTGAAACCAAGGCAGATGAGGATGCTATCCCTTTCAAAATAGAATCTGTATCGGCACTTTTAATTCTCAATGCCAACACATATTTATTGGTGCAGGCAAGTGGATCGTTAAAAAAGGCATCAGTCAATTGAATTTTTATGCCACCATTGAAACTTCCAACGGGTATTATAATACTAGTGGCTGTTATTGGTTCGTAATAATTAGTTGGCAGTATTTTCATTCGAACTGTATCATTTCCGATTTTAACAGCCAAGCTATCAGCCAATCCATTGTCGATTTCAAACCCAACATTGATGTTTTTAGTGTTTTTATAAACCCCTCCCATCGAGGCATTTATTTCAAACTGATGGTTTAAATCATTTGTATTATCATAATAAAGTGATTCGCCTAAAACTAAGGTTCGAACCGGATACTGCCATCCAAAATAGGTGGCTGTGTAATTAAAATTATCAAATGAGTTGGTATCATTCTGACAGGATGAAACGATGATTGTGGAAAAAATCCCGATAAGTATTTTTATTTTTGTATTTTTCATATTTTATCTTTTTTACCTCTTTATTTTTGTTTTCGGATAACACTTGATAATCTTCAGTAATTACTTAATTTGGAGCGTTCTGTTCTAATTTTGGACATTTAAGTATTTCATTATTCGGAATTGGAGCAAAATACTTAAAATTTACGAAATTACGTGCCTCATCATTCATTGGCAAAAATTCCGGTATACCTCCTGTCGATAAAATACGGGCACGGTGTAAAATTACATTTGTTTCTAATCCCCAGCGTCTTAAATCCCAAAATCGAAATCCTTCAAATGCCAATTCAATACGCCGTTCGTTGCGAACAAAATCCATAAAATTTGCGCTGGGTAGGGTTGTAACATAAATATCAGGTATAATGCCTGCACGCTTGCGAATGGCTTTTAAAATAGTTCTGGCAGAATAAAGATTAACTCCCTTCCAATCAGCATCGTGTGCTGCCGTTGCTGCTTCGGCATAAATTAGAAACAACTCCGTGTAACGCATTAGCGGTCGAATAGTCTTTTTCCCTGCGATTGGGTTTGTTATTGAAAAATCTGGACGCATGAGTTTCTTCAAATAATAACCGGTACGAGTTGCCCCTGGATTTTCAATACCGTTTTTAACATCATCTTTGGAAGTTTTAATAATGAAACCACCTAATTTTCCACCATCACGAATAACGCAAGAATCCAATCGTGGGTCTCTTTTCAAATAAGGATTAGAAGCAACATACCCCGACTTTGTAACATCGGTAATTGGATAACCATTTAGCGCAGGAAAGGCATCTACAAAATCTTGGGTTGGATTTACCTGCCCTTTTCCTGAACGTGAAGGCGGATAATTTTTCGATTCAATAGTCAAATCCATTGCTGCAGTATAAGTAGCCTCAGTTGCTTGATTCATCCTCCAAAGCACCTCTGCGTTGGTTTGATTTAAATCATTGCTATAGAAATCTTTACTCAGTAATCCTGACAATGCTACTGTTCCGCCGATATGGTCGATAAGTATTGCTGAGTATTTGATGGCTGAATCACAATAAGCGATATTATAAGCACCTCCATTATAACTTGGACTTGCTGCATGCATATATAACTGGGCTTTCATGGCAAGTGCAATCCACGTTGTTAGTCGGTTAGTGTTTTTTATGCCATATACACGATCTGTACCAATATATTCTTTAGGTAAATATTTTATAGCAGAATCTAAGTCTTCCACTATATTCTCAACCGTTACTTTATAATCAGGTCTTACAAAATTACTCCAAACAATTGGATCTAAATCAACTATGCCTTTCAAATAAGGAATACCCAGCATCTTCCCTGTTGTACTTTTTCCACCATAATAACGTAATAGCAGAAAATGATGATACCCCCTCAAACCATAAGCTTCACCCAAAGAACGTCTTCTATACAAACTGTCATCTTTAGCAATTCTCCAGCTAATTTGAATAGTTGGCGCATAAGTTAAATACTTATTTATATTGTCAATTGCTCTGTAAGATGTTGACCAAATTGAAGTAGGGTCAAACAATGGACCCCAAGCACCACTAACCATGGGTATAAAATTACTGGTTGGATCATTAATTACCGCATCATCAGTTGCACACTCCGAAAAATCGTAGGTTGTGGGA
>Ga0265297_10012696_pt1 | contig 10057 bp, 9 predicted proteins | sample Munlanlwell13791_FD_192502 | JGI IMG/M metagenome (GOLD analysis project Ga0265297, IMG submission 192502) | Leachate microbial communities from a municipal landfill in Southern Ontario, Canada - Leachate well 137-91 | ecosystem: Engineered > Solid waste > Landfill > Unclassified | place...
CCGCTACAAACAATATAGTTTAGCCGTGGGTTCAGATACAATAAGCAACTGGTCAACAGTTGACTTTGCTTATCCATCCACTTTTGTTTACGGAAATTATTCGCAATCATGTGTTGCCTTTCAGGAAGCGGCATCATATATGAATCGGAATGAATCGGTAGCCAAAATAATTGTTCCTTCTAAATTAGGATTTAATGCGGATATGTTGTCTGTGACACCTTATGGTTACGATTTAAGAATCAAAATACAGAAATAATTAGAAGAATTTACTATTTGTTCATTTACCATCTACTATTTGAGAAATGGAAGAATGAAGAAATGGAAAACAGATTCAAAATAGATTCAAGATAGATTTAAAACAGACCTGGCTGTGGCAGGCACGTAAGAAATCATAAGTTGTTTTAATGGAAGTTTAAACACAAAATCCAAAACGCGGAACACGAAACGTCAAACCTTTCAAACTTTTCAAATTGTAACATAATGAAGATACCGCTTGCGGGACTTTAAACCTTTCAAACATTTTTCAAACATGACTTTAATCAAATCAATCTCAGGAATTCGCGGAACTATCGGCGGATCTGTCGGCGATGGGTTAAACCCCTTAGATATCGTACGTTTTACAGCAGCATATGCGACTCAAATAAAAACCAACAAACAAATTGATTCCACTAAAATTATAGTCGGCCGGGATGCCCGCATATCGGGTGAAATGGTGAACCAACTTGTGATTGGCACCTTATTGGGTATGGGTTTCGATGTGGTTAATATCGGACTGGCAACAACGCCAACTACCGAATTGGCCGTTACTATGGAAAAGGCAGCAGGTGGGATAATCCTTACAGCCAGTCACAACCCGAAACAATGGAATGCCCTAAAATTATTAAACGAAAGAGGTGAGTTTTTGAATGCGTTGGAAGGTGAAAATGTATTAAAAATTGCAGCTGAAGAAAGTTTTGTTTTTTCCGAAGTGGATGAGCTGGGTAAACTGACCGAAGATTTCTCATATACAAAAAAACATATCGAAAGTGTGTTGGCACTCGAATTAGTGGATGTGGAAGCTATAAAATCGGCTGATTTCAGTGTAGCCATAGATTGTGTAAACTCAGTTGGAGGTATTGCCATCCCTGCATTACTGGAAGCATTGGGAGTCAAAAAAATTGAAGAATTATTCTGTGAACCGAATGGACATTTTCCACATAATCCTGAACCACTTCCAGAACATTTAACCGATATTTCCGATTTACTGAAACAAGGAAAAGCGGATGTTGGTTTTGTTGTTGATCCTGATGTGGACCGGCTGGCAATTATTTGTGAAGATGGCAGCATGTTTGGTGAGGAATATACCTTAGTCTCCATAGCAGACTATGTACTTCAACATACACCCGGTAATACTGTTTCAAATTTGAGTTCCACACGTGCTTTACGTGATGTAACCAATAAATATGGCGGTAAATATACTGCTTCAGCAGTTGGCGAAGTAAATGTGGTAACAACCATGAAAGCAACCAACGCAGTTATCGGAGGTGAAGGCAACGGCGGTGTTATTTACCCTGCCAGTCATTATGGTCGTGATTCGTTGGTTGGAATAGCTTTGTTTCTTACATTAATGGCCAAATCAAAACAAAAAGTTTCCGACTTGCGTAAAAGTTATCCGGCTTACTTTATATCTAAAAATAAAATTCAATTAACACCGGCTATTGATGTTGATGAAATTTTAAAAGTTATCAAAGGCTCATACAAACAATACGAAGTAAATGATATTGATGGTGTAAAAATTGATTTTCCAACCGGTTGGGTACATTTGCGTAAATCGAATACCGAACCAATTATTCGAATCTATTCAGAGGCCGGAACGGCAGAACAGGCTGATGCTTTTGCTCAGGCAATTATGGAGGAAATCAAGCGTATTGCATCGATCTGATAAATTAGATCCTTTCAATTTTCATTTTTATGCATATAAGAAAGAGCATATTCAGTGACTGAATATGCTCTTTCTTATTTCATTATCCGGATACAGGTGTTATGGTTTTGCGGTACTGTCATTCTCATTTATAAGCATTGGTCCGTATGCTTTCCTGAAACTGTATTTAGTCATTGTTTGATTAGACTCAAAGCCTATAGCGTTTATAATCATTGTTTTTTGCGTAATTTTCACGATACTATCCGAGTAGAAGCGCTCCATACGTTGATCCCAGAATAACTGTTCGGTTTCAAAGAGTTCACCTTGCAGATTCATAGCTTTAACCTGACCCCTAAGCTCCCAAAGTTGCTCATTCTCGTTAAACCGCGCATATTTACTGTGAATATCCGCATCAACTTTCAGATTTAAATCGAATTTTTCAAAATGAATCCCCTTTGGAAAGTTCCAGTATGGCTGACTTGCCTGATCATACACATCCCATTGTGGCGTTGTAATACGATAACGCGTAACTCCTGAGTCCGAAATCATGGTCGTAATATCGATAGCGTGCTGAACCGGAAGCTTTGAACGATCAACTACAGCAGCAATTTTGTCTGTACCTTCCGAATTACAGGCAAACATAAAAAACAGCAAAACAACTACCATTAGGATAGTTGTTATGCTAAAATTCTTTCGTTTGTTTTTAAAATTTGTTCCCGGCATTTGAGATATCAGAATAAATAAATTCTTTGTTTATCTACAGATTGTGTTTTCACCAATCCACCCACCAACGAAAAATGATTTTCCGGTTTGTAAATTAGGTTGAAAGAAAATATCATCTTTTGAAGGAAAATAACTACTGTAAGTGCGAATTAATTTATCTGCATCTTCAATATTTTTGGCGCTCGAATCAACTTGCTTTGCTTTAACAAATTTATCAACTGCTACCCAATACACCGTTTTAGCTAAAACAGGATCATCAAAAATACCTTTGGATTTTGCATACATTATTCCTATCAGCAGGTAAGGACTTCCGTTGTTCGGATCATATTCCAGTGAATTGCGGGCATATTCACGCGATTTTGAAAAATTATTTAACTCCGAATAATAAATCTGTGCAATCTTATATTGGAAATCCGCCTTTTCCATTTTGTCGGAACTCAATTTGGTAGCATCCTCGTAAAAAGCAATTGCTTTTACAAAATCACCTTTTTTATAGGACATTTCAGCACATCCATTGGCAGAGCCCGATGTCGGTTGAAGCTTATAAGCGGCAACAGCAGCAGCAAAATAAACTTCTGATTCGGTACACTGAACAAGTTTGTAAAAGTCAGTTACCTTGTTCAGGTATTCCAGGTTTTTATTGTTCTCAGCTATTTTTGTTTGATAGATACCATCCAAAGTCTTACAATCGGCAGCGCCACTCTGAGCAAAAACATATTCCAGGTTTTGTTTAATTTGAAGTGCTATTTTTGCTTTGACTGTGTCCTGATCCTTACTTTTTTGCTCCAGAATGTCATTCACTCTCAAATAATCAGAAATATATTTTTCTCCTTGTGTCTTATCAGCTTTATAAATATTGGTAGAAACAGCTATAAACTGACGAAGTACTTCAAGCTCTGTATTTACACCTAAACCATCGATTGACTGCTCCAACCAGGTATAAGCAGGTTTTTTCAATAAATCCGATTTGGAAAATGTAAGGTAATCCAATCCTTTTAAACCCAAAATCCACGGAGTCGGATAACGATCGTCATTCCCAAAGTATTTAATCCGGTCGTCATACATCTTCATTAGTTCATTGAAAACCGTTTGATACGTTGCCTCATCTTTTGTTTGTCCTAATTTCCATTGTAGAATTTCTCTACCCCTGCTGTAAATAGCTTTATTAGCACCGGGACATTCTGCGTAAGCCAGTTGCCATGGTTTTAAAGCATCAGCATATTGTTTATTTTTAGCTGATTCATTAAATAAACTGATATTAATCAAACAATTTTCGGATATTACAGGAGCTTCATCAGCAATTGCAGGAGTCGCAGGAGGTGCCACAGTCTCCCCTGAGGTAGATTTTTTGTCTTTTTTATTCTCTTTTTGAGCGTAACTTGTGGTAGTCAATACCAGACTCATGAAGAAAATCATTAGATTTTTTGTGTTCATATTAATGGATGTTATTCGTTTCTATTATCAATTGCTTAATGATTTAAAGTTTCCGTTTAAAGAACCAGGTTTCATTAAACACGGCATTGAAAGTAAATTTAAAATAATCTTCGCGTAATAGTGCTGTACTACCTATTTTTCCATATTCAAATGAAGCATTAATAACCGTATTGCTGTTATGCAACGGAAGTCCAACGCCAAAAGTTATGCCAAAGTTATTAGCTGGTTTTACACCGGCAACTTTAAAATAAGAATCACTCATATTAAATCCTGCACGATAACGTATTCTGTCAGAAAATTTCCGGCCATAAGGGTTGGGCATATATTCCAGTCCCAGAGCAATTTTTGAACGGTTACTTAAACTATCCTTTTTACTGTAAAATTTGGCATCTTGCCATTGTTGTAAAGAATAATCCAATCCAATCGTAATCTTTTTATCATAGGTATAATTCAATCCCATACCGTAGATGGCCGGAAGTTCGAATTCATCGTTTGGTGAAATAGTATCTGTCAAGACACCCGAAGTAATTTGTGAAAAACTACCATTCAATTTAGCTTTAGGCTCATAAATGAATCCCAGCGAAACATCATGTTTTTTTGCAAAAGTATTATAGAATTGAGCTCCTAAACGAAAACGAAAGTTATTTGCCGTGAGAACATTTGCCTGTGTAGTTGAGCTGTAACTGGTTGTACTTCCAAAATTTAATTGTCTGTAATTATTAATCTTTCCAAACATATAATAGGCATTGACACCCAAAGAAATATGGTTGAAAAAAGAAGCTGAAATTCCCGTATAAACCTGACTAAACCCTCCGGTACCACTAAAACTTTTAGTATAACCGATGGTATCATTTTCTACATTCACAATCGAATCAGCCGTTTGAAAATTGTAACCCGAGAATGAGTAAGGTAGCATACCCAGGCTAAATCCAACAGTTTTTGAGAGTGGAAATTGCATGGTAACATATTCTAAATTCGAATTAAATGTTGTATGGCTTTTGGTTGAACTCTCAGAAAATCTTGAGCCTAAAACAGAACTTCCAATATCAAACATGAAAGTAAGACTATCAACACTACTGTATGAAGCCGGATTTACAGTATTAATTCCGTAATGCGATCGACTACCTATTGAGACACCTCCCATAGCTCTTTGTTCGCCTGAATTATTATCACTGATTTCTCCATATCCGAACCTAGTATATGGGGAGTTTGTATTATTTTGACTAACAGCAATTTGAGCTGCAAATAACAACAAAATGGCGGGAAATAATACTTTATTTTTGCTCATTATATTCTAGGATCTGGTTTAGACCAATTAACACTAAATTTCGTTCTGCAAAGATGGGACTTTTTAGCTTTGTATCAAAGTAAAAAGTGCTACCTCCTGTTAAAAAAGTAGAAAGTTGTGGATATTTAATTTTTAGTGCTTTAATATATCCATCTATCTCGAAAACAATACCCTGCAATGCTCCTGAAAACAGAGCAGACTGCGTATCATCTCCCAGCAAAGGGCAATCAATTCTTGCCTCGACCAATGGCAATTTTTGAGTAAATTCGTGCAATGCCCTCAATCGTAAATTTAATCCGGCAGAAATATTTCCGCCCCTGTATATTTTTTTTGCATCAATCAAATCAAATGTTATGGCTGTTCCTGCATCTATCACCAAGATATCAGTGTTGGGTTTTAAAAAAGAGGCACCGACAACGGCTGCTAAGCGGTCTTTACCCAGGGTTTCTGGGGTTTTATACCTGTTTTCGATAGGCACGGAAGTGCTATGTGACAGTTCTAAAAAAAAACGGGTCTTGTTTCTCAATTGATCGAGGAGTACAGCATTTTCCCATGCCACATTGGAAACAATACAGGCATTGATTTCGAATTTTGAATACAGCCTGTCAATTTCTGATTCTCCAAACTGAGTAAATGAAAAGTATTCAAGCAAATTATTATGGTCAAAAATTCCGACTTTGGTACTCGAATTACCCTGATCGATACAAAGGTTCATAAACAAAACAGAATTAAGAATACAATATTGATCGTTTTATCACAAAATCATCTTTTCAATTGGAACCACCAGTATTCCTTCAGCGCCCAAGGCCTTTAGTTTTACAATAATGTCCCAAAACCGCTTTTCATCAATTACCGCATGAAGCGAATTCCAGCCTTCCTTGGCCAATGGCATAATGGTAGGGCTTTTCATTCCTGGTAAAACTTCAATTATTTTATCGATATTTTCCGTAGGCACGTTCATTAAAACGTACTTTTTGTCTTCCGCCATCTTTACAGCTTCAATGCGAAAAAGAAGTTCATCCAAAATAAATTGCTTCTCAACGGATAATTTAGGATTGGCGATGAGCAATGCTTCTGATTTCATGAGCACCTCAACCTCTTTCAGATGGTTGGATATAAGTGTACTTCCGGAGCTTACAATATCAAAAATTGCATCAGACAACCCTATGCCCGGAGCCACTTCTACAGAACCGGTAATAACATGAATGTCTGATTTTACATTGTGTTTCTTCAAAAAACCTTTCAAAATCTCCGGATAAGAGGTAGCAATCACTTTTCCGTTGAACCAGGAAATACCCGGATAGTCTATTTCTTTAGGAATAGCCAGCGAAAGTCTGCATTTACTAAAACCGAGACGTTTCGTAATGACAACTTTTTTATTCTTTTCAGCATATTCATTTTCACCTACAATACCAATATCAGCAACTCCATCGGCTACCGACTGAGGAATATCATCATCGCGAAGAAAAAGGACTTCCAGCGGAAAATTTCTTGCCGGAAGAAGTAATAAACGTTTACCAAATTCTAATTTTATGTCGGATTCGGTTAATAACGACATTGTTTCTTCGTATAACCTTCCTTTGGCCTGAACAGCGATTCGTAACATAATCTTTTTTAGTTGTTGTATAATTTGACAAAAGTACAAAAAATGCATGGATTTTTTGTACTTAAAAAAAAAGCCCGCTATATTAATAACGGACTTTTTACTGCTAGCAAGAATTTCTTTATGCGATAGCTTTTAATTACATAGGTGTTACTGCTGTATCAACAGCTGCAGTATCAACAGCAGTAGTATCAACAACAACAGCAGTAGAATCTACTTTAGGAGCTTCTTCAGCTGCCTTAGGGGCACAAGATGCGAAAGCCAGGGCTACCACAAAAAATAAAATTACTTTTTTCATTTTTTTTCTTTTTAAAAATTTAACATGTTTATTTTTGCAATTCAAAATCGATGCAAAGATACAATGTTTTTTTAGACCGCATTAATAAATATCGTTTTTTTTTAAAATATATTTCATTTTAAGCAATTTTTTTGTAAATCCGGGACATTTTTATACTTTACGGGTCAAAACTTCTCACTTTGCATGGCTTGTATTGATAAAAATAAAAAAAAGTCCGTCAGATTAACTCCAACAGACTTTAGTTTCGTAAATAAATTTACGGTTTTAATTACATAGCAGCTGCTGTATCAACAGCAGTTGTATCAACAGCAGCAACTGTGTCAACAACAACAGCTGTAGAATCTGTTTTAGGAGCTTCTTCAGCTGCCTTAGGAGCACAAGATGCGAAAGCCAAAGCTACAACGCAAAACAATAATACTTTTTTCATTACTTTAATACTTTAAAATTTAACATGTTAATTTTGCTATTCAAAATCGCTGCAAAGATACATCATTTTTTTATTGTACATTAATATTTATCGTCTTTTTTTTATTTATTTATTCTCAGCGCTGTTTTTTTCATAACTATCTCGCATTCTGCCTACTTTACATTCTCAAAACTGGTCGAATATAAATAACGTTTGATACTCTTCTTTGGCGTTTTCTCAAATTCGTATGGATACAGCTTAATTTTTGAGATTCCTTCGTATGATGCAACGTTCGAATTGAGCAATTTGCGGTTTTCTTCCATCAAAACTTCGAGTTGATTCTGATCAACACCCTCGGCATCTACCGCCTCATAATCCGGGCAAACTAATGCAACCAATTTTCCATTGCTTTCAATCACTAAACTTTCCATAACATAAGGCATATTATTAAGTTTTGCTTCAATCTCCTCTGGATAAACATTTTGCCCGCTTCCACTTAGTATCATAGATTTATTTCTGCCACGTATAAATATATTACCATCTGAATCAATTGTACCCAGATCTCCCGTATGCAACCAACCATCTTTGTCTAAAATCAAATCTGTCGCTTCGGGATTTTTAAAATACCCTTGCATTACATTTTCACCTCTCACGCAAATTTCACCTACTCCGCTTTGGGCATCAGCATTTAATATTTTTGCTTCCATTGTATCCAAAAGTTTTCCAGCCGATTTTGGAACAAAATCTTTACTGTTAGAAAAACTAATTAATGGTGCACATTCAGTCATCCCATAACCTACAGTATATGGAAATTTAATTTTATTCAAAAACTCTTCTACTTCCGCATTTAATGGTGCTCCGCCAACTACTATTTGTGAAAACTCACCTCCAAATGCATCCATAAGCTTTTTTCGGATTTGTGCCAGCACAGGTTGATCCAGAAAAGGAATACTTAAAACCCAACGCATGGAAGGTTTGGCGAGCAAAGGTTGAATTTGTTTTTTATAAATTTTTTCAACAATCAGCGGCACCAGAAAAACAACATTCGGTTTTATCTCGGCAAATGCAGTCAACAAAATCTTGGGAGATGGCACTTTTCCAATAAAATGGATATGACAACCCATACAGGTTGAAGTGAGAAATTCAAACGCACATCCGTAGGAATGGGCTAATGGTAAAAAAGAAATTATTTTATAGCGTGGGGCAATAATACCGGTACTTATTCCAAAAGTGATATTACCTGCCATAGCATTTCCGGTTGTCAATACCCCTTTGCTGAAACCGGTTGTACCGGAAGTATAATTTATTGAAACAACTTCACTGTTTGGTTTGTCAATATATCTTACATCATCACGATGAAAACCATGCGGATATTTTACATGGAATAAACTATTAATGTATTCCGGTTGAAGATATTTAATGACAAGTTGTTCGTATACTTCTGATTCTGAACCTTCGGGTCTCGTTTCCTTATTTAATAAGGTAATGCAATTGAAACTTGTCAGTGAAAATACGGCTTTAAGAGTTGTAAGTTTTTCTTCTTCCAGATTTTCCCAAATGCTATCACCTGTAAAAAGTAAAACAGATTCGGAATGATTTGTAATATGATGCACATCATTGGGATTAAAATCCTGAAGAATAGGAACTACAATTGCTCCAAAACTAACTGTAGCCAGATAAGCAATAGCCCAATTTGCATTATTCTTACCTATTAATGAAACTTTATCATTGGGTTTAATCTTACATTGATCGAATAATATATGAATTTTGGCAATTCGTTTGGCAACATCAGCATAAGTCAATGTAGTACTTTCACCATAATCACTATAGGCAGGTAATTCCCAGTTATTTCGAAAAGTGTCTTCAATAAGACGGATGAAGTTTTCCTGAATCATAAGTAATAATTTTTTAGTTTCAATTTAAAGAGGACACAAAAATATGAAATAATTACACAAATCAATAAAAAGTGAGCACTATTTTTGAATTTGCACTTATTTAACAAAAAAAAGACCCGTAAAATTAATTACAGGTCCTTTTTAATTCTTGGTAAGAATGAGTCGTTTATTTTACTAGCTTTGATCTCTGATCCTTTTTATTTCTGATTGAATAAGCTAATTCATAACAATAAATCTACAGTAAAAAACATCCGGATAAGGCGGATAAATCTTATAGTCAATCATTTAAAAGTGACCCCGGTGGGGTTCGAACCCACGACCCACAGATTAAGAGTCTGTTGCTCTACCAGCTGAGCTACGAAGTCAATGCTGTTTCTTCCGGGCTAATCCATCCGAAACGGCGACAAAGTTAGTCAAAAAATAACTTTTTATAAAACCTTTTTCAAAAATAAATATTTGAAGCCGGATTTTATCTAACTTTGATTTTGTAATTAGCTAGATGTCAAAAAT